>Ga0068705_10000245_pt1 | contig 27644 bp, 22 predicted proteins | sample YNPMSTMetaG_FD_65631 | JGI IMG/M metagenome (GOLD analysis project Ga0068705, IMG submission 65631) | Anoxygenic and chlorotrophic microbial mat microbial communities from Yellowstone National Park, USA - YNP MS-T MetaG | ecosystem: Environmental > Aquatic > Thermal springs > Hot (42-90C) >... | reverse complement strand
ATAGTCTATGAAAGGCTTATCGCTCTTGCCATAGCCAGGAAGGTCTATACCTATTGCCCTGTAACCTTTGTCTTTAAAAAAAGTATAAGACTCCTTAAAATTATTTAAACTCCCACCAAGCCCATGGACAAAAATTAATCCCTGTCCCTTGCCATAATCCTCATAATGAACTTTAATATCATATTTTTTTATTTTTAAAAACTTACCCATCAGTCACTTATTCCCAAAAAAGTTTTTGCAACAAGTCCTATGCCAAAACTTATAGCAGCAACACTAAGTCCAATAAAAAGCATTTCAAAAAAGCTCTTTTTAAAGTTTTTATCCTGAGCAACAGAAATATAATAGTTAAATATAAAAATTATAAATATTACTGATATCAGGCTCAAGATAAAGGCAATATATACATTATGAAAAAGAATATAGGGCAAAATCATTATAAATACAGTAAATACATAGGTTATGCCAGTATAAAAGGATGCTACAAACGGTGTTTTTGCACCTTCTGACTTTTGAGATAGGTACTCTGATGCAGCCATAGAAAGGGATGCTGCTATGCCTGTAATTATACCAGCGAGTGCTACAATCTTTGAGTCTCTTATTGAAAAAGTAAGTCCTGCTAATGTACCAGTAAGTTCAACAATAGCATCATTCATTCCAAGTACTATAGAACTTATGTACTCTAACTTCTTTTCATTAAGCATGCCAATAAGCTTTTTTTCATGCTCGTTTTCTTGTGTTATTATAAACTCAATACCTTCAAAATAATTCTTAAAGTCAGCATAATTTATCTGTGCCCTTTCTTCTCCCCTCTCCATTAGTTTTATTCCAAAGTTTAAACCAAAAAACTTGATGAGTATATAGTAGAAAAATAGTTTTATCTTGTTTACTCTTACCTCCTTTTTTGTTATATTTTTCCAAAAAAGATAATGGGAGAACTCATCATTTGCTATTTCTTCAAGTATCCTCTTGTTATCCTTGTTTTTTGTTGATCGTGCTATTTTTTTGTATATCAATGACTCAAAGAGCTCTATCTCTTGAACTCTTAGGGCATTATTAAGAGCATTATCAATCATAAAAAACCTCTGGTAAAAAATTTTAAGATAAAATTTATTTTATTTTTAAGATTAATGTGAAAAAATTAAAATATTTAAATGATATAAACTCAAAAAGCCAAGTATTTTGATAAAGAAAATATAATAATTTTAGGTAATTGTGTATTACAGAACATTTATATATAAAGAATAATAGTGTTTTTGAAAGTTCAACAATTTATATTCCCCACATTTGTTTTTTGATTGTATTTCACTTTATTTTTATAAAATTAATAAAAATTGTTAATTTTAAAAAATAAAATATATACAGGTGGCTTTTATGTTTTCCCAAAAATATCCTAAGACATTTTTTATAGTTTTATTAATTTTAATGTTAATATCTGCTTTACTATTTTTTCTGAACTTTGAATACTTTAGGTTTAATCCATTTAACACATCTTTTCAACTTAAAACACCAATTATGGTTGTTGACTCTAAGGATAATATATATGTAGTTTCAAACACGTGGAGAGAGATTTTAAAAATTGATAATAAAGGTAGGGTGGTTTATAGACTAAAGGGTGGAAATAAAAAAGATATGAACAGTTTTTTTGAGGCTTGGCTTATTGGTGTTGATAAAAATGATAACCTTTATGTTTACAATGTTGTTTTTGATTCTGAAACAGGACTTATAGAGAGAGAAGAGATAAAAAAGTACGACAGTAATGGTAATTTTGAGAAAATACTTTATATTTTAGACTATGGGTTTCTTAAGTTAAAAGTTTCAACAGGTGAATATAAGATTAAGTTATTAAAGTTTAAAGATAATTTTGCTTATTTTTTACTTGATGAGGCTAATGATAAGGGAGGAATCTATAGGATAAATGTAGAAGATAATAATGTTAGTAAAGTTGTATCGATAGATACTGTTTCAAATATTGATAGTTTTGGTTTTTTAAATGATAACCTTGTTGTGCTTGATAGGAATAGCAAGTTTTATATATATGATAATAATTTAAAAAAATATAAAGTTTATTATGATAAAGGAAGTTATTCAAGCCTTTCTTTTTGTAAGGATATTATTTATTTTGTTGATACCTGGAACCTTGCAATTAAAAGTTTTTCATCTAATGGTTCTAAGGTTGTAGTTTCCAAAGAGACTATTAATTCAAATGATGACGTCTTTTTCCCTTCGTTTGATGCTAATTATTCTTCTGGCAATCTGGTTGGTTTTGAGGCTTATTCAAAGAGTATTTTTTATTTTTATAATAGTGGCAAGATAAAGGGTCAGGTTAAAGACTTTAAGATTTCTTATAAAGAGTTTTATCTTGGTATACTGAACTGGGTTTTTATACTTTTATTTTTTGGTATACTTTTCTTTATTATCTACAAATATTTTTTTAAAGAATACCTATCGCTTATAGTAAAAATTGCTGTTATTTTAGTTCTTGCCTTTATAGGAGCTATGGTGTATGTTGGTATTAAGAGTTATAGTGATGTTTATAATAGGTTTGAAAAAGAAGTTTTATATAGATTAACTATTTTTGCAAGGACATCTTTACCTGTTATTTCACCTGATTTTCTTGAGAAGATAAAAAGTCCTAGTGATTATGATAAGAATGCTTTAGCTAAAATACTTGAGCAAAAGTCAGAAGTTGAATCAAGAAGAACTGAAGAAGATATGACATTTTCTTTGAGGATTCAGTTGCTGGTTTTAAGAAACAACAGAATATATTTGCTTGGTGATCCATATACTCCTTATTTTTATCCGCATATTTATCCTTATGGTTATTATGATGATGTTTTCAAGAATGGAAAAATAAAATATGATAAGTATTCTAACTATTATGGTAATTATTTTTCAGCAGCAGTACCTATAAAAAAAGGAGAAAAGGTTGTTGGTGCAATTGAAGCTTTTGTCTATAGTGAGGAGTATAAAGACATATCTGATCAGTTCAGGAATAATCTTATTAAGAGTGTTATATACTTTTCAATATTATTTGTGTTAATAACTGTTTTTGTTGTTCTTATTTTGATATATCCTTTAAAGGTTGTGTCAGGTGCTATGCTTAAGGTTGGGAATGGGCAATTGGATCAATTTCTTGATATTAAGAGAAGGGATGAAATTGGTACTATAAGTAAAAGCTTTAATGAAATGCTAAGGTCTTTAATAGAAAAGGAAAGGATAAGGTCAGTTATGAATAAGGTTGTTTCAAAGGAGATAGCACAAAAGTTGTTACAGACTGAATTGAAATTGGGTGGAGAGAGGGTTGAGGGTACAGTATTCTTTTCTGACATACGAGGATTTACTTCTTTAAGTGAAAACATGTCACCTGAAGAGGTTATTGATATGCTTAATCAGTATTTTAGCAGGATGTCAAAGATTATAGAAGAGAATTATGGTATAATAGACAAGTATGTTGGTGATGAGATAATGGCAGTGTATGGGGGTATTATCCCATTGGTTAATGATGCAGGGGAAAGGGTTGATGCTTTTTATGCTATAAAGACAGGGCTTGAGTTTATGAGAGTATGTAATGAAATAAACAGGGAGAGAGAGGCTGGCGAGAAGAAACCTATTCAGATCGGTATTGGTATAAACAGTGGTGTTTTTGTTGCAGGTAACATGGGAAGTGAAAACAGGTTGAACTATACTGTTATAGGGGATGATGTTAATCTTGGAGCAAGATTGTGTTCCAATGCACCTGCAATGACTATTATAATAAGTGAATCTACATATGTTTTGGCTAAAGACTTTATAGAGGCAGAAGAGCTTGAGCCTATTAAGGTAAAGGGTAAGGCTAACCTGATTAAGATATATAAGGTTATTGGTCTAAAGGTGAATAAGTAGTTAAGTATTAAAGACTTTGTTTTAAGTTTTGAAGTTTATAACAGTCATATAAAATTTTAAAGTAAAATTTTATATGGCTTATATTGATATAAGAACTTTTTGTGAAATTTAAAGCTTTTTTGAATATAAAGTTATTTTAAAAAATTCTTTTTTTAAAATGCAAAAAAACTATTCCTTTATACCTTGTAGTGAGTGGCAGTAAAGTGAAGGAATAGTTTTAAATTTGTAGATTTACTTTTTTAAGATTTAGGATGAAAACTAGTTTTTAATTTTTAAATACATAAAGATTTTTGCCTTTCAAGTATTACTTATAACCTAATCCCAATCCCAAATGAATAAACATTAACAGAATCAGTAGTAGAAGTCTTATTAAGCATCTGAATTATACCACTTAGTGTAATCCCTGTTTCTTTTTCAATAATATCAAATCCAAAAGTCATAGAAGATGTTGTTGGTATGTCATAGGTTGTGTTCATATATGAGGAGCCACCATCAATTGATCCTTTTCCACTGACAGACTTTAAAAGGATAAAAGGAGAAAATACTAAGGTCTCATCAAGAAAGATATGAATCTGGAAGCCAGCAATAAGACCACTTAGTGTTGTATCGATGAATATAGTTACATTACTACCATAATAAGGATCATACATGTCAAATGATGCAAGGCTGTATGAGAATGTAGGCCCTGCAAATATTATAAACTTTATAGTCTCGTCATTCACGATAGGGGCCTCAAAACAAGGTGTCATCTCAGCACCAGAAAAAGTTATTTGATTCCCTGATACTTTACCATTCATATTAAAAAGACCAATCATAAGATTGAGTGCCCCTATTTCAGAAGATAGTCTTGGGGTCCAACCTACAAATACACCAAAGAGGGAAATGTTGTTACCAGAAATACTGCTTATATTAAAATCAAGCTTACTTGTAACATTAAATTCTTTATATTCAGGATAACCTAGTGGTGGGGGTGATATTGTAAAGTTTGTTTGAGTATCAGAAGAAAAAGAAATAGTTGATAGACATAAAACAGAGAAAAATAAAACAAGTCTTTTCATAAAAATTTTCTTTTTTAAAATTTTTAGTATACCATAAATAATAATGATAAAATAGTAAATAGTCAATAAAATTAGTAAATCTTTAAAGACTTAGAACTACTAGTTTATACAAAAATAAATCAATGAAAAATTACTAAAAAACCTGTAAAGTAGAGTTTAGACAATTACTTAATATAAGCCATTTTAATCAAAATTAATTTTTTTATGTAACATTATAAAATAATTTTTATTAAAAAAATACTAGATTATCTTAGTGATTTTGAATTTTAATATTTTAAATACTTAAATATCTTAAGATAATTTCTCTTAAATGTGGAACAATTTAAAAAATAGCAAAATTTATTTTTCTAAAATATCTTGTGTTTTTTGTGATCTTTATATGAATATAAAAACCTGTGAAACCAAATATCAGCATTTGAATAGGAAATACCCATACTTTTTTTATCCTCCAAAAGAAAGTAAATAAAAAACTAACCAGAAAGTTTTTCTCTTAAACGACTAATTATAATCCTGAATTATGACCTTTATACCTTTCTTAAAAAGTGTAATCTTGTTCTCTAAGAGATAAGACTTAAGACTATTAAAAAAATTAAAAAAGAAGTCTGTTTTATAAAGACTTTCTTTTACAATTAAGTATCCTGTTAGCTCTATATCTTGATTGACTATTTTAAAACGACCTTCTTCAAACTCTTCACTGAAAAAACTTATAGGAATATAGCCAATACTACTGAAAGAGTTTACAACATATCTTTTTAAAGACTGTGAGTTTGGGAAGAACTTTACATCCATGTAGAAGTCAAAAATTTCAAGAGCATTCTTAACTGAATAATACTCTCCATTTCTCTTATCAAGGCTACAGTATTCAATCTGAGATAATAAAGGATTGTTTCTTACAGATCTTTTATACTTTCCGTCACCTAACTGCCACCAGTATTTATAATACCCATTAAATATACTTTTTATCTCATCTAACCTAAGAGAATCTATAGGATTAGCACTGTTTACAATAAATACTATTTTTGTGGTAATGATTGGTATAACTTTTACATATATTTTCTTAAGGTTTAGTAGGGCATAGTCTTCATTTGACAGTTCTTTTAAGGAAAAAACAGCATCAGAGGCATTATCGACTAGTGACAATATTCCAGGTTGTGCACCATTTGTCTTAAAGTTTATAATACCTTTATCAAAGTTTGCTGAAAATTCAGGAAAAATAAAATTACCCAAGTCATCACCTTTGATTATTATAACTTGTTTATTCTTATAACCACATGAAGATAAAATAGTTAAAAAAAGTAGTATTAATGATAGCTTATTTAACATTTATTTTGTCCACTTTGCCTATTCTTGAAATAGGAAAATGCCTAAAAAGAGGATTTCCCATTATGAGATTCTTTGGTACAAAACCCCAATACCTACTGTCAAGGCTGTTGTCTCTATTGTCACCAACAACAAAATAAAAGTCATCATTAACCTTAACACTGACCTTACCTTCTGACAAGAGTTTGTATAACTGTTCATTATTTAGGATACTGTTTTTAATTCCTGTATAGTATAAAGACCTCATTATCCTTCCATTTATTTTTAGAGTTGTTTCGCCGACTTTAACTTGTATTCTTGTTGCTGGGTTAATATCCAGTATCAATCCATCTTTATAAGCTTTTTTAACATCAGATATATTATCATAACTTTCTATAACAGTAAACTCAATGTAATCACCATTCTTGGGTATATAAAACTTTCCCTGTAATTCTCTTGGTATATAAATATTAGGGCTTGAATAATACCTTTTTAAGTATTGCACATAGTGGGTCTTTTCACCTATTGTTTCAAGGAAAAAATTATAGTCAGACTTTTCATCAAATTCTGGGACTTTAGAATCAGGTAAAGGCTTTAGTTCACAAGGTTTTTCATTAAGTATTAATTGATAACTAAAACTGTTTGCTCTTGGGTCAAGTATTGTTAAAAAATCACCAGGTTTTCCAATAACTCTTTTTATAAAATACTTTGGGTTGTCCCTTGTATTGTCAAGGCCAAATATACCAAAAGTAACGAAATTAATTATTTCTCTGAACTTTCCGGGGGTGTTATAAGTTGGTGTTTCAAATAGTATTATATCACCGTTTGTGGGAGAAGAAAAAGAAGGAAGTTTTAAGTTTACTATTGGTACCAAAACACCGTACCAAAACTTGTTGGCCATAAGCATATCACCCTCTAGTATTGTTGGGTACATACTAGGGGTAGGTATTCTATAAGGTTCAATAAGAAAAACTCTTATCACTAATGCTATAAGTATTGCTGAAAAAAACTCTTTTATACCTTTCTTTATTTTATCCCACTTTGTTTTCTTTACATAGTATTCGTGTTTAAGCATATATTTCTCCTTTACTTTGTACACAAAATGATTAATTTTTAAAATTAAAAAGTTTAACTTAAAAATTTAAAGATAAAATTTTATTTTTAAAACTAATTTCTAGGAATTCAAAGATGAAAATAATAACAAAGAATAAAAAGGCTTATTTTAACTATGAAATACTTGAAAAGTTTGAAGCTGGAATAGTTCTAAAAGGCTCTGAGGTTAAGTCAATAAGGGAAAACAAGGCAAACATCGATGATGCTTATGCAAGATTCATAAGGGGAGAACTTTATCTTATAAATGCAAATATACCTGAATACAGTAAGACATGCTTATATTCACATGACCCTAGAGCCAGTAGAAAGCTCCTTTTGAAAAAAAATGAGATAAGGAGACTTATCGGTAAGACAAAGGAAAAAGGGCTTACCCTTATTCCGTTGAGTCTATACTTTAATGACAAAAATAGAGTAAAAGTTGAACTTGGACTTGGAAAAGGTAAAAAAGTATATGATAAAAAAGAGGATATAAAAAGGAGAGACCTTGAAAGAGAGTATAAAAGAGAGTTTAAAAACTTAAAGTAAAGTTTCTATGTTATTATCTAAAATGAAAGAAATTATAAATAAAGTCGTACGTATAAGCTGTTTTAAAAAAAATATTTCTGTAAATAGGACCCTAAAATTGCTTTTTAAAAATAGATATTATCTAAAAGACTTTCTTCTTCTTATGATGTCAGTTAAAAACTTTGAACATGCAATATATTTTGAAAAAGACTTTGGTGAAAAAGGGGTATTTTTAGATCTTTTTTTCAATAAAAAAGAACTTAAAATATATGCTGAAAGCTTTAATGTAATTAAGCCTAATGATTTTATTGATCTTATTATTAAAAACTCTTATAAATTGACTATACCAAAATCTTCTCTTAAAAGGTTTTATTATTTGCCTAAAAGTATTAAAGAGAAGGCAAAGTATGTGTTATCTTATTCACAAAAAATAATAAATATGCTTCAAGATAAGAGTTACTGGTTTCCTTTAAACAAAGATAAATCTATTTATATACAAAAAAGTCATGATGGATTTTGGAATATCTTAGAGATAAAAGATAAAAGGATTAATTCAATATATCAAGAGAGAGAAAATTTTATAAAAAGGATATATAAAGCAGTTATTGAAGATACAATAAAGGAAGTTGAAAAAGTACCTGTTGATATTCTTAAAGAAATAAATGACTATGAAGATAATCTCTATTCTATACTTAATAAAATAAAAAATGGGGATTATTATCTTGAATTGTATATGTTAGACTATGGGTCAAGAATAGAAAGAAGAATAGTGTTGTCTTTTAATTCAAAATATTTTTCTTGTCTTTTAAATAGAGAAAGATTAGAGACGTTTTATAGCATAGATGAATTGAATATAATTGATGAAGTATTAAACAGATTGGTGAAGAAAGAAAAAGTAAAACTTTGTTTTATAGATAAAGATTTAGAAAAAGAATTAAAAGATAAAGTCTTAGGTGGATATTCTGATCAGAAAGCTTTAATAAAAATGATAAAAGAAAATAAAGCAAAGATAGGTGGTGGGATTACAACTGACCAGCAATGGATTATATACTGTATGAATGGAGAGTTTTATATAAATGGGAGAAAAATTAGTGAGGATGAAGTAGAGGAAATAGTAAATAACAAGTCTTATTCATGGATAAAATATGAAGAGACCAAAAGAAGTGACTTTATAAAAAAATTTGAAAAACAGTTACAAAATTCTAAAGTAAATAGAAAGGCTCAAGATAATACTCAGTATAAAACTCTATGGTCTAATTTGGATTATATGATAAAAATAAAGACTACAGGAATTGAATGCTCTTCTCCTATGGGGGCAAGATTAATAAAATTTAAAGACTTTTTAAAAGGTGAGTTTAATGACTGGGTTAAACAAAACTTTCCAGAGGGGACATTGGAAGAGATTAAGTTTTCTGTTAAAAATCTAGACAAAATACCAGAGATTATTAAAGAAAAAAATATAGTTAAAAATCATATAAAAAACTGGAAATCAATACCAATAAACAAGAGACTTGAAAAGTTTTTCACAAAAGAGTGTAAAATATATAAAAGTTTAAAGAATAGTAAAGAGGAACATATACAACATAATGGATATTTTTATAAGGTTTCCTTAGACAGTATTGAGATTAGAAATATTAAAAAAGAAATAGTTTTTCCAATAGAATGTCTTAAAGAAAAAATGGATATTGGGACAAAAATAAGAATACTTGATATTCAAATATGTGATGGGATAATATCTGCTTATTATGAGAACTATTTTTATGAAGGAAATGATCTTGATAGAATAACAAGTAAGAAAGGATATTTAGAAATAAGTCCTCAAGGTTTTATCTCTAGATATTCAATAAAAGAATAGATTACTTTTTAGGTGAACTTTTGGTGTGTTTTATTTTCGAATAAATATTAAATCTGATGATTATTTAAAATAAACCATAAAATCTTAAGATTTTTAAGTTTTAAATAATGATAGAATTAAAGTTTAAAATTTTAAATAAAATTTATAGGTAATCTCAACATAAATGCCTAGTTGTATTTATTAAAATTGTTTACTACACAACCACTAAGTTTATTCTAATATATTATCTAAAACTTCCCAGTACATTCTAAAGAGGCTACTTTTTAATAATAAAACTCTTTGGTTTTTATTTTTTTCTAATTTTAGATTGTTTAAAAACTTTTCAGATATAACAATACCAATTTCTTCATTTCCTATTTTTATTCTTTTCATTTCAGGATACTTGAATTTGCCATTGCTAAAAAGATTATCAATGTCAATAAAACAGTATATAAAAAGATATGGTGGTTTAAAATCACCAGAATTATATCTTGCCAAGGCAGCTTCATAAATTGTTTTAGATGTGTTTGTCATTTTTAAAGCCTGTTCTAATGTATAACCTTTAGAAATTAATTCTTGAATAGGTAAAACAACTTTTCTGAATCTTTCTGCAATTTCTTTCTTAAATACAACAGGAATACCATTACTATAAGCGTAGTTTGCTGTTTTATAATAGTTAGGTATTATGTAAAGGGGATGTAATTTGAAAAAATTCCTTTCATTTTCTGGATAATAACTTAGATAATTCTTAGTGAAACCAAATGAAAAAACAAGAAAAATAAGTATAGCTGAGATAACGTAAAATCTCCTAGAAATTATATTATCATCTTTTACATGATTTTTAAGTTTAGTAGAAAAAGTAACAAGTTTAGGTTTAATTAAGATAAAAAGCTCTTTTATAAAAATAAAAACGAAAATTATAACAAAAGAAGCTGTGACTGTTAAATATCTTTGTTCAAAAGGAATAGCAAGTTTTATTGGATTTAAACTTTTTATTGTAAATGTAATAAAGAAATAAAAACTAAGGACAGGTAATAAAAATAAAGAGTATTTTTTTCTTGTTTCTTTATTGAGTATTATAAAAATTGTACTAAAAATGAATAGGACTAAAATTATTTTCCAAAATGTCATTAAGTATTCATATCTCTTAAAAAGATCAAAAATGCTTGTTAATTCTTTTAAATCAAAATTGCTTGGTGCAAGGTGAGTATTCATTATTATCTGGATTTGCCCAAAAGTATATGGTGTAAAGATAGAGTATAAAACTGTTTCAATAAGGATTAAGCTTATTAAAATTGATAAAAATATAAAACTATATTTTAATTTCTTGGATGACTTAAGAAAAATAATTAACACAAAACCAGGTACAAAAAATAGGTTATCAATCTTTGACATATATGATAAGAACATAAAAATAGATGAAAAAACAATATATTTATTCTTTTGGTTATTTAGGAATTTAAGGAGAAAATAAAAAGATATTAAAACATAGGCTGTTGAGAAAATTTCAGGTTTTAATTGAGAAGAAGCAACAACAATTTCTGGGAAAATAGAAAAAAAAGCTGTAACAAAAAAAGATAGTTTTGAACTTTTAGAGATAATAAGAGTTATCTTAAATAAAAAATAAGAAGATATTATGGATGCTAATATGGGAGCAATGTAGTAGACTAATGGATGCGAACCGAATAGAATTTGGAAAATAACAGCAGGGATTATCATTCCAAATCTTGCTGTAATGTGAGAGAAATAATATGAATGACCATAAAGTAGTAATTTAGAAACACCCCATGCAGCAAATGCATCTCCACCGTCTTGTATCATCTGCATAGATAATATTCTTATAAAAAAAACAGTAATAATAGTAGTTAAAAGAACAAATTTTTCATATTTATCTTCATAATATATATCCATATTATTCTCCTTAATTTTAATCTTTTTAAAGATAAAAAACTTTAACCCTAAAAAATTAAAAATCATTGTAAAACCTGTGGCTAAAATAAAAGAAAAAAACTTATCTTTGATTAGATATAGGCTAATGCTATTTATGGTTGAGTTTAAATTACCTGATATGATATAAAAAATAATAAACTTTATTAAACTATTGTCTGAGTCTTGATGTTTAAATGTCCAGTTTTTGTTGCACAAATAAGTAAATCCAGAAGCAATTATAAAAGAAAAAAACTTGGATAAGAATATTGATAAAAAAATAGATAGTATATAATAGGTGCCAAGATCAATAAAAAAAGCTATACTACCAACTATAATAAATCTCTTTATCTCTATTAAGTTTTTTTTCGAAAGAAAAAGTTTTGCTCTTGATAAAAGTTTATTTATCATTTATTATTATTCTTTGATTTATAATTTAATAAATGTAATTCATATTCATATTTGTGAAGATCTGTGATAGCCTGCAGTATGAGTCCTATTGCAAAACTCAAGAAAGAAAAAATAGCCAGACCTGTGGCCAATATTGCTAATGGTATTCTTGTTATAAATCTGTTTTTAATAAACTCCAAGATTACAGGTAATCCACATGCTAATGACCCAAGAATAAAAAATATTGAAATCATAGAAAAAAATAAAAATGGTTTATACACTCTTAAAATCTTAACTATTGTAGAAATAACTCTTATACCATCTTTTAGGGTATTAAGTTTTGAAAAACTTCCTTTTGGTCTATCCTTATACTCTATAGGCACTTCAAGAATTTTAAATCTTTTATGCAGAGCATGGAGAGTCATGTCTGTTTCAAGCTCAAATCCTTCAACAAGTATGGGATAATTTTTAACAAAAGTTCTGTTAAAGGCCCTATATCCACTCATTATATCAGTTAGATTACCCCTAAATAAAAGGTTTATTAACTTTTTGACAAGCCAATTACCAAACCCGTGGAACTTTCTCTTATTTTCTTTTTTATATGACTTATTGCTTATTCTATCTCCAACAACCATATCGTAACCATTGACTATTGGTTTTATAAGTTTATGGGCGTCTTGTGCAGGATAAGTCAAGTCAGCATCAACCATTAAGTATATGTCAGAATCTATTTCAGAAAAGGCTTTTCTTACTGCGTTAGATTTACCTTGTCTTGGTTCAAACAATACCTCTCCTTTTATATTAAACTCATCCATAGTTTTTTTTGCTATTTGATTTGTGCTATCATTAGAGTTGTTGTCAATAACGTATATAAATGCATCAGGTAAGTTTTTATGAAAATCAATTATTACATCTCTTATGGTAATTTCTTCATTATATGCAGGGATTATAATAGATATTTTCATTTTTTCTCCTTATTTTAATTAGCATTTAAATTTATTTTTTAGACATTTAAGATAGTGAAGAAAAATTAAATATAAGTTATTCATTCATCTTTTCCTTTTCCATATAACAAAACCATTGCTCTCAAAGACTCTTTCATATTTTGACTTTATCATATTGATAAAATTATCCATATAGTATTTTAATTTGTCTTTTCTGTCTTTATCTTTAAAATTAAAAAAATCACCGCTTGGATCAATAAAAAGAACAGGTTTATCTCTTTCAAACTCAGATAAAAACTTTTCCCATGGTAATTCAATACCTTTATAATTTTTATTTTCCCATAGGTAGGGATAGTCCAAATGTTGACCAGGTAAAGGAAAGGATGTAGCCATCTTTCTATTTGTAAAAAAATAAATCTCATCAGTTCCACCATTGTTAAAAACAAATATCTTATCGTTTTGTGATGAATTATTTATTATGTATTCATATACTTTAGCCCTTTCTTTTTTCCAATTTATCCATAAATTTTTCATTTCTTCAGCATTTTTAGTTGTTGTTATAAAACCAATAAGAGGGAGAACAAGTAATATTCTTAAAAACTTTATCTTAAAAACTTCATAACCATATGGTAGTAATAGTATAAAGGATGGAACAAGGAATAGATAATATCTTTCAACCCCTTTGACAAGCATAAGTCTTGCTAGAATACTACAGAAAAAAACTGTTAATATAAAAAGTTCTTTGTTGTTAGAAAAACCTTTATTCTTTATTATCTTATGTAGTCCATAGAAACCAGATACATATACAGGTATCCATCCATGAGTGAGTAAAAAGCCATAGAAAAACTTCCATATTCTAAGCCATAAAGGATAAAAGCTACCATAAATACTAGCCCATTTAAAGTTCCACCATATAAAGTCATCTATTGCACTTTTATACCAGAAATAGTATAAGGCTAATAGAAATGGTATTATAAAACCTGTAAGACAGATAAGAGAATAAAGAATAGTTTTTATCACATTTCTGTGTTTTCTGTATAATAATATAGGATAAAGGATAAAGTAGATAACAAGATTGGTTGAGAGTAAGAATCCTAAACCAAGAAATAAAGCACTAAGAAAAATATTTTTGGGTTTAAGGTTAAAGTCATTTGAGGTAAGAAAATAAAAAGATATGAAAAGTGGCAGGAGGTGCATTAAAAAAATACTTGGGTGCCACCATGCTTTAACACTATGAAGTGAAAACAGAAAAAAAATTGTAGTATAAAAAGAAGTTTTTACAGAAAAAAATCTTTTAAGTAAAAGATACAATACATAGGCAGATAATACTTGAAAAAGTATAGATAAAACTTTAAGTCCTAAAAAAACATTATTTTCACCTACTATTTTTATGACAGAATAATAAATAAAAAAAACACCTGGTGGTTTAACATCACCATAATCTTTGTAAAGTATATTCCCATCACTCATTGCTTTAGCACCCTGGGCATAAAAGACTATATCACTGTCATACAACTCTGGTTTAAATATGTTTAAGAGTAAAGAAAGCAATAAAATTATTAAAAATAAATTTTTCTTTTTTGAGACTTTTTCTATAGAAATATTAGATTTTATATTCATTTTTCTGCCTTAGGACATAAAATAATTTTTTAAAATTTAATTAATTAATCGAAATATATTAAACTTAGGTGATTATTTGAATCAATCCACTTTTATGAATTGTACTAATAATTATTTAAAATTCAAAAAACTTAGATTAAAGTAATTAAATAGTCTAAGATTTTTTAACAATAGTATTTATGATCTTCTATAAAAAATCAGGTTTAATTAAAATTGCTTATGTTAAGTAAGCACCATTCTCTTAAATGATAAGGCTATTTTTAAGTTATTGACTAAAGTAGAGAGATATTTTAAAATAAAAATTGATTTTTTGATATTTTTTATACAATTTCTTTGAAGCCAACTATCTTATTTCCTGTTTTTTTACCATAATACAATGCTTCATCAGCCTTTTGTATAACAGTTATTATGTCTTCAAAATCTTCCCTGAATGCTATTCCTGCTGTAAATGTCAATATTTTATGGGGTGGGTTGTTTATGTGTTCTATGTTTTTTTCCATTAATTGATTTAATATCCTCTTTGTTAAGACTTTGGCTCCTTCTTCTGTTGTGTATGGAAGTATTAGAATAAACTCTTCTCCACCGAACCTTCCAGCAAAGTCTGACTTTCTTATGTTATCATTTATAACCTTAGCAAATATCTTTAATGCCTCATCCCCTGCAATATGCCCATATGTATCGTTGTATTTTTTGAAGTTGTCAAAGTCAATTATTGATATAGAAAAGTCCATTTTATAACGAGAGGACATTTCATATATCCTCTCAAACTCTTTTTGTATTGCTCTTTTATTCCATAGGCCTGTTAAAGGGTCTTTTAAAGACTCTTTCTTAAGTTTAGATATCTTTTCTTTCATCTCTTTTAACTTTAATAGTCTTTTTATCCTACTTTTAAACTCGTCAAGAGTGTATGGCTTTAATATATACTCGTGTATTCCTTTTTTGAATGCTTTTGCTCTCTCTTCTTTGTCTTCAACAGGACTTGTTATGACAATAAGTGGAAATTCAATCTCTTGCCTATATGCTGTCATGAGATTAAGTATCTTATTTAAAGTAATGTTATTTACATTTATATTTTCAATTATTACTAGGTCTATCTTTTTTATCTCTTGTTGCTTTTTATGTTGTATAATTATTTTTTTTAAATATCTATAGAAGTTTTCAATAGACCTTATTATCTCTATTGTATCTTTGGTCTTCATAAGCTTAAATAGTGCTTCTTCAGATATACTGCCTGGTTTATATAAATTGTCAATAAATATTATTTTTCTGTTACTTTTCATAAAAAACCTTAAAAAAGCTAAAATTTATTTTGGGAAAACAGCCCCTTTATCAGCACTTGATACAAACCTTGCATATCTTGCAAGATATCCTGTACTTATTTTAGGTTTAAAATCACCAAGTTTTTCTATTCTTGCCTTTATCTCTTCTTCACTCAGTTTTACGTTTAATTTTTTATTAGGAATATCTATTTCTATAATATCCCCCTCTTTTAATGCTGCAATTGGTCCATTTGCTGCTGCTTCAGGCGATATATGCCCTATAGAAGAACCCCTTGTTGCACCTGAAAACCTTCCATCAGTAATTAATGCTACATCTTCATCAAGCCCCATTCCTGCAACAGCTGATGTTGGTGATAACATCTCTCTCATTCCAGGACCACCCTTTGGCCCCTCATATCTTATTACTATAACATCTCCCTTTTTTATCTTGTTTCCCATTATTGCAGATACAGCCTCTTCTTCACTCTCAAATATTCTTGCAGGCCCAGAGTGTCTAAGCATCTTTTCTGATACTGCAGCCTGTTTTACTATTGCACCGTCAGGAGCAAGGTTTCCTCTTAGTATTGCAAGCCCACCTGTCTTATGTACAGGATTTTCTATTGTCCTTATTACTGAAGTATCTTTTATCTTTGCATTTATATCTTTTAACATTTCTTTCATCTTTTTACCATATACAGTCATCTGCTCTGTGTCTATAATTTTTGCTTTTGTAAGTTCAGATAGTATTGCTGGTACTCCACCTGCATAGTATAGGTCTATTATATGATGAGGACCTGCTGGGGCTATTGTTGTAAGGTGTGGAACTTTATCTGTAAACTTGTCAAAGTCAAGCAGTGTAAGGTTAACGTCTGCATAATAAGCTATTGCTGGAATATGAAGTGCTGTATTTGTTGAACCACCTAGTGCCATATCAACAGCTATAGCATTATAAAAAGCTTCTTTTGTCATTATGTCTCTTGGTCTTATTCCTTTCTTAACAAGTTCAACTATTTTTCTTCCTGTTTCTTTTGCTATAGCAACTCTTTGATAAAATACAGCAGGTATACTTCCATTTAAAGGTAGGGACATACCTAATGCCTCTGATAGATTACTCATAGTGTTTGCTGTGAACATACCTGAACATGAGCCTGCTCCAGGGCATGCATTACACTCATATTCGTATAATTCTTCTTCTGTTATCTTATTTATTTTTATTTTACCCACTGCCTCAAATACTTTATCAAGACCAGTGTCTTTATTGTTTACCCTGCCAGGTAACATTGGTCCACCAGATAAAAATATTGAGGGAATATTGAGCCTTGCAGCTGCTATTAACATACCAGGAATTATTTTATCACAAGATGCCAAAAGTACTAAACCATCAAATGGGTGAGATGTTGCCATTATCTCGATTGAGTCAGCTATAAGCTCCCTGCTTGGTAGAGAGTATTTCATGCCTATATGGTTCATTGCAATACCATCACATACGCCTATAGTGTTAAAAACTACAGGAGTGCCACCAGCTGCATATATACCAGATTTTACAGCTTCGACTATCTTATCAAGGTGTATATGTCCAGGTATTATCTCATTAAAAGAGTTGGCAATACCGATTATTGGTCTTTCCATTTCCCAATCAGTAAATCCATTAGCCCTTAATAAAGACCTATGTGGTGCTCTCTCATAACCTTTTATCATTAAGTCGCTTCTTTTGCTCATCTTATACTCCTTTATTGTAATAGGATAATTTATATAAAAAGAAAATTTAAAACATTTTGTTTTAATTTTCAATCAAATAATTTTGTAAATTTATTTTTCAAAAAATTTTGTTTTAATTTTCAATCAAATAATTTTGTAAATTTATTTTTCAAAAAATGTAAACAAATTATTTAAGGAGTATATTATGAATGTTATGGTATTGAACTGTGGAAGTTCTTCATTAAAATATCAACTTATTAACATGGAAGAACAGAAGTTACTCGCAAAAGGGCTTGTTGAAAGGATTGGATTAACTGATGGAATACTTGCTTATGAACCTTATAATGGTGATAAGGTTAAAGAAACAATAGCAAAGATAGAGAATCATGAGGTTGCAATAAAAAAGGTTTTGGAAAAATTGGTTGATCCAAAGATAGGTGTATTAAAAAGCCTAAATGAAATAGTGGCAGTTGGTCATAGAACAGTTCATGGTGCTGACAAGTTTATTTCTTCTGTGTTGATAACTGAAGAGGTTATAAAAACAATGGAAGAGTGTATTCCTCTTGCTCCACTACATAACCCTGCAAATATAATGGGTATAAAAGCAATGCTGCATGTTTTACCTGGTGTTCCTAATGTTGCTGTCTTTGATACTGCTTTCCATCAAACAATGCCAGAAGAGTCTTTCTTATATGCTATTCCTTATGAACTGTATGAAAAAAATAAAGTAAGAAGATATGGATTTCATGGCACTTCTCATAGATACGTTTCTATGAAGGCAGCAGAGTTCTTAGGAATAAAACTTGAAAACTTTAACTGTATTACTTGTCATATGGGTAATGGAAGCAGTTTTGCTGCTATAAAAAATGGAAAGTCTTATGATACAACAATGGGTATGACACCTGTTGAAGGTCTTATAATGGGGACAAGGTCTGGTGATATAGATGCTGGTATACTATTCTATCTTCATAGAAACTTAGGTATGAGTGTGGATGACCTTGATAACCTTCTTAATAAAAAAAGTGGTCTTCTCGGTATTTCAGGTGTAAGCTCAGACATGAGAGACATTGAAGATGCTGCAAAAAAAGGCAATAAGAGGGCTCAACTTGCTATAGATGCTCTTGTCCATAGAACAGTAAAATACATAGGTGCTTACATTGCTTTATTAGGTAGGGTAGATGCAATAATATTTACTGGTGGTATAGGAGAAAATGCTATAGACTTTAGGGCTAAAGTAGTTAAAAGACTTGAAGGATTAGGAATAAAATTAGATGAACAAAAAAACAATGTGAGGGGGCAATTACAGATAATAACAAAACCTGAGTCTTCAATCAAGACTATGGTTGTACCTACTAATGAAGAGTTGATGATAGCTCTTGATACTAAAGAAATAGTTGGAAAAATTAAAAAGTAGATTTCTCTTTTCTTATTCAGCTGGTTTTTGCACCAGCTTCTCTCTTTTTCTTGTAAAAAAGTCTTTTATTTTTTAAATTTTATTTTTAAAATTTTTTTTATAATAAAAGGAAATTGTATGAGAGTTAAGATTGATAAAAGAGAGTTAGAATATATTCTTGACCTTTCTAATGAAATAGTATTAAAAAAGTCTATAAACCCAATACTTTCTAATATTCTTTTAGAAACCAACGATGGTATTTTAAAACTTACTGCGACAGATACTGAACTTACACTTATAGCTGACATACCTGCTGATGTAATGGGAGATGGCAGTGCATGTGTTTCGAACTCCACTCTAAGGGAGTTAATAAAGGCTTCTACTGGAGCATTAATATTTGAAAAAGAAAACTCATTATTAAAAATGTCTTCTGATAAAGAGAGGTTTAAAGTAACTCTTAATACTCTTCCATCTTCTGAGTTTCCTGTTATAGAAACAGAAGAGATTGTAAATGCACCAACATTTACTATAAAAGGGTTTGTTTTTAGAGATATGATATCCAAAAATATACCATTTGCATCAAAAGAAGAGACAAGGTATACATTTATGAGTGTTTTTGTTGAGAAGACGGGACTTGAACTAAGGACAGTCTCTTCAGATACTCGTAGGCTTGCCTTGGTAAAGAGTTTTATTGATGAAACTGTTTCAGACTTTAGTTTTCTTATACCTTTAAAGACTGCTAAGATTTTAAAGTCTATGGTTAAAGACGGTGACTTACAGATAAAACTATTAAACAAAAGGGTTGCTTTTGTTCAAGATAATATAACACTTATATCAAGTCAGGTTGAGGGTGACTTTCCTGATTATAAGGCTGTTATACCTCAAGAGACTGAACATAATATTGTTTTTAACAGGACTGAACTTGAGAAAGCTATAAAGATACTCAATCCTTTCTTTACTAATGATAATCAAAGAATAAACCTATATATAAGAAAAGATACTATAAAAGTTGCAACTGATGAGACAGAAATGGGGCAAGGTGAAGATTTTATCTCTACAGATTATGAAGGAGAAAATATAGATATTTCTTTTAACTATAGTTACATAAAAGACATAATAGCATCTGTGGATGAAGAAGAGATAATGATGAAGATAAAATCTCCTGAAAAACCTGTTATATTTAAAGGCAAAAACAATGATAACTGTATATTTGTTACAGTACCTTCAATAAGGTCAAGGTAAAAATTTATAGGAGTATTTTATGGATATTGGTTTAGGGTTTCAGTTATTGAAAGTTACAGAAATTGCTGCAGTAAAGGCCTCTTTTTGGAGAGGTAGAGGAGATAAGAACTCAGCTGATGATGCAGCAACAAAGGCTATGAGAGAAGTTCTTAATTCTATGAATATAGATGGTAAGGTTGTTATTGGTGAGGGTGAAATGGATGAGGCTCCTATGCTATACATAGGAGAGAAGTTGGGCAAAGGTGGCTTTGAAGTTGATATTGCTGTTGATCCTATTGATGGTACAACTCTTACCTCAAAGAATAGAGAAAACGCTATATCAGTCATAGGTGTAGCCAAGAAAGGAACTTTATTGAATGCTCCAGACATGTATATGAAAAAGATAGGTGTAGGTCCGAAGGCAAAGGAGGCTATAAATATAACTAAAGACTTAACTTGGAATCTGAAAGAGATATCAAAGGCATTAGGTAAAAAGCCAGAAGATATGAACATGGTTATATTGGATAGAGACAGACATAATCCTTTTGTTAAAGAGGCAAGAGAGTTTGGTGCAAGAGTAACACTTATAACTGATGGGGATGTTTCACCTGTTATTGCTGCAGGACTTGAACTTAATGTTGATCTTATGTTTGGAATTGGTGGTGCCCCTGAGGGTGTTCTTGCTGCAATTGGTGCAAAGTGTTTGGGGGGCGACTTTCAAGGAATACTGGCTCCAGAGAATGAAGAGCAGATAAAAAGGTGCAAGGATATGGGAATAGTTGATGTTAACAAGGTTTTTACACTAAATGAACTTGTAAAGTCAGATGAAAACATATTCTGTATAACTGGTATAACTGATGGATATTTGGTTAAGGGTGTAAAAAAGGTAAATAACAAAATAGTTACATCATCTTTATTGTTAAACTCTTTTGACTATGTGCCAAGGTTTATTACAGGATTTTATAACATATGAACCTTGAGTTTATAAGAAATAACCTTAAAAGACTACTTGATGATATAAGAAACATTAAAGAAAAAAATAACATAAAACATGATATAAAACTTGTTGCTGTAAGTAAAACATTCCCTGTTGAATATATAAAAGAAGCATATAATGCTGGGCAAAAGGTTTTTGGTGAAAATAGAGTTCAAGAGGCTGAAGAAAAGATAAATATATTAAAAAATCTTGATATTGAATGGCATCTTGTTGGTGTTTTGCAAAAAAACAAGGTTAATAAAGCAGTTCCATTGTTTGACTTAATACACTCTATTGACTCTTTTGAATTAGCCCATAAAGTATCAAAAAAAGCTATTGATATTAATAAAGTCCAAGATATACTTATACAGGTTAATACATCAGGAGAAAGTACAAAGTCAGGTTTTAAACTTGATTACAGTTTAATAAGAGATGAGGTTGCCAAAATATTAGAGTTAAAAGGTGTAAGGGTAAGGGGTTTTATGACAATAGGGCCACTAACAGATGACAGAGACTTGATAAAAAATAGTTTCAAGCAATTGAGGGAAATGAGAGATAGTATTCAAAAGGAGCTTAAGGTAGACCTAATTGAACTTTCTATGGGTATGAGTTCTGATTATGATATTGCCATATTAGAGGGTGCAACTATAATAAGAGTTGGTTCTCTTATATTTGGCAAGAGGTCATGAAATTTTAAAATTTTAAAAAAAATTTTTAATAAGGGTTAATTATGATACTAATTCTAGACTTTGGCTCTCAGTATACTCAGCTTATAGCAAGAAGAATAAGAGAGATTGGTGTATACTCTGAGATACATCCATACCATAAGGTAAAAGAGATAGATTCTTCAAAAATTGAAGGACTTATACTATCAGGTGGGCCAGGAAATGTTTATGCTAAGGATGCTTTTCTTATCTCAAGAGAAGATGTTGAAAGGTTTAATGTGCCTGTACTTGGAATATGTTATGGTATGCAGTTATTGACACATTTGTATAATGGAAAGGTTATTCCTGGTGAAAAAAAAGAGTATGGTTTTACAAATATAAAGATAAGAAAGTCTAAAATATTTAAGGGGCTTAAAAAAAATCAGGTAGTATGGATGAGCCATGGAGACAGGATAGATGACCTTGGCATTTTTAAGGTTATTGCTGAAAGTGATTCTGCAATTGCTGCTATTGAAAATGCTGAGAGAAATATATATGCACTTCAATTTCACCCCGAAGTTGTACATACTGAGAATGGGAAAAAAATAATTGAAAACTTTGTCTTTGGCATATGTAAAGCTGAAAAGAATTGGGAGAGAAAGTCTTTTATTGAACACTCTATTCAAAGTATAAGGCAAGGGGTTGGTAATAAGAGTGTTGTGCTTGGTTTATCAGGTGGGGTTGATTCATCAACACTTGCATTACTATTAAATAGGGCAATAGGTAAACAGGTTACATGTGTTTTTGTTAACAATGGACTCTTAAGAAAGAATGAGGTTGAAGAGGTTGTAAATACTTTTAGTAAATATGACCTTAACTTTAAGTATGTTGATGTAGAAAATATATTTTTAGAAAGGCTTAATGGGGTTGTTGACCCTGAAGAAAAAAGAAAGATAATAGGAAAGACGTTTATAGAGGTGTTTAATAGAGAGGCGAAGGGTTTTGACTTTCTTGCTCAGGGAACTTTATATCCAGATGTTATAGAATCTGTAAGTGTTAAAGGTCCGTCTGATACTATAAAGACACACCATAACAGGGCAAAGGAAGTTCTTGACCTTATAAAAGAGAATAAGGTTATTGAACCATTTAAAGAACTTTTTAAGGATGAGGTGAGAGAAATTGCGAAAGACCTTGGACTGCCTAAGGATATTATAGAAAGACAACCATTTCCTGGACCTGGGCTTGCAATAAGAATAATTGGAGAAGTAACAAGAGAGAGGCTAAAAATACTAAGAGATGCTGATCATATAGTTGTTGAGGAGATGAAAAAGAGTGGATGGTATAACAAGGTCTGGCAGTCGTTTGCTGTACTATTGCCTGTTAAGTCTGTTGGAGTTATGGGTGATAAGAGGACATATGAGAATGTTATTGCTGTTAGAATAGTTAATAGTGTTGATGGGATGACTGCTGATTGGTCAAAAATACCTTATGAGATTTTAAATACTATTTCCAACAGGATAATAAATGAGGTTAAGGGTGTTAATAGGGTTGTGTATGATATAAGCAGTAAACCACCTGCAACAATAGAGTGGGAATAATATGGACATAGAAAAAGTAGTGAATGAGATAAACTTTAAAAATCTGGTTCCTGTTGTAATTCAAGACTTTAAGACCTTAAGGGTGCTTATGCTTGGTTATATGAATTTAGAGGCATTTGTTAAGACAATAGAGACAAGAAGGGTTCATTTCTATTCAAGATCAAGACAAAAATTGTGGCTTAAGGGTGAGACATCAGGTAATTTTCTTAACTTAAAAGATATATATCTTGACTGTGACTCTGATACTCTGCTTATTACTGTTGATCCTGAGGGACCAACATGTCATACTGGAAGAACTTCTTGCTTTTTTAGAAAACTTGAGGATGAATGGAAGATAATAGATTAAACATATTTAATAGGTCTTATGTAATAAAAACTCTAAAAGACTTGAATGCTAATCCATTAAAGAAACTTGGTCAAAACTTCCTTATCGATAAAAATGTTTCTCTTAATATAGAAAAAGTAATACCTTCGAATATAAACCTAATAGAGATTGGGCCTGGTTTAGGTCATGTAACAAGACTTTTAGTCCCAAAAGTAAAAGTCTATGTAGGAATAGAGATAGATAAAAAAATATCCAACTTTCTTTTAAACTTAGGGCTTAACATAATTAATCAAGACTTTCTTAAAACTTCATTAAAGGATTTTATAAATGATGAGACTGTGATATTTGGTAATCTTCCTTATTATATTACTACTGATATAATACTTCATATTATAAGAAACATAGATAACAGGATTAAAAAAGTTGTCTTACTTGTTCAGGATGAGTTTGCAAAAAAATTAAGGGATAAGTCTTTGATAACACCTTCTCTTGTAATGATAAGGCATCACTTTGATGTAAGTCTTATGTTTACTGTCTCTAAAAACTCTTTTTATCCTGCACCTTCTGTAGACTCAAGACTGATACTTCTTGATAACAAGTTTATAAATTATGAACCTGAGTTTGAAAACTTTTTAAAAAAGGTTTTTTCTTATAAAAGAAAGACTCTATCAAGTGTTATAAAAAAGTGTTTTGACGATATCAGTTTTGACATAGGTAATGAAAGGGTTGAAGATATAAAAGACTTTTATGCTCTTTATAGAGAATTGATCTTAAAAAAATAATTATTTTCTAAACTTATTTAAAAATGTCTTTTAGCCTGTAGAAAAATAAAATAAAGTTGTAAAAGAGTTTTTGTCAAAACCTAATCTTTCGAGTTTGATAGATACAAGTCTTTTTACGGCAGAAAAAAGTTTAAAAACTGTTCTTAAATGATAACATACTTTCTAATAATTATTAAGTACTTTCTTTACTTTTTGGGTCTTAAATAGTGTTTTATAAGGAAAATTTTTTAAAAAAATTTGTTTTGATTGTGCAATATATTTATATTTAAAAATACTACTAAAAAAATATGATTTAGGAGAGTATTATGAAATATTATAACTCAATAACAGAACTAATAGGCAAGACACCAATAGTTAAAATAAATAATATGAACACATATGGAGCAAACATATTTGTTAAGATTGAGATGTTTAATCCTTTGGGGAGCGTAAAAGACAGAATAGCCTATGCTATGCTAAAGGATGCGGAAGATAGGGGTATTATAAAAAAGGGAGATACTATAGTTGAGCCAACAAGTGGTAATACAGGAATAGGTCTTGCGTATATAGCAGCAGCAAGGGGTTATAAACTTATACTTACAATGCCAGATACCATGAGTGTTGAGAGGAGAAATATACTAAAAGTTCTAGGTGCTGAAATAGTATTAACACCAGGTGCAAAAGGGATGAGGGGGGCTGTTGAAGAGGCGGAGAAGATAAAAAAAGAAAAAAATGCTTTTATGCCGAGCCAGTTCACCAATCCTGCCAATCCAAAGATACACTATCAGACAACAGGACCTGAGGTATGGGAAGATATGGAAGGGAGAATAGACTTTTTTGTTGCTGGCATAGGTACAGGTGGGACAATAACAGGAGTTGGGAAGTTTTTAAAGGAAAGAGATAAAAATATAAAGGTTATAGGGCTTGAGCCAGAAAAGTCACCAGTATTGACAGGGGGGCAGCCTGGGCCACACAAGATTCAAGGTATAGGGGCAGGGTTTAAACCTGATATATTGGACCTAAATGTGATAGACAAGATATATAGAGTAAAAGATGTTGATGCTAAAAATACAGCATTAGAACTTGCAAAGAAAGAGGGAATATTTGTTGGTATATCCTCGGGTGCTGCAATGTATGTTGCTCTGGAGGTTGCAAAAGAAAATAGTGGAAAAAACATTGTCGTAATATTGCCAGATACAGGTGAAAGATACCTTTCTATGTGGTTTGAAGATTTTTAATGTAAAGGGGGTTAAGAGATGATATACCTTGATAATAATGCAACAACACCAATATTACCTGAGGTAAAAGAGGAAATAATAAAGACAATAGATTTTTATGGTAATCCCTCAAGCCTCCATCAATTAGGGAGAGAAGTAAGAGAAAGAATTGAAGGTGCAAGGGCAAAGATAGCGAAGTTTATAAACTCAGGTAAGGATAATATAATATTTACAAGTGGGGGTTCGGAAGCAAATAACACAGTGCTAAACTCTTTTGTTAGAAAGTACAAAGATAAAGCGAAAATACTTGTTTCAAAGATAGAGCACTCTTCAGTACTTGAGCATGCAAAGTTTTTGTCAAGAGAATATGAAGTAGATTATATAGAAGTAGACAGTAAGGGTAAAATAATTTTGGAGGACATAGAGAAAAAGTTAAAAACAGGTAAAAAGACTCTTATAAGTGTAATGATAGCAAATAATGAAATAGGTATTGTTCAGGATATGAAAGAGATAATAAATCTTTCAAGGAAGTATGGTGCTGTTATTCATAGTGATGCTGTTCAGGCCTTTGGTAAGATAAAGATTGATGTTGAAGAACTTGATGTAGACTATATGACTTTTTCTGGACACAAGATCAATGCACCAAAAGGGATAGGTGCAATATATTTTAAGAACAAAGATATTATTCCATTGATACATGGTGGACATCAAGAGATGGGATTAAGATCAGGTACAGAAAATACTATAGGTATAATAGCATTTGGGAAAGCAGTTGAAATAAGAGAAAGAGACTTTGATTTTTATATTAAGAAAACTTCAGCATTAAGGGAAAGACTAATAAAGGGAATAACTGAAATACCAGATGTTATTGTAAACACAGACCTAAAAAACAGTGTTCCAAATACTTTAAATGTTTCTTTTAAAGGGGTTGAGGGAGAGTCTATAATGTTGTATCTTGACCTTGAGGGTATAGAAGTTTCTACAGGTTCTGCCTGTTCTTCAGGAGAATTGGAGCCATCTCATGTCTTGTTGGCAATAGGGAGAGAGCCTGAGCTTGCCCATGGGTCTATCAGATTTAGCTTAGGTTTGCAAAATACTGAAGAGGAGATTGACTATACTGTAGAAAAACTAAAAAATATAATCTCAAAGTTAAGACAAATGTCAACAGTTTATTAGGAGGGTTTTTATGAATTGGTTATATTCAGATATTGTAAAAGAACACTTTATAAATCCAAGAAACATACTTATTAATGAAAAAGACTTTGATTATGATGCAAAAGGAGAGGTTGGAAATATAAAGTGTGGAGATCAAATGGTAATGTATATAAAAGTTAGAGATAACATAATTGTGGACTGCAGGTGGAGGACTTATGGTTGTGCTAGTGCTATAGCAAGTACTTCTATGCTCTCAGAGGCTGTAAAGGGGATGAGTATTGAGGATGCTTATAACATTACACCTAAGGATATAGCAAAGAAGTTGGGAGGTTTACCAGAAAATAAGATACACTGTTCTGTTTTGGGAGATAAGGCTTTAAAAGAGGCAATAAAAAATTATGTTAAAACTCATGGTGTTAGTTTTAATATTAAGGAAGAGGAAAACAAAGTTGTCTGTAAATGTATTGGAGTAACAGAAAAAGACATAGAAGAGGCTGTATTGGAAGGTGCAAGAGACTATCAAAGACTTCAAGAAATTACAAAGATAGGTACAGTATGTGGTAAATGTAAAGATGAGGCTATAAAGAAAATGGAGTTTTATATAGATAGGTTTAAAATGATAAGCCATTAGGAAATTAAAAAAATAGTTTATAATAAGAGAAATTAAAAATTTTAAAAAAAATTTTAGTTAAAATTTAGTTTTTGAAATATTTCTTATAATCTCGAATATTGACAACATTTTGAATAAGCAGTGTAATCTATTTTGAGTCTTGGGAAAAACAAAATAAGTCTTTTTAAAGACTAATAAACTAGATTTTTAAAACCAT
>Ga0068705_10000243_pt1 | contig 27742 bp, 24 predicted proteins | sample YNPMSTMetaG_FD_65631 | JGI IMG/M metagenome (GOLD analysis project Ga0068705, IMG submission 65631) | Anoxygenic and chlorotrophic microbial mat microbial communities from Yellowstone National Park, USA - YNP MS-T MetaG | ecosystem: Environmental > Aquatic > Thermal springs > Hot (42-90C) >... | reverse complement strand
GGCCCGGAAGCGTCCGCGTCACGCCGCGCGCCTCAAGCAGCGGGCTCATGCCGCCCCCCGCACGATCTCGACCGGGTTGAGAGAGGCCGCACGCCGCGCAGGAACGAGGGCGGCGACCGCGGCGGCAAGGAGGGCGAAGCCCCCGCCCGCGAGATAGGGCCAGAGTTCGCGGGCGAGGATGAACCCTCCCGTGCCGCGGATCACCCCTCCCGCCTCCTCGAACCGAACCTGGGACAGGCCGAAGATCAGCCCCTCGCCCACGAGAGCGCCCAGCACAGCGCCGGCCGCGCCGACGAGCACGCCCTCGATGGTGAAGATCCGCAGGATGTCGCCTTCGGTGAAGCCGAGGCTCTTGAGTATGGCGATGTCGCGCGCCTTTTCGTGCACCACGGTCGAGATGATCGAGTAGATGCCGAACGCGGCCACCAGCAGGATCGCGCCGACGACGCTGAACATGATCGCGTTTTGGATCACGAACAGCGACAGCACGTTCCGGTTCGCCTCCTCCCAGCTCTCCGTTCGCCAGCCATGCGCCGCCTCGATCCGACGCGCGAGCGGCTCCGCACCGCGAACGTCGTCGAGCCTGAGGCGGATCGCATTGATCACGTTGGGGCGGTTCTGAAGCACCTGGGCGAGCTTGAGCAGCACATAGGCCTCGCTGTTGTCGATCGCGGTGATCCCGGTTGCGACGAGGCCGACGACCTTGAACGCGCGCGCCGTGCCGGAGGCGGCGACCGCGGTGATGGTGTCGCCGATCCCGGCGCCGAGGCGCTCGGCAAGCCCAATGCCGAGGATGATGCCGTTGGCGGTCGCGCGCAGGTCCTCGAGCCGCCCGGCGATCATGTCCTTCTCGATGTTGCCGACGCGCCGCTCCCGCGGCGGATCGATGCCGGCGATGGTGGCGGTGACGTCGCGCGAGCCGTAGCGCAACAGCGCCGCGCCCCGCAGCCCCGGCGCGACCGCGACACCGGGGATCGTTTCGAGCTCGGCGATCAGCCCGCGCGCGTTGCGTATCCCGCGCAGCTCCTCGCGTGGCTTCACCCCGCGCACCGAGACCGCCCCGTCAGGATGCGCGAGCACGGCGGGCTGGAGCCTCGGGGCACGGTGCTCGTCCTTGATGGTGATGTGGGGGGCGACGTCGATCACCTGCGCGACGAAGTAGGTCTGGAAGCCGCGCATGAGCGAGGTGACGGCGATGAAGAACCCCACACCGAGGGCAACCCCGAGCACCGAGACGAGCGTCTGCCGACGCCTCCGTCCGAGATGCCGAAGCGCGATTGTCGCGGCCAGCATGGCCGGCCCTCAGCGTGCGGCTGCACCGCTCGGCAGCCGCACGCGGCCGCCGTCGACGAGCCTCGGAGAAGGGTCGAGAACCACGCGCTCGCCCGGGCTGAGGCCGTCGCGGATCTCGACGCGGCGCGCCCCGCGCACCCCGACCACCACCGGAACCCGGCGCACCACCTCGCCCTCGAGCACCCACACCGCCCCGCCGGCGACGGCCGCGTCCGGAACGAGCACGGCGGAGGCGGTCTCGCGGACGATGATGTTGGCCTCGACCGTCATGCCGATTCGGAGCTTCGTGTCCTCGGGCAGGGCGATCCGCACCCGGTAGACCTTCAGTCTTGGGTCGCCCGCCGGCGTGATCTCCGCGACCTCCCCCGCCATCACCTCGCCCTCGAAGGCATCGGCGCGGATCAGCACGCGCTGGCCCGGGTGAACGCGCGGGATGTCCTCCTCGTCCACCTCGGCAGTGACGCGAAGCGGCCTTGGTTCGCCGACGATGAACACGGTCGCGGTGGTGTCGACCACCTCGCCGATCTCGCCGTCGCGACGCAGCACCACCCCTGCCATCGGAGCGCGCAGAACCGTATCGGCAAGGCGATGGCGGAAGGTCTCGACCACGGCCTCCGCCGCGCGCGCCTCGCTTTCGGCGCGGTCGAGCGCCGCGCGGGCGATGATCTCGCGTGCGGCAAGCGTGCGCAGACGCAGCGCTTCCTCGCGCAGGAAGGTCGCGCGCGCTTCCGCCTCGCGGAGCTGCGCCTCGAGCACCGTCGCATCCAGCCGGGCAAGCACCGCGCCGGCTTCGACGCGCTGCCCCTCTTCGGCGAGGATCGCGACGAGACGGCCCTTCACGGCCGGGCCGATCCTTGCCCAGGACACCGGCTCGACGGTTCCGGTCGCGTAGACCGCCTCGAGTGCCGGGCCGGTGACGGCGACGGCGGTCGCGCCGACTCGAGGCGGCAGGCTCAGGGACCACCAGCCCGCCGCTGCCGCCGCGGCGAGCACGGCGAGAAGCGCAAGCCGCGTCAGGAGTTTCCGCATCGCCGCAAGCCTAGCACGGGCATCCGCGCGCGCCTTGTCCTCGGTCAATCACCACGGGGCTTCGCCGCCGCAGGCGTGCCGCGGTCGCCGCGTGACCGCCGCTTCTGCGCCGTGGAAGGGCCAAAGGCGCGAGCGTATCGTGGCGCACATGAGAGCTCGACCGGGGACAGCCATGGCCGCGCCGCGCCTGCTTGCCAAGACCGACCTAGCGGCCTTCACCCCCGTTCTCGAGGGTGGCCGTCCCGCGATCGAGCAGCATGCGCGTCTTGTCGCCCTGCTCGCCGCACGGGGGCTGCCGACCGGCCTGTTCGCCGAGCCGGTTATCACCCGCGGGCCGGATGGCGCTCCCGCCTCCGTCTCCTGGTATGGCGAGGCTGATGCCGACCCGGTTCCGCTGTCTTCGCTCTCCCCGGCGCGGCGTGCGGAGGTAGAGCGCTCCCTCAGCTTGACGCTCGCCGCGCTGCGTCCGGCGCTCGACGACCGTGATGCCGGCGGCCTGCTCCGTCGCGCTCTCCTGATCGCGGAGCCGGATTCGATCCTCGCCGTCGATGGCGGGGTGGTGCTCGCTGGCTGGGGGCTCGTGGCGAAGGGAACCGGAGAGCAGCCGGAGGCGCTGGCCGGGCGGCTTCGGGAAGGGCTCGGCCGGTACCACCCCGCTCTCGCCTCCGCAGGCCCCGGCTTCTTCACGGGCGCCCCGCTCGCCGCTCCGCCCTCTCCCGCCGCCCCGCCTGCGCCGGCGGCCGCGCCCGCGGTGCCGCGACTCGAGACCGCCACAACGGCGTCGGCTCCCCCGCCCTCTCCGCCTCACGCCGCCGCCCGCGGCGGCGGGGGCCGGCCGGCGTGGTGGTGGATGCTTCCCGCCGCGCTTGCGATCGCGCTCCTGTTCCTGCTGCTCGGCGTCTGGCTCGGCTTGCGGATGTGCACCGCCGAATTCGCCGGGCGTGAGCTCCGCGCCGGGGTGGTGGACGAGGCGGAGGCGCGGGCGATGATCGCCCGCCAGCGCGAGGCCAACGCGCGGCTCGAGCGCGAGATCGCCGCCGCGCGCGCCGCCCTGCAGGGCGAGATCTGCCGCCCCGCGGGGCCGCTCGCGCCACTCGCACCGCGCGAGGAGGGAGGGGCATCGGAGAAGGGAACGGCGCCCAAGCCCCTGCCGATGCAGGGCGGCGCGGCCGGGGCCGAGGGGGCGGAGAAGGCGCCCGAGGAGCCCGCCCCCGCACCGGCCCCGCGCTGAGCCGGCCGGACCATGGCTGAGACGACTCTGATCGCGACGACGGCGGCCGAGGGGCTTCGACCCCTCGCCGTCGGCGGGCAGACAGCGATCGGCGCAGTGTGGCAGATCACGGCCCATCTCCGGCGCGCGCGCGGGGCCGATCACGCCGCCCTGTTCGCCGAACCGTCGCCAGACGCCGCGCGCGGCACGATCGACTGGTACGCCCCGGGCGTCGGCGAGGCAGTGCCGCTCGCCTCGCTTCCGCCCGAGACGCGCGCCTCGGCCGAGGCAAGGCTTGCCGCGCTCTTTGCCGACATCGCCGCCGAGGCAGCCGCGCTCAAGGCATCGGCCAGGGAAGGGGACAGGCTGCTTGGCGAGCTGCTCTCGCTTGCCGTGCGCGTGCCCGACCCGTCCTTCATCCGCGTGCGCGGCACCATGCCGGTGCTCGTCGCCTGGGGGCACGAACGAGGGGGCCGCTCGGTCGGACCCGAGCTCCTCGAGAAGCCGACCGACCTCCCGCCCATCCGGCGGCCGATCATGATGCCGCCGGCACGCACGCTGCCCGCCCGCACGGCCTGGCCGTGGCTTCTGCTCGCGTCTCTGCTCGCCCTGCTGCTCCTCGCCCTGCTCCTCTTGCTCTGGCGAAACCCGTTCGGCTGGTTCGTCCTCGCCCCTCCCGCCTGCACTCTCGAACGGTCAGGCGTTGCCCTGCTCGAGCAGCAGCGCCAGGAGACCGACCGGTTCATCCACCTGCAAGAGGACCTTGCGGCGGCGCGTCGGGCACTCGGCGAGGCGCGGCTCGCCTGCCCGCCGGTCCGGCGCGAGGCCGCCCCCGCGCCAACGCCGCCGACGCCCCAGCGGAACGAGGACGCGGAGCGGGCGCGCGCTCAAGGCGGGCGCGAGGGCCACGTGCAGGTGATCCTCGCCTGGGATGATCCAAACGACCTCGACCTCGCCGTCATCTGCCCGGACGGGCAGAGGATCTATTTCGAAAATCGAAGGGCGTGTGGAGCGGAGCTTGACGTCGACATGAACGTCGAGGGAGGCCCGCGCGGGATCTCCACCCGGCCGGTCGAGAACATCACCTGGCCCGCCCAGCCCGCTCCGGGGCGATACCGGATCGAGGTCACGCACTACAGCCGAAACCCGGGCGGGCCGGTCTCATCCCCCTTCCGGGTTACGATCCGACGCCCAGGTCAGCCGGACCAGGTCCTGCGCGGAACGGTGTCGCCTGGGCAGACCGTGCGGATCGGCGAGTTCACCGTGCCGTGAAACGCCATCTGATCCATCGCGACCGGCGCGCGGCGTTCACGCCCCTCCTTCCGCCAGGCTGGGACGAGGCGCGCGCCCGCGCCGAGCTCTCGGCGCTCGCCTCGCGCACGCTCGGGCCAGCCTGGGCAGGGATGTTCCCTGCCGCCGAAGTGGAGGGCGAGATGATCGCCTGGACCGCCGAGGGCGAGAGCGTCGTCCGCTACACCGAGCTTCCGGCGGAGGAGCGGGAGCGGCTCCGCGCCTCGCTCGGGGCGGCGTTCTCGGAACTCCGCCGCGCCGCGGAGCGGGAGGGAGGCGAGTTTCCGGCTCTCGTGCGGGCCGCGCGCGAGATCCCGGCCTGGGATTTTGCCGCCGTGGTCGATGGCCTGCCGGTGGTCGCGGCATGGGGCCATGCGGCGGCGGGGGCAACGCCGCGTGGGCTGATCGCCGCGCTCGATGACGGGGTCCCCGCCACGCCGCCCTCGACCTTCCCCACCGTGCCGGTTTTGGCGACTGTGGCAGCGCTCGCCTTCCTCGGCCTCCTCGCGTGGCTCACCCTCCCCTGGTGGGGCTGGATCGCGACACCGCCGATGCCTGCCTGCCGCGCCGACCCGGCAGGCCTTGCCGCGCTGCGCGGCCTGCTCGCCGAAGAAGGCCGGGAGGCGGAGCTTGCGGCCGAGCTCGCACGGCTCCAGGGCGAGCTCGGCCTGCGCCAGGCGGAGTGCCCGATCCCCGAACTCCCACCCGAGCCGCCGCCGCAGCGCGCCGAGCGGCCGCCTCCCCCGCCTCGGCCGGAACCGCGGCCCGTGCGCCCGCCAGACGCTGAGCCCTGCGATGTCGAGACGCGCTCGGGCGGGCGTGGCGTGACGCGAACACGTCACTATCTGGGCAATCGGCCGGGGCAGGTGACGCTCACCTACAACACACGCATCGAACCCGACCAGATCGACGTCTATTATCGTGGCCGCCTGGTGAGCAGCACCTATCGGCCGGTGAGCGGGCGGGGGCAGATCAGCTTCCCCTACCAGCCGACCGGAGGCGGGCCGGAGGCGAACGTGGTTGAGGTCGTGGTGACGGGCTTCGGGCTCACGACCCTTTGGAGCTACTCGATTGGCTGCCCGCGCTGAGGCGGGCACGGAGCGGTCGCCGCTCCGACACGGCCGCGCCATCATGGTGTGGCAAGGATGACGGGATGAGGAACGACCGGATGGCTCTCGGCTCTTTCGCTCTCGTGGCGATGATCGCGGCGGCGACCGGAGAGGCGCGCGCGCAAGCTGCGCGAGCCGAGCCGGCGGAGGAGAGCGCTGTCGCCGCCGTGCTGCGCCGCGCCGGCGTGGCGCCGACCAGGGCCGCCGTCGAGGGGCGTGACCCGAAGGCACGGGCGGAGGCGCTCGATGCGCTCGAACGCTCCTATCCCCTGCCGAGAACCGTGCTCGACCTCGAGAACCGCCTGCCACCCGACCCGAACCGGGTGATGGACCAGCTCGGCCTCGTCCGCCGGCTCGGCGCACCGGTCACCGACCTCTCCGGGTCCATCCCCACAGCGAGGCAGATCACTGATGCGCTTGCGCCCCGCTGATCCCCGCCGCCGCGCGCTCCTGATCGGCGCGCCCGCCCTGCTCGCCGCCTGCCAGGCGCCGAACGAACAGGCCGCCCGGATCGCGCAGATGACGACCCGCGGCGTGGTGCTGACGGTGAACTTCGACCTCAACTCCTACGCCATACGCCCCGATGCGGCCGAGGCGCTCGAGCCGCTCGCCGAGGCGCTGCGCGACCCGGTGCTCGAGGGGTTCACCTTCGACATCAACGGCCATACCGATGCGACCGGACGGCTTGGCCGGAACATGGCGCTGTCGGAGCTTCGCGCGGCGTCGGTGGTGGATTTCCTCGCCGCCCGCGGCGTGCCGCGCACGCGGATGCGCGCGCAAGGCTTCGGGCCGCTGCAGCCGCTGACACCGGCCAACCCGCGCGCGGCGATCAACCGCCGCGTCGAGGTGTTCGCCGTCCCTCCCGGAGGCTGACGATCGATGCTGATCCGTATTGTCCGCACCCGAAGCCTCGCGGCCACGGCCGCCGCGCTGATGCTGCTCTCCGCCTGCGCCACGACCGGGCCGGGCGGCGAGCCGCTCACACCCGCGCAGCAGCAGCTCCGCGCCCAGAGCCAGCGGTTCAACGACACGGTCGCGACGGGAGTGGTGGCTGGCGCGCTCGCTCTCGGGCTGCTCGGCGCGCTGCTCGCGGGGCCGCGCAGCCGCGGCGAGGGTGCCGCTCTCGGTGCGCTTGCCGGCGCCGCCGTCGGAGGAGCGGCGGGCACCTACATCGCCGCGCGGAATGAGCGCTATGCGACGCGCGAGCAGGCGGCGCAGGCGCGCATCGCGGCGGCCAACCAGGAGGCGGCGGAGCTTGAGCGCACCGCGCTCGCGGCCGAACAGGTGGCGAAGGAGAACCGCGAACGCCTCGCCGCGCTCCAGGCCCGCGTCAAGGCCGGGCAGGCGACCGCCGCCCAGCTCAGCGCTCAGGTCGCGACGGCGCGAGAGGACCTCGCCCTGATGAACGAGGCGATCGCGCATTCGCGCAAGGTCGAAGGGGCGATGCGTGCCGACGGCGTTCCCCAGGCCGCCTCGGTGCAGGAAAGCCGCCGGCGCATGGAGGAGGCGGCGCGCGAGCTCGAAGGCGCGCTTGCCCAGCTTCCGGCGGCGTGACCGTGGCGCTGCCAAGCCCTCTCCTTCTCGCCACGCTGCTCCTGGTCGCTGCCTGCGGCGCCGAGCGGCCGGCGGCGGAGCGCGGCTTCTTCGGCGGAATCGGCGCCGCGATCACGGGCGAGGACGAGCGCCAGGCACGCGCTCGCGAGGCGGAGGCCACCGCCGCCGAGACGCGCGCGCTCCAGGCACGCGCGGCCGCGATCGAGGCCGAGCGCCGCCAGGCCGCCTCCGCCGCCGCGCTGCGCGATGCTGAACGCCGCTTGGCCGCACTTGAAGGCGAGATCGCGCGGCTCAAGCGCGCCCTCGCCGAAGCCCGGGCGGGCCGGCCGAACGATCCTCAGGGGGCGGTGCTGCAAGACCGGCTCGAGAGGCTCGACCGCGAGCGCGCCGCCGCCGCCCGGCGCCCGGACCCGGCGACAGCCGACCGGCTCGAGCGCCAGAGCCGAGAGCTCAACCGCGCCCTCGAGGCCTATGGCCGCCTCTGACCCCCTGGCGACGCCGGCTGCGCGGGGGGAGTGATGGAGGCTGCGGCGAGGATCTCGCGTTCGGCCGTCTCCGGTGTGGGCAGACGGCCGAGCTTCACCGCGCGCATCTGCCGCCCCGCCAGGGCGGCGAGTTCCGGCATCAGGGAGAGGCGCCGCGCCCGCATCTCCTCGACCACCACGCGCTCCTGCGCGGCGATCACGGAGGCAGGCGCTTCGGCCCCCTCGCGGATGATCCGCAGGTAGGCGTCGAGCACTTGGCCGATCGCACCCGGCGTGTCCTCGATCCGACGCGCGAGCGCGGCCGAGGCGTTCGCCACCGGCGGACGTGCCTCGGCCGGCAGGAGTGGACCCATCCCGTCGAGCAGGCCGCGGATCGCCCCGAACACCGCCAGGTTGCCGCGCGCCAGAGCGACTGTCCGGGCGAGCGTGGCGGCCGCCTCGATCTGCGCCTTCAGAGCCGCCGCCTCCTGCTCGGCGCGAGCGCGGCTCTCCTCGGCTAGCGCGGTCTCCACTCGCGTGATCCCGCGCCTGAGCGCCTCGTCGGCGGTCTCGCGCTTGAGCGCGGCGAGAAGGCTGGCGGGGTTCTCGGCCGCTCTCTCCCGCCCCCTCGCCTCCGCCTCGACGGCACGCGCGAGCGCCTCGGGCGTGGTGTCATTCACCATCACGACGGCCCCGAGCGCCACCCTCAAGCCGATGGTGCGAAGCGCAAGCGGCGCACCCGTGCGCGGGTTGAACGGGGGATACTCCTCGCGCAGGGAGGAGCGAAGCTGCGCCTCCTCCGTCAGGATGTGCCCGCCGCGCGCCACCACCCCGCCCGCCTGGCCGTGCGGGCGGCCGACAACGGTCAGACGGTAGGGCTCGAGCACCCATTCGGCGACGTTGCCGAGCATGTCATGCAGCCCGAGCGGCCCCGGCTTGAGGCTGCCCACCGCGCGCACCCGCCCGGCGGCGGAGGCAGGCCCGGCGAACCAGGCATGCGCCGCGAGGCCCTCGGCGAAGGGCGGGGTGCGCGCAGAGAACTCCCCCTCGCCGACGGAGGTGCCGCCGCGGGCGGCGTATTCCCACTCTTCCTCCGTCGGCAGGCGCGCGAAGGCGAGTGCCTCGCCGCGCCGCGGCAGGGACTCGCGCGCATGGCCGAGCCACCAGGCCGAAAGCCGCGCTGTGAAGGCGACGGCGTCGAACCACGAGACCTCAGCTTTCGCCACTCGCCCCGCCTCGGACGGAGTGGGGCAGGAGGCATCCATCACGGCTGCGTACTGGTCGCGCGTGACCTCGTACTTGCCAAGCCAGTAGAGACGCTTCCCGCCTTGCTCGAACGGCCCGGCGATATGGGCACGGCGCGGGAACTCGGCATAGTCGGCTCCGGTCTCGGCTTGGCCGAGCGTAACCGCACGGTCGGCGAGCGGCCCCTCCCCCATCGGCGTCTCGACGGGACGGAACGCCATGCGCCCGCCGCAGGGCAGGGGCAGAACGAGATCGTCGTGCAAGGGAGCCGGGTTCCAGAACGCCTCCGGCCAGGGTGGCTGTGCGGCGGCAGGCGGAGGCAGAAGCAGAAGCAGAAGCAAGAGAAGGGAGATGAGGGCCTTAGGCATCGCGGACCCCCTCCCCTGGCGCGATCCGCGCCGCGCGGCGCGCCGCGACGCCGGCGGCGGCGAGCCCTCCCGCGAGCGTGGCCGCGGCGGCAAGCGCGAGGTCGCGCGCGCTGATCACGGAAACGGGCCTGCCCTCGGCGACGGCAAGATCGAGACGGTTGACGAACCCCTCGAGCCCGAGCGCGACGAGCGCGGCAAGCGCCGAGCCGGCGAGAGCGAACAGCGCGGCTTGGGCCGCGGGAAAGGCAACGAGCCCGCGCGCCGACAGCCCCATCAGGCGCAACAGCGCAAGCTCGCGACGCTTGCGCTCGACATTCGCATACAGCCCGACCCCGAGCCCGACGAGATAGCCCGCACCCCCGAGCGCGGCGATGGCCGCAAACAGGGCGGCGAGGTTCCGGTCGAGCGCGAGCAGGGCGGCGACGTCCTCCGCCCGTGTCGCGACGTCGATCCCCTGGCGTCGCAGGTCGCGGTCGATCGCGACCACGTCCTCGAGCGTTCGGGCATAGAGGCGAAAACCCGCGTAGAGGCGCGCCGGGTCCGGCTCTGCCTCCGCTGGCGGCGGCTCCGGCCCGATCAAGCCGTCCTGGAAATCCTCAACGAGCAACAGAAGCGGCAGCGGCAGGAACGCCGCCTCGCGGCCGAAGGAGGCGGGCGGCGCGACGGCGGCGACGGTGACGGAGAGGGCGAGTGTCTCGCGTGCGCCGCCCATGATCCGGTCAACGCGAAGCCGGATCGTTTCGCCAGCTGAGACACCGAGCCGGTCGGCGAGCGCCCGCGACAGCACCGCCTGGCGCCCCGACGGCGTGGGGAGACCCGCGAGCAGCGGGTCGCCCGGGGCGGTCGCGAGAAGCTCCCCCCGAACCGGGGCGTCGGGCGCGTCGAGACGCGCCAAGCCGCCGATCGCGGCAAGCGTTCGGGTTCGGGGGATGACGAAGGCGACATCTGGCCGCGCCCGAAGCGCGGCTAAGAACTCCTGGTCGAAGCTGCGGTTGGCGATGTTCACCACCTCGCGCGCGCGCGGGCTCGCCGTCAGCCCCTCGCGGATCGCCGAGACGATTCCCGCCTTCAGCCCCGCGAGCACGATCAGCGGGGCGAGGACGGCGGCGATGCCGATCACGGTCGCGAGCGACAGCCGCATCTCGTGCCGCGCATCGGCGACCGCGAGCGCGACCGCGAGCCGGGCCTCAGCCATGGCAGAGCCTCGAGCGGCTCTGGCCATGCACGGGCGTGATCGGCACCACCGGAAGGCCGAAGCGCAGGGCACGGTCGGGGTCGTGGGTCGCGAGCAGGAGCGCCGCCCCGCTCGCCGCCGTCTCGCGCACGAGGAGGTCGAGCACTGTATCAGCCATCTCGGGGTGCAGCGCGGCCGTCGGCTCGTCGGCGAGAACGAGTGCGGGGCGGTGGCTCAGCGCGCGGGCGATCGCCGCACGCTGCCGCTGCCCGACCGAGAGCGTGCCCGGCATACGCCCGAGCAGATCGGCGATCCCAAGCGTGGCGGCGAGCGCCGCGACCCTGCCCCCGTCTTCGCGTCCGGCAAGGCGTTGCGGCAGCGCGATGTTCGCCCGCACCGTGACGAAGGGGAGCAAAGCACCGCTCTGCAGCACGTAGCCGATGCCGCGCGCGCGCAGACGCGCAAGTGCCTCCCCGTCGCCTGCGCGCCAGAGCGGAGCGGCATCCTCACCCGCGAGCGCGAGCCGGCCCGCACGGTCGGGCTGCACGGCGAGAGCGGCGAGATCAAGGAAGGTGCTCTTACCGGAGCCCGAAGCGCCGGCGACCGCGATCGCCTCGCCGGCGCGCAGCACGAAGCGATCGACCTCGAGCGCGAAGGCGCCGGCGCCCGAGCCGTTGGTGCGCACGAGGCCCTCGATCTCGAGCGCAGGCGCGCTCACGGCAGGGCGGAAAGCGGCACGGGATACATCGCCTCGTTCGGGCTTCGCGCCCGATCGAGATTCACCCAGAGCTCCGGTTGCCGGGCGAACTCCTCGTAGAGCCTGAGCTTCGCGGCGAGCGCGTTGATGATCTCCCGCCGCGCGCCCGCTCCCATCGTCACCCACTCGTCCTGGGTGATGTCCATGATCGCGGAGCGGTAGGGGAGGCCGTCGAGATAGTCCCCGAACACACCGGCCACGCGCTGCAGCTCGGCGATCCGCCTCGGGTCGCGCGAGAGCGCGGCGGCGAGGCCGCGGAGCCGCTCGAAGAACGTCTCGGGCGCGAGCCGCCCGGCCGTGCCGGCCTCGATGATGCCGCGAAGCGTGCTTGCGAGATCGGAGAGCTGGTTTCGCGTCAGAAGCACGCGCACCTCGAGCGGGCGGCGCACGGGCGACGGATCGGTCCAGTCCTCGTCCACGGTGAAGGCGCGGATGAGCTCCGGTGCTGTCGCACCGGTCGCGCGGCCGAGCCAGGAGAGCCGCATCGCATGCGCGACGACCGCCGTCTCCTCGGCGATCCGCCTCTGGGTCGCGTTGCGTGCGGGCGCGAGCCCGCCGATCGGCCTGCCGACCGTGTCGGCGACCTGCTGCAGGATCGCGTCCGTCAGCGTATCGACCACCTCCCCGAAGAGATCGAGCCTTCCTTCCGGAACCGGATAGTAGAGCGAGCCCACGCCTGGGAACTCCGTCAGTCGGCGCCATTGACGTTCGGCGCGGGCATGGTTGTGCCGCCCCTCCGGCGTGCGGAGATGGATCGCGTAGATCGCCACCTGCTTCGCCTCCGAACGGGCGAGAGCACGCAGTCCCTCGACCGTGAGCCCGGTGGAGGAGCGCGGGTCGGGCGCCTCGTGGGTTCCAGCATCGGTGATCAGGATGATGTAGCGGCCGCCGAACTCGCTCCACTTGATCTCGTCGAGAGCGGTCTTGAGCCCGGCGAGAGCGTCCTCGTCGAACCCGTCGGTCGAGACCGTCGCCTCGCGGATGTCGGCGATGCGCCCGAGCAGCGCATCGGGCGCTTCGCGGAAATCGGGGAGCGCGACGAGGCGTGAGGTGTATTCGAGCGCCGGCCGGCCTTGCATGGAATCGCGGTACACCACCATGCCGAAGCGGAAATTGTCGCGCACGGCCGTATCGCCGATCCGCTTCACCACGCGCGCGATCGCCTCGCGGGTTCGGGCGATGTAGGGCTCCATCGAGATCGTGGTGTCGACCACGAACACCACCGCGCCGCGGAAGTCGCGCAGAGCCTCGGGGCTTGTGCGCGCTGCGGCCTCGCGGGCGGGGGCGCTGATCACCTCGAGCAGGCGCGCCGAGGGGCCGCGCTCCGGCTCCATCAGACGCGCCGAGACGATGGGCAGCAGGTAGAACTGGCGGGTGATGTCGACGAAGCTCTCGGGCTCGAGCGCGATGACGGGGCCGGAGGGCGGCGTGGCTGCGGCGGCGGCGCGCCAGGCGGCGGCGCGCGCGGCGCGATCGGGCGCCGTCCAGGCCTCGCGCACCGTCTCGGCGTCGCGGAAGAACATCGCCCGGTCGCGGCCTGCCGGGTTGGTGAAGGCGGCGATCATGGTGTGCCGCCACTCGATCGCCGCCGAGGCACGGAGGAAGCCCGCCGTTCGCCCCTCTGCCCCCTCTCCCACCTCGAGCCAGGCCCCCTCCCCCTCCCCGCCGCGTGCGTAGACGTAAAACACGCTGAAGCCGGGGATGGGGCGGCCAGGAGCGTCGGGGCGCGGAGCGAGAGTCGCTCCGGGGCGGGTGATCACGCGCTGGTAGAGCGTCGTCGTGCCTTCGACGAGCAGCGGCCGGCGCGCTTGCGCCTCCGCCTCCGGCGCGACCACGACGGCCTGCCACAGCAGGGCGACGCATAGCACCACGCGCGCGAGAAGCGTCATCGGCTGCACCTCCTCAGGGCCAGAACTCGGCAAGCGCCTCCGCCGCGGTGGCGTTGCCGGCAGCGGCGGCCGCTTTAAGATACGTCCGCAAAGCCTCGCGCAGGGGCAACACCTGCGTGTCCCCTGCCTCTGCGGCGCGTCGGTAGTAGAGGGCCGCCTGGCGGAGGTCGGGCGCGGTGAAGGGCCGGCCGGGCTGGAAGCCATTCGGGTCGTAGAGCCGGCCGAGAGCCGTGTAGGCAGCGGCGACGCCGCGATCGGCCGCCTCCTCGAACAGGACCAGCGCGTCGTCATGCCGCCCCGCCGCCTGGCGTCGCAGTGCGACCGCGAGGATTCCCTCCGCGCTCGGGGCTCGCGCGACCACCTCCGGCAGGGAAAGCCCATCGGTTCCCTCCGGCCAGGGGGGAGGAGGTGGTGGGGCGGGCGTTGCCGCCGGAAGCGAGGCGAGCGGCGCCGGCTCGTCGCCGGAAAGCCACCACAAGGCCGCCCCGGCAGCGCCGGCCACCACCACGGCGGCGAGCGCGGCCGGAACGAGCGGGACGCGCCGCCGGGGCGCCGGGGGCTGGACGGGCGGCGGAGGTGGAAGGCTTGAGGGCATGACCGTCGCGTCGTCGCCGCCCGGGGGTGGGGCCGTCGCGGCGGGACCTCGCGCTGTGTCCGCCGCGCTGCGCCCGGCCACGGCGAGCGCACGCGTGTCGTCGCCCGCGTCATAGACGGGGATGTCGGCAGGCCAGAACAGCGGCAGGTCGCGCCCGAGCGCCGGCAGCCTCAGGGTGAGCGGCCCAGGCTCGATGTGCCGCACGAGAGCGGGCCCGAGGATGATCACCGGCGCCCCGCCTTCGCTCTCCACCGCCGCCGGCTCGAGCACCGCCTCGCCGAGCTGCCAGCCGCGCGGGCCGAGATGGGCCGCCGGATAGCCCTCGCGCATCAGCCCAAAGCGCAGATCTGCCCCCTCCGCAACGCCGCGAAGCACGATCCGCGCGTGCCCGAGCGGGCGTGACGGGTCTGCCTCGGCACGAAGCGGTGGCGGCATGGCGTCTCAGGCGGCGGCGCGCAGCGTGCCGAGGATGCGCCCGAGGCGCGCGTTCGCCTCCGCGTTCACCTGGCCGCCGAAGGCGTGATCGACGTTGAGGTCGATCAGCTTCGCGAAGGCGGTGATCCAGTCCACGGTGAACGTGGCCTCGAAGGGAAGCGGGGTGGGGCCGAGGGCGGGGATGTCCTCGGCCGCCTCGCGGGCGGCGAACACCGCCCGCCCGTCGCGCGGAACCTTCGGCCGCTCCGCCTCTGGCACGCGGTCGAAACCGAGGAAGGCGACATGGTCGTTGATCATGCGCTCGGCCACCATCACCGGCCGGATCAGGCTGTCGGAGAGCCGCTCGTGGAAGCCCGCCAGCGAGCGCACGCGGCGCGCGATCTCCTCGCGCAGGCCGCGCGTCGAGGCTCCGGCCTCGATCTGTGTGGCGATGAACACCGCCGCATCGCGCGGCAGGCGCAGGAACCCTAGCGTCGCCTCGTCGGCAGCGAAGGCGGCGAGCCGCTCGCCCCAGGTCTCGAGCGCCGCCTCGGCCAGGCGGTCGGCCATGTCGGTGGCGCGCGCGGCCGGTGCGGGGGTCGCGTCCTCACCAAACAGGCTCGCGAGCTCTGAGGCGAGAGCGTCTTCGGCGACGGCGGCGCCGACAATCGCGGGTTTCGCCGCCTCCTCCGGCGCGGCAAGAAGCAGGCGCCTGAACGCCGCCTCGAGCGCCTCCGCCTCCACCATCATCGCCTTCAGCATCAGGCCGAAGCGCTGTGCGGCCGCTGCGGCGGCCATCGCGCGGGCGGCCTGTGCGCCTTCTGCGCGGCGCTTCTTCCGTTCCGCCTCGCGATCGTCACTGACGTGGAACGGATCGAGCCTTTGTGCCATCGTGCGGGCGAGCGCGGCAAGGCGCGCCGCCACCTGGCCGCGCTTGAGCGCAGGGTTGCACACGGGCGCGAGCCGCTCAGCAAGGTAGCTCACGCCGCCGTCGTTCAGCCGCATCGCCTCGTCCCAGGCGCGGGCCGGGTCGGCGAAGTGCCGCTTCACCGCCTCGGTGTTGACGAACTCCTCGCGCAGCCGCGCCACGCGATCGGGTTCGCGCACGCCGATCTCTCGCCGGGCGGCGTCGTAGTCGAGCAGGCCCTTGTTGATGAAGTTCGGGTTGCGCAGCCAGAACGTGTTGTCGAACGGGCGCCCGGGCGTCCATTCGAGCGGCCATTGATGGTCGAGCGCGAGGTAGCGGGTGATGCTCGCCTGGATCCGCGCCGTCCAGCGGTTCATCCCCTCGCCCGTGCCGACGTCCGACTTGCCCTGCGCCTCCTCGAACTCGGCGTCGAACTTGGTCAGAACGAGAAACAGGGCGGTCGGCTGCCGGGCCCGCTCCTCTGCCGTGGCGCCGTGCGTGGCATCGACCCACTCGCGCACCATGTTCGGCAGCGTGCGCACGTCCTGGTTGGAGGGCCCGATGCAGAGCAGCATCGCGGTGAGCTCCTGGTCGGCGACGTAGCGCTGGTAGAGATAGGCGACCTTGCCGCGCAGATAGAGGGGGGCGAGCTTCGCCGGGTCCCTCAGGTAGCCCTCCGGATCGCTCAGCACTTCGCGTGAGCGGGCGCCCGGGAAGTCGAGCAGGTCGGTCGAGGCCATGAAATCCCACGGGAGTTCGGCGAGCGTCAGCCGCAGCTCGGCGATCAGCGCGGTGACGACGGCGCGCGGCAGCGTCGCCGTCCGTCCCGAACGGGTGGTGACGGGAAGCGGGTTGCCGGGATCGGGGGCGGCGAGTGTGTCCAGCGTATCGACGTTGATCACGCTGATCTCGCGCGGCAGGAGTGCGGCGAGCGGCAAGAAGGCCTCGTCGGGGTCGCCCAAGCACTCGAGCGCCTCGGTCAGGCGCCGAGCGGTGGCGGTGAAGGCGGGAAGCAGGTTCCACAAAGGCGCGAACAGCTCCGCCCGGTCGGCCACCGACAAGAGCGGCGCAAGCTCAGCCGCCTCGCGCCAATAGGCGCCACCGAGGGTGAGGATCACCGGGTGGCCCCGGAAATAGCGCTCGAAATACTCCTGAAGATCGTAGACGAGGTCCTCGTCGAGGCCCTTCGCCGGGGCGGAGCGCGCGCGCGCGGCGAGCCCCGAGAGGTGCTTCGCCAGAGCCTCGGGCGCGAGCGGGGTGATGGAGTCGCGGTTGAAGTCCTCGAGGAAGGAATTGCCGAGGATCTTCACCACGTCCGTCTGCGTCAGCATCCGCACCGTGACCGGGGCGCCGGGAAGCCCGGGCGTGGGGCGCATGGTGAACCGGGTGACGAGGCCGGTCGCCTCCTTGCCGCCTTCCGGGTTGATCCTGCGCACGAAGTCGACCGTCTCGGCCCCGAACACGGCGGTGACCGGGTTGGTGCCCTTCCGCGCCAGAGCCGAGATCAGGTAGCTCTTCCCGGCCTGGGAGGGGCCGAACACCGAGACGCACATCGGCCGCTGCGCGGCGGCGGCGAGCTTGCGCGCGGCAAGCCCGAAGCGTCGGAAGTCGCGCGCAAGCGCCGGCGCCGCTTCGCGGACCACCGCGCCGTTCTCGGCGATCCAGCCGAGCGCCTCGGCGGCCGCCTCGGCGACGGAGGCGCAGCGCGCGGCAAGCGTCGCGTCCTCTGGTGCGAGGCCCGCTGCGATGCCGGCGGCGGTGTCCGACCCTGGGCTCATTGTCTCCCGTTCATGGCACGGTCAGTGCCCCGGTGTCGCGCCAGTAGCCGGCCTCCTCCTCGAGCGTCTGAAGCCTCAGCGTCACCTCGCTCGTGCGCAGGTTGTCACCCTCCGCATCGACCACCTCGGTGACGCGGAACTCCTCACGCCTGAGTTCGGCGTCCGGTGCGTCGGGGTCGATGTCCGACCGCTCGATCGTGACGGTGAGCGGAAGCGCGAGGCGGCGGACGGAAGCGGGGTTGGCGAACTCGATCCGGTAGAGGCGGGTCGCTGTCCATCGCTCGAGGTCGAGCTGGCGGAAGCCGAGGAAGGCCGGCGCGGCGAAGGGGATCCTGAACGACACCCCCTGCCCCTGCGGCCGCGCGGCGAGGTCGGGCTCGCGCAAGAGCACGTTCGCGTCGCGGATCTGTCCAGTCTGGTCCATCAGCCCGAAGAAGCGCGCGGTCGAGGCCATGGCAAGGCGCGAGGAGCGGAGCAGGAAGCCCTCGAGCCGCCCTTCGGCGGTGGCCGAGATCATCGCCCCGACCGCCGCGGTCGTCTTCGGGTCGGAGATGTGGCCCGAGGGGTCGCGGAACGGGTACCACTGCTCGACCGCGTAGGCGTCCATCGCGACGATGCGGTGGGGCGGCACAGGCAGCCTCGAGGTGACCACGTCCTTCACCGCTCGCAGGCGCGACGGGCGGCCGGAGAGCAGAAGCACGTCGACGTCGAAGGCGTGCACGACCTCGGTGAGCTCGGCGAGAACCGGGCCGAGTGCGGCGACGACGACCGAATCGATCTGCGCCGCGGTGGCGGAGAACACGACCTCGCCGAAGCGGAACCCCGTCGCACCCCGTGCGGCGGCGAGGTCCTCGAGATGCGCGATTGCGCGCTCCCCGGCCGGAAGCCCGGCAAGCAGTTCGGCGGCCGGCGCACGCAGCACCTCCCCCCCTTCCCGCCCGCGCAAGCCCTCATAGGCGCGCAAGGAGGCGATGCCGATCGGCTCGAGAACGAGCGCCACGAACTGGCGGGCGAGGTGGCGCTCCTGCTCGCTCTGCCCGGCACGCGCTCCGGCCAGAAGCTCGCGCAGCATCGCCTTCGGCCCTCTCGTTCCTGCGGCGGCAAGAGCCGCCTCGAGCTGCGGCAGAAGGATGGTCTGGATGACCGCCTGCAGCACCTCATCGCCGGCGATCCGGAACCCCTCACGGAAGTTCTGCTTCGGCGTGATCGCCTGGCCCTCGCCCGCGGTGTAGGTCGCGACCATCAGGTCCGTCGTGCCGCCGCCGATGTCGATCGAGGCGATCCGCAACGATGGCCCCGGGCCGTAGCGGGGGCGGACGCGGCCCTTGAGCTCGAACAGGAGTCTCGGGTCGGAGCGGAGCTTCCAGCGGCATTCGTTGTAGAGCCAGACGAGCTGTGTTGCCGTCGCCTCGTCGAGGCTTGCGATGATTTCCGGCTTCGACGCGGGCCGCGGCAGGGCCGGATCCGCCCGTTCCTCGCTCCAGCCCATCAGCTTCCAGGCGAGATCGACGGCGGCGCGGGCACGGTCCTTGAGGATCCTTTGCTCGGCGAGCGGCATCGCCGGCGGCAGGGTGAGCACGAGGCGCCGCAGCCGCCGCGGCACATGCACCGAGCCTCGGGCGGCGCGGATGTCGGGGGCGTTCATCTGCACCGCCGCCTGCATCAGGATCTCGGCGAGCATGAAGGTGGTGAGCGAGGAGCGCGAGAAGCGCGCCCGGGAGGCGGCGGGAAGGCGGTGCCCTATCGTCTCGAGAACCTCACCCTCCTCGCTCACATGCTCCATGAACGGCCCGCTCACCGGCGGCTCGGTGGTCGTGCCGTCGGCGCCTCGGCCGTTGAAGCGCCAGGCGAGAGCGGTCGGCCGTGTGTCCCACAGATAGCGCTTCGGGGAGGAGAGCCCCGTCGCACCCTCGTTGCCGCGCGCATCGGCCGAGAGCCGGACCGCCTCGGGCCCTACGCGAACCGGGCTTGCCCAGTGGAACGCGTTGGCGCGGCCGGAGCGTCGGCTCAGCGCATCTCGGCCGAAGCTTGCGCGCGCGAACTCAACCCTGCTCTCGAAGGGCTGTTCGTAGACGCGCTCGGGCGCGGAGAGGTCGCGCAGGCGCAGCACATAGCCGTTGTTGAAGTCGAGCGGACGGTCGGGGTGGTCCTCGACCACGATGCCGCAGGTTCGGGCATTGCCGATGTCGAGCACGAGATCGACATCGATCGGCCGGTAGGTGGGGACGAGCCCGGAGGAGGCCATCACCTTCACCCGGGGCATGCTGCCCCACTCGTCGAGGATGGCAAGCAGGGTGAGCATGCGCGCCCAGTGCTCGGCCCGCCACGTCAGGTCCTCGGGCCTGAGCGGGCGGCCGCCGCGCGCCGCCTGGCGTGCCTCGCGGAAGTTCGCCTCGAGCCACTGGTCGACCCAGAGCTCCTTGAGGAACCAGGCGTTCTGGGCTCCCTCGACGGCCAGCGCATACTCCGTCTCCTCCGCCGTCGGCGCGAGCGCGACATAGGGCGTGCCACGCGGCAGCAGGCCGGTGTCGAAGGCGAGTGTGATCGCATGCGTGTTGCCGGCCCGGTCCGGCTCGGGCAGCGGGGCGATCCGAAGCCGTGCCCAGTTGGTCGGCCCCTCGTCGAGCGCGAGCCCGCCATCGGGGCGCGGGCCCTTGACCTGGAAATAGGGAAGCGGCGTCCAGGTGCCGAGCGCCGGCTCAAGCGCCTGGGCGCGGCCGATCTGGTAGATCCGGTCCTCGGGCGGTCGCGCCCCGGTCACCGGGTCGAACAGCGTGCCGTCGCGGTCGGCCTCGAGCATGCGCAGGATGATCCGCGGCCGCCCGTCCGGCCCGGGCTCCTCGCGCAGCTCCTCCTCCCAGAATGACCGTGTGAGCCGCGGCAGCGCGGCGAGGTCGCAGCGCAGATCGACGATCTGGATGCCGCTCTGCGGCACCAGGCTGACAAGGGGGCGGCTGCGGGAAGGGGGCTCTGGGACGGGCACGACTCTGGTCCGGGGCGCAAGGCGGCTGCTGCGGCGCGGCGCCGCCGGTTCATCGCAGAAGATGATGGCGGAAGCGTGCGCCTCAGCCAAGCACAGGCGCAGGACGCGGCGCGCGCCCTTGCGCCGTGGCTGCCGCTCCGGCCAGGATCGTGGCGATGAGCGAGGCCGAGATCGTCCCTCTCGGGGCCGACCCGAGAGAGGAGCGCCGCGCCTCCCGCAGGCAGGCGATACGCATGGTCGCCCCGATCGGCGCCGCGCTTCTGCTCGTGCTCTCGGTGATCGGCCTTCTTGTTGCCGCCCACGAGAGCAACGCCGCGGCGCTCTCGCCCTCTCGGATGAGCTGCTCGAAGGGCTCGAGCGGCGGATCGTGTTGCGCGTCGCCAAGTGGCTCGACCCTGCCGAACGGGCGCTGACGCTCCTGCACACGATTCATGCCGATGAGCGGCTCGGGCCCGTCACGCGCGACGATGCCGAGCGGCTCTCGTTGAGCCTGTTGCGCACGGTGCCCTCGATCGCGCTCGTGTCGCTCGCTTCCCCGAACGGGAATTATCTGTTGCAGCGCCGCAACGCCGAGGGCGGGTTCGACACCAAGACGATCGAGGAGCATCCCGGGCCGCGGCGTGTCACCTGGGTGCGGCGTGACCGAAACAACGCCGTCCTCGCCGTCGAGGAGGACCCGTCCGACACGTTCGATCCGCGCACCCGGCCATGGTATCTCGCGGCGGTCGCAAACCCCGGCGTGGTCTGGACCGAGCCCTACATCTTCTTCACCGATCGCGCGCCGGGGGTGACGGCCGCGGTCGCCTTCCGCCGCGACGGCGAGGTGCGCGGCGTGTTCGGCGTCGACATCCGGCTCGACGACCTCTCCACCTTCCTCGCGCGGCTCGAGATCGGCCGGACCGGCCGTGCCGTGCTCGTCGACCGGGAGGGCAGGATCATCGCCCCTTCGGATGCGTCGCGCACGGTGCGCGAGCAGGAGGGCGCGCTGGTCCGCCCGCGGCTTGACGAGCTTGGCGACGCGGTGCTCGCGCGAGCCTTCGACCTCTGGCGCGTCAACGGCCACGGCCGCTTCACCTTCTCCGTTGCCGGCACCGCACATATCGCCATCTGGGGGCGGCTCGACGGCGTGGGCGGCGGCGGCTGGTCGATGCTGATCACCGTTCCCGAGGCGGAGCTCGTCGGCTTCGTCGGGTCGGCGAGCCGGCTCGCCTCCGCCGTCGGCGGCGGCGTCATCCTGCTTGCTCTCGGGCTTGCCGTCGTGCTCGTCCGGCAGGGTCTGCGGGCGGATAGGCTCGAGCGCGCGCTCGAGCTCCGGGCGCGGGCGATGGCGGCGCAGGCCCAGGCGCTCGCGCGGCTGGGGCGCACGCCTGCGGTGCATGACCCGAGCCGGGACGAGGGGCTCGAGCTTCTCACCGCCACGCTCTGCGACACCTTGGGTGCGCGGCGCGCGAGCCTGTGGCGTGCCGCAGGACAGGGTGAGTCCCTGATCTGCGAGGACATCTATGATTCGGCGACCGCGACCCATGCGCGCGGCCAGAGGCTCAGGCGCGAGGACCACCCGGGCTTCTTCGCCGCTCTCGGCCGCGGTGACGGGTTCGAGGTGGCGGATGCCGCGGCTGACCCGCGCACCGCCGAGCTGCGCCCGAGCCTCCTCGACGACACCGGGGCGAAGGCGGTGCTCGTCGTCCCCGCGATGCGCGGCACCAGCCTCGTGGGCGCCCTTGTCGTCGAGGACCGTGCCTCGGGAACCGTTCCGCTCCCCCACGCCGTCTCCTTCGCGCTTGCGATCGCAGGGATCGCGGTCGCGCGGATGACGGCGGCCGAGGCGCGGCGGCTCGGCGCGCAGGGCCTCGCCTCCGGTGGCGATCGTCGTGTCGCCGCGAGCGGGGAGACAGAGCGGCCAGCGCTTGCCACCCTGCCGCCCCCCGCGCGCGGCTTGCGCGGGCTGCCCGAACCGATGGCGGAACGGCTCTCGCCTGAGCTTGCCGCCCGCGCCGGCGCCCGGCAGGGCCTTGCCGCCGAGCTCTTTCCCGATGTCACCGTGATGGTTCTGCGTCTGACCGATCCGGTCGGGCTTGCCGAACCGGCAGCGCGTTCGGGCGGCCCGGCCGTGCTCGACGCGATCGTGCGTCTGGTGCAGCAGGCCGCCGAGGAGGCAAACCTCGCCTATCTCCGCATCATGGGCGATTTGGTGATCGCCGCCGACGGGTTCGGCGACCGGTCCGAGGCGGCGGCGTCGGCGATCCCGCGTTTCGCGCTCGAGGTGACGGAACGCTGTGCGGGGCTCTTCGCCGCGCTTGATCGGGGCAACGCGTTCCAGATCGGGATCGATCTCGGAACGGTGAGCGGCAGCGGCGTCGGCGTCGGGAGGGGCGGCCGCGTGTTCAACATCTGGGGCGAGGCGGTGCGTGGTGCCGAGACGATGGCCGCCTCCGCGCCTGCCGGCGGGGTGCAGGTGACGGAGGCGGTTCAGGCCCGGCTTGGCTCGTCCTTCGTGTTCCGTCCGCGCGGGCGCTTCTGGGTGCCCGGCGCCGGGGAGCGGGCAACCTTTCTTCTGATCGGCGAGGCATGACCGCGGCGGCACAGCCCCGCCCCGCGGGGTCGACGCTCCGCGGCGTGCTTGCCGCGGTCGGCGCGCCGACGGTCGCGGCGGCACGCTGGGTCGCCTTCGTCTCGGGCCTCGGCGCGGCCGTCCTGGCCGCCGCGCTCCGCCCCCGAAGCTGGCGTCGGCCGGTGCGCACGGCATTCCATCGCGCCCTGCACGAGGCGGCGGTCCTGCCGCTCGGTGCGGTGATGGTCGCCGCCGTGCTGATCGGGGTTGGGATGGTGTTCCAGGCGCTCTACTGGCTCGGCTCGGTCGGCCAGGAGTCGCTCGCCGGAACGGTGCTGACGACGGTGCTTGGGCGCGAGGTCGCGCCCGTGGCCGTCGGCCTGCTCGTGATCGGCCGGTTCGGCGTGCGGACGCTGATCGTGCTCGGCGAGCACGCCCGGGGCGGCAGGATCGCGGCGCTCGATGCGCAGGGAATCGACCCGGTGCTCTATCTCGCCCTGCCGCGTGTGCTCGCCTCGGCTCTCGCCACGCTCTGCCTGACCATCCTGTTCACCACCGCGGCGCTTGCCGCCGGCTGGGCCTTCGCTCTGCTTCTGAGCCCGACGGCATTCGGCCTGTTCGAGTTCCTCGCCGATGTGCTGCGCGCGATGGGGGCGTCCAACTTCGTGCTTCTGCCGCTCAAGGCGCTCTCGATCGGCCTCGTCGTGGCGCTCGTTGCGGTCGCCATCGTGCTCGGCGCCCCGGCGCTCGCCGCCGAGCCGGCACGGCTCGCCCCGGCGGGGTTCGGCATGATGGTGCTCGCGACACTCGCCGTCTCAGGCATCATCAGCATGGTGCTCTGACGTCATGGAGACGGGGCTCCCGGTGCTCGCCTTCGAGGAGTCACGTCTGCGGCTCGACCCGGACGAGGCGCCCACCGCGCCGCTGACCCTCGCCGTGCCACCCGGCGCCCTCGTCACGGCGGATCTGCGCGGACCGCACCGGCGCCGACGCTTCGCCGACGCGGCGTCGGGTCTGTCGCCACCCGTCGCGGGCAACGTGCTGTTCCAGGGGCGCGACTGGCGCGAGGTGCCCCCAGAACACGCCGCGGCGATGCGCGGGCGGATCGGGCGCCTGTTCGCGGGCGATGCCTGGCTTCCCGAACTCGGCACGGACGAGAACATCCTGCTTGGGCCGTGCTTCCACACCACCCGACCGATCGCGGCACTGCGCGAGGAGGCGGCACGACTTGCGGCGCTCTTCGGCCTGCCGGGGCTGCCGACCGTTCCCCCCGAAGACCTGCCGCCTGAGGATCTTCACCGCGCCGGCCTCGTCCGCGCCTTCCTGAATTCGCCCGCGCTCGTGATCCTCCCGCGCTCGTGATCCTCGAGGAACCGCTCGAGATTGACGGAAGCCGTCTTCTGCCGGCGCTGATGACGGCGGTCCGTGACGTGCGCGATCGCGGCGGCGCGGTGCTGTGGCTGACGCGCGGCCTCCCCGGCGCGGTCGATCGCACCCTGCCCGCCACCGCACGCTATCGCCTCTCGCAGGGAGCGCTCCTGCCCGTCGCGGAGCAGGCGGCATGAGCGGCCCAGCACGCCTTCGGCAGGTGAACGAGTGGGTCGGCGGCGTCGTGCTCCTCGCGCTCGCTCTCTTCGTCGCTGCCGTGCTTCAGGCAGGCGTTCTCGGGCCGCTGCTCACCCCCGCTCTGACGCTGCGCGTGATCCTGCCCGAGGAAGGAACGGGCGGCCTCTCCGCCGGGGCGTCGGTCGAGGTCCTCGGCACACGTGCCGGCGAGGTTCGTCGGATCGTGATCGACCCTCGGCAGCAGCTCCATGCCGAGGTACGGCTCGCGACCGGCATGGGCACCTTCGTCCGGCGCGACAGCAAGGTGTTCATCTGACGCCAGTTCGGCGTCGCCGGGGCAGCCTATCTCGAGATCACCCGCGGCACGGGCGAGATGCTCGACTGGGACTATGCGGTGCTCGAGGTGACGCGCGAACAGGGGACGGGCGAGAACCTCGGACAGCTCATCGAGGAACTGCGCGCCAAGCTCGTGCCGATGATCGACGATGTCGGGCGAATCACCCGGGCGACCGCAAACACGGTGGAGCGTATCGCGGAGGGCCAGGGCACGGTCGGCCGCCTGCTTGCCGACGACACGCTTGCCCGCGAGCTCGAGACGGCGGCCGCACAACTCGACCGAACGCTTGCCGAGGCGACGCTGATCGTCTCCGAGGTGCGCCGTGCCGCTGCCTCGGCCGGCGCCGCCGCGGAAGGGCTGCCCAGGCTTGTGCAGCTCGCCGAGGCGTCGCTCGCCAATGCACGAAGCCTCACCGCCGACCTCGCCCGTGCCTCGCCGTGCACGCGCGAGATCGCCCGCGATGTGGCGCAAGCCACCGCCGCCCTGCCCGGGCTGATCACGCAGGTGCAGCAGGCCTCGCTCGAGCTCGAGCGCCTGCTCGCAGCACTGCGCGCCAACCCGCTTCTCGGTGGCGGGCGCGGAGCGCCGGAGCCCGAGCGCGTTCCGCCCTCGGAGGTTCGGCCATGAGGCGCGCGGCTCTCGTGCTCGCGCTTGTTCTCGCCGGCTGCGGCAGCAGCGTGCCGCCCGACCCCCCCGACCCCACCCTTGAGCGGACCTCCCGCGCCGCGCTTCTCGCCTGGCGACAGGACCGGCCGGAGCAGGCGGCCGAGCTGTTCCGCCAGGCTCTCGCGCGTGCCTATGCGCGTGACGAGCCGGGGCCGATCGCCGACAACGCCACCGGCCTCGCCGCCGCCGAGCTCCGCCTTGGGCGAAACGCCGCGGCGCGCGATGTCGCCGCCCAGGCACGGGCCGACCTCTCCCGTCGCGCTGCGGCGATCCCCCAGGCGCTGACGCTCGCCGAGGCCGCCGCGGAGTGGCGGCTCGGCAACCCGTCCGCCGCGCTGGCTCTCGCCCGCACGATCACCGCCGGCGAGGGAGCGCCGCGCGCCCGCTTCGTCGAGGGCCTGGTCGCGGCGGATGCGCGCGACCTCGTCGCACTGGATGCGGCGATCGCGGCGATCCCGCCCTCCGGCACGCCCGACCTCGTGGCCGACCTGGCGGAGCTCGAGGGAAGGCGCGCGCTGATCGCGAACGACCCGACCCGAGCCCGCACGCTGCTCGCCGCCGCCGCCGCCGCGCGGCGCGAGGTGCGCGACTATCCCGGCATGGCCAGAGCGCTCGCGCTCGAGGCGGAGGCGGCACGACGCGGCGGCGACACGCGCTTTGCCGGCGATCTGTGGCTGCGTGCGGCCCGGAGTGCGGCGGCGATGGGCAACGACCGTGACGCGCGCGCCTGGTTCACCGCCGCCGAGGCTGCCGGCCGGCCGGCAGCGGATACGTCACTCGTGCGCGGTGCGCGCGAGGGCCTCGCTGCGCTTGCCGAAGACGCCTCGCCCAGGCGCTGAACGCCGCGGGCGAACTCAGGGCGAGAACGCGACGATCTTCCCCGGGTTCATGATCCCCTCCGGGTCGAGGGCGCGCTTGACCGCGCGCATCACCTCGACCGCCTCGCCATGCTCGGCGGCGAGGAACGGCATCTTGCCGTAGCCGACGCCATGCTCGCCCGAACAGGTGCCGTCCAGCGCGAGCGCCCGCATCACGAGCCGGTCGTTCGCCGCTGCCGCGCGGGCGAGCTCGTCTGGGTCGTCGGGGTCGACGAGGAACACGAGATGGAAGTTTCCGTCGCCGACATGGCCGACGAGCGGGGCGAGCAGGCCGTTCGCCTCGAGGTCGCGTTTCGTCTCGAGGATGCACTCGGCGAGCCGCGAGATCGGCACGCACACATCCGTGGGCCATCCCTTGGCGCCGGGGCGAAGCGCAAGCGCCGCGTAATAGGCCTCGTGGCGCGCCTGCCACAGCCGCGACCGCTCCTCCGCCGCGTGCGCGAAGGCGAAGGAGCCGCCGCCATGCTGCGCCGCGATCGCCTCGACGCTCGCGATCTGCTCCTCCACGCTTGTATCGGTGCCGTGGAACTCGAGGAAGAGCGTCGGTGCCACCGGATAGGAGAGCTTCGAGTAGCGGTTGCAGGCCTCCATCTGCACCTCGTCGAGAAGCTCGATCCTGGCGAGCGGGATCTGGGCCTGGATCGTCTCGATCACGGTTGCGACCGCCGACGCGAGATCGGGGAAGGACACCACCGCAGAGGCGATCCGCTCGGGGATGCCCCACAGCCTGAGCGTGACCGAGACGATCACCCCGAGCGTGCCTTCCGAGCCGACGAACAGACGTGTGAGGTCGTAGCCCGCGGCGGACTTGCGGGCACGACGCGCGGTGCGGATCAGCCGCCCGTCGGCGAGTACCACCTCGAGGCCGAGCACGGCCTCGCGCATCGTGCCGTAGCGCACCGCGTTGGTTCCGGAGGCGCGCGTCGCCGCCATGCCGCCGATCGAGGCGTCGGCGCCCGGGTCGATCGGGAAGAACAGGCCCAGGTCGCGCAGATGCGCATTGAGCTGCCGGCGCGTCACCCCGGGCTCGACCGTCACGTCCATGTCCTCCGGCGAGAGCCGGAGGATTCGGTTCATGCGCGAGACGTCGAGGCACACCCCTCCCCGCAACGCGGCGATGTGGCCCTCGAGGCTCGTTCCGGTTCCGAACGGGATGATCGGCACGCGCTCCTGCGCGCAGGCACGCACCACCGCCTGCACCTCCTCGACACTCTCGGCAAACACCACCGCATCGGGCGGGGCGGGAGCGTGCCAGCTCTCGTCGCGTCCGTGCTGGTCGCGCACGGCCTGCGCGGTCGAAAGGCGGTCGCCGAAGCGCGGCCGCAACGCAGCGATCACGGCATCGCGTCGCGCAGGGTCGAGGGGGAGAATGGGGGCGGAAGCGTCCATCTGGCACCGATCTGGGCTCGCGGGCGGTCGATGCTACTGGTTTGATCGAGGTTGATGATTCCTTTGTTGGCCCAGACGTGGGAGTCTGGGCGGATGAGGGAAGGCATTGAGGTCCGGCTCCGGCCGGGCGACCGGGAGCGGCTTGAAGGCGTGGTCTCTGACCGCAAGAGCCCGCAGCACCACGTCTGGCGGGCTCGGATCGTGCTGATGACCGCGGACGGCGCGGGCACGATGGCGATCCGCGCGGCGACCGGCAAAGGCAAACCCACGATCTGGCGCTGGCAGGCGCGCTCCAT
>Ga0068705_10000232_pt1 | contig 28376 bp, 28 predicted proteins | sample YNPMSTMetaG_FD_65631 | JGI IMG/M metagenome (GOLD analysis project Ga0068705, IMG submission 65631) | Anoxygenic and chlorotrophic microbial mat microbial communities from Yellowstone National Park, USA - YNP MS-T MetaG | ecosystem: Environmental > Aquatic > Thermal springs > Hot (42-90C) >... | reverse complement strand
GTAAGACCAACGAATGGTATGAGGGACATTTTGAGCGCCCCCGCCCCACAGAGCGGGTGCGCTGAGGGCTGGTACCGCCTAAAAAGAAAGTCTGTGTCAGGAAATGGTATAAGGTCACGAGGAGGGCCCCAAAGGGACAGGCTACATGGGTGTACGATCCCCCTTCACCCTGACCCTCTCCCCCCTCGAGAAGGGGGGAGAGGGTGTAGGGAGTGGGGGGATGGTAAGAGGGACATTTTGAGCGCCCCCGCCCCACAGAGCGGGTGCGCTGGGGGCTGGTACCGCCTAAAAAGATAGTATTATTCAAGCGGCACCTTTCTCCTTAGGAGCTGACGAAGGTAGGGGCTTTTTGGAGGGGGAGAGCCTCCCCCCAGAAACGGGCCGCCAACTGCGCAAATCGATCCGTATAATCCGAAACCCAGAAAATATCACTCCCGGCACTTGGAGGCAAGGCCGGAAGCCGCCATAACTCCGAAACCACAGTGCGAGCCAACATCTCCGCGCTATTGTAGAGCCGACACCCTTCCGAACGCCCCTGATAGTAGGCCTCAATCGCCCCCATCAGTAAAGGATAATGCGTGCAGGCCAAAAGAAGACTCCGAATCCCCCGAAGCGCAGGACTGGAAAGATAGGTCTGCAAAATAAGCCGTGTCGCAGGATGATCCGCAAAGCCTTCTTCTATGAGGGGTACGAGGAGAGGAGTGGGGAGCTGGGCAATGGGGGCTTCGGGCCATCGCTCCCGAATGGCCGCCCCATAAATCCCCGAGCGAATAGTCGTATAAGTGCCTATTACACCTAAGGGGAACTCAGGGGGCTGCACCTCAAATTGCTGCAAAGTGGCCGAAATCGCATCCCAAACCGGCTTTCCCTGCGCTTCGGCCCAAACCACCTCCCGAGCGACCGCCGAAGCCGTATTACAAGCAATCACAATCCCCTGAGCCCCCGCCTCCAGTAAGAACCGCACAATCTCCCGAGCATACGCCTGCACCTGCCAGGACGATTTGTCGCCATAAGGCAAATGCGCCGTATCCCCATAGTACAAAATCCGAACCCCCGGCGCAAAAGCCTTGATATACCGCGCCGTCAAAAGCCCCCCTAACCCCGAATCAAAAACCCCAATCGTCATTATTTTTTCTCAGGGGTTGCGGAAGGGCTCCCACTACCCGAAGTTTCAGAAGTAGGTCGCTGTAACTTAGAAGGGTCTATCCCCAGCCGCCGAAGCAGCTTTTCCGTAACATCCTCACTCTTAGGGCCATGCAAAATCGTCGCTATCCCTGTGGAGTTGGAGTTATTCAAAATGTAATCGTACCCTTCTGCCTCTGCCAGCTCCGTAATGGCTTTTTGGAGCTTATCAATGATAGGTTGTAAAAGCTCAGCTTTCTTTTTGAGGTAGTTTTGTTCGCTTTCTTCCTGAAAGCGCTTGAGCTCTTCGTCTAAGCGCATGATTTCTTTACGGCGCTCTTCTTCTTGGACGGGGGAAAGTTTGCCTTGCTGTTTGAGTTCGGTGTATTCTTCTATTTTAGTTTGGAGGTAGGCTTGCTTGATGTTGAGCTGTTCCAGGACTTTCCTTTCGTAAGTGCGCAGTTCGGCTTCTACCTGCTGGGCTTCGGGCATGTAGCTTAGGACGAGTTCTAAGTTCGTGTAGCCGATGCGGTGGGCCTTTTTGGAGGGGGTTGGAGTTTGAGCCCAGAGGAAGGCAGACGTGAAGATGAGGAGAGGCAGGAGTTGGCGCATTGGACAAAGGTACGGATTTTACTTAGGCTCCTCGTCCGGGAGACTATCTGGCGAAACTCCCAGCCGCTTTAGTAGCCGTTTCGTTACATCATGTTCTTTCGGGGCATGTAGAAGGAAGGCCATCCCCGTAGCATTGGAGTTATTGAAGATGTAGTCGTAGCCTTCTTCTTGGGCGAGCTCCTCTATGACTTTTTGGAGTTTGTCCGATAGAGGTTGGAGGAGTTCCGCTCGTTTGGCATAAAGTTTTTCTTCGGCTTGGATTTGGAGACGTTGGACTTCTTCGTTGAGTTTGAGGAGTTCTTTTTGGCGCTGTTCGGCTTCTACGGGAGCTAAGAGGCCTTTTTGTTGGAGTTCCAGGAAGTTTTGGTATTGTTTTTCTAAGGCGGCTTGTTTTTGTTGGATAGGCTGTAGGAGCGAGGCTTGATAGGCGCGTAGCTGGCTATCTACAGCTTGGGCTTCGGGCATGAGCTGGAGAACCCGTTCCAGATTGGTGTAGCCGATGCGCAGGCTGGGCTTAGAAGCTGAGGGGTCTGAGCTGGATCGGCATGCAAAGAAAAGGAGGAGCACTCCCCCCAAAAGCAGCTTTCTCATCGCAGTCCGAGTTTGGCGGCCACTGCATCCGTAAGATCATAAGCCGGCTCCGCATATAACAGGGTTCCCCCTGCACTGCGGTCTAAGACCAGAGAAAATTTCTTTTCTTGGGCGACGGCTTGAATGGCTTGTTGGAGGCGGTCTAAGATGGGTTTCATTTTTTCTTCTCGCTGTTTGAAGAGGTCGCCATTTGGGCCGAAACGTTTGCGCTGGAGCTCTCGGGCTTTACGCTCTTCGGCTTCAATCTCTTCTTGTTTTCGGCGTTTCATTTCGGGGGACATGAGCGGTTCTTGTTCTCGGTACTGCTGGAAAAGCTGCTCGATGCGAGCGTAGAGGTCGTCGATTTCTTTTTGCCATTGTTGGGTAAGCCGTTCTATTTCCTGTTCGGCGGCTTTGTACTCGGGCATGCGTTCTAAGAGGGCTTGGGTGTCGACATACCCCACTTTTTGAGCGGCTACGTAGCTAAGGCCCCAGACAAGAAGGGCCAGTGCAAGGTTATGCCAGGTTTTCATAGTTGCTGACCGATCATGAAGTGCCAGCGCGGCCCCCCTAAGGGGAAACCCGCTGGGTCCCGGGCATTATCTATCCCATATCCAAAGTCCACCCCTAAGAGTCCAAACATCGGCAGAAATACTCGCACCCCTGCCCCAAAGGAGCGCTGGAGATTAAGGGGATTGATATCCGAGAGGCGTCCCCAGGCATTGCCCCCCTCTCCAAAGACATGTACCCACAACGTGGCGGTGGGATTGAGGGAGATCGCCTGCCGCAGCTCCAAGGTGAACTTCGTAAAAGCTAAGGCCCCATTAGCCGGACCAATAAAAGGAGACGCATATCCCCGCAGGGCGATAATCTCGCGGCCGTCAATATTGAAGCCCTGAATGCCATCCCCTCCAAGGAAAAACCGCTCAAAGGGCGAAAACGGAAGGTCGGGATTATACCGGCCCAAAAGACCTAAGCGAAACCGCGGCGCCAGCACCAGATTCCCCACGACTCGGCTGTAAAACTGCGCATCCATGCGCCACTTGTGAAACTCCAATAAACGTAGGGCATCCCGTTCCTTTTCGTAGGCTCCCCTCAGCAGGTAGGACCAGGGGGGCGTTACCTCCACGGAAAGGGTAATAGAAGACCCCGAGCGCGGATAAATAGGCGCATCCAAACTGGTCCGATCAATAGCCTGCCGCAGGGATATGATATTGACAAAAGCCGTTCCCCGGGACCCCAAGAGCGAGAAGGCATTTTTAGCAGAATAGTAGCGGTAAGAAAGCGTGGTATAACTGCGGAAAAAGTCATCCGGAAATCGGAGACGTTTTCCAAAGTCCAACGTAGTGCCAAGGATAGAAAGGTAGTAATCGGAGAAAAGGGACCGTTGGACCGAGTAGTAGAGAGAGAAGCCGAGGGAGTTGGGTTTTTTGCCGCCGAACCACGGGTCCAGGAAGTTGATGGCGTAGTTTTGGAAGCCGCGGCCATTGAGCTGGATTTGAAGGCCAAGCTGTTGGCCATCGCCCGTGGGAAGGGGACGCCAAGCCCGCTTATTAGGGATACGACTAAAGGCAAAGTTATTAAAGCGAAGGCCCGTAGTGAGGATAAGTCCCCCCCCAATGGGATTACCATAAGCATCGCGGATACGACCGCCCCAGCCCCCCTGCAAAAAGACCTGATCCGAAGGCCGCTCCTCTAAAACATACTTAAGATCTACGACTCCTTCCGAAGGCTCCGGGAGAGGAACGATTTGGGTTTTTTCCTGGTCAAAGTAACCCAAAGCGAGAATCTCCCGCTGCGACCGAATGAGGGCATTGCGGCTAAACTTATCCCCCGGATAGGTGCGAATCTCCCGAAGCACCACCCGATCGCGCGTGCGATCATTCCCTTCGGTAAGGATACGCCGGATCGTAGCCTGCGGTCCCTCAAATAAACGAATCACCAGATCTACAGAGTCTTCACCCACGATATGCTCTACGGGCTCCGCACGAAAGAATAAATATCCATCATCCAGGTACAGAGAAGCCACATCGTTTCCGTTGGGGTCCATGTGGAGGCGCCTTTCTAAGAGTTTCGGGTTATATATATCGCCTCGTCGAATGCCTAAGATGCGGCTCAGCGTAGTAGAGTCATGAATGGAATTCCCTTCCCAAGTGATATTACGGAAGTAGTAACGCCGCCCCTCATAGAGGGAGAGGTCTATCCTAAGGTGGCGGTTATTGATGAGATAGACGCTATCAGATAAGAGTCGGGCATCTCGGTAGCCTTTTTCGCGCATTTTCTCAATGAGGCGCTCTATGTCTTTTTCAAACTCTGTACGTTGGAAGCGAGAACGTTTCCAGAAGCGATATAAACGTTTTTCTTTGGTTTCTTTGAGTTGGCGCTTGACCCAGCGGGGGGAGAAGTGGTTTAGACCCTGAATGGATATTTCTTGGATGCGGGTGCGGGGACCTTGCTTGACGAAAAATATCACTTCTATGCGGTTAGGCTCGGTAGTATCTGGGCGGGTTTCGGTGCGGATGGTAACCTGATAGTAGCCTTTGCTCTGGAGGTAGTTCCGAATTACGCGTTCGGCTCTTTGGCGCTGAGCTTCTGTAAAGATAGTGCCTTTGACGAGGCCTATTTTGTCCTTGAGGTCGCTTACTTTGCTTTTGGAGAGGCCCCGGAAGGAGTATTTAGCGATACGGGGGCGTTCTGTAACCCGAATCACAAGCCAAACTTTTTTTTCGGTGAGGCTGTCGGCAAGGATCTCTACTTCTGAGAAGAGACCTTGCTTCCAGAGTTTTTTAATGGCATTGGAGAGGTCATCGCCTGGGATGCGCAGCTTTTGGGAGAGATAGAGGCCGCTGGCGATTTTGATGGCTTCGGGGTCCACATAGGAGGCGCCTTCTACGCGAAGGCCAGCGACTTCTACCTCTCGGGGTTGAAGAAGGGTAGGGGTTTGGGCAAATCCTAAGAGGAAGCCGAGACCCGCCCAAATCGCCGTTCGCGCTGCTGATAAACCCATATCGCTTCGTATAAATGCTGTCGACGGAAATCCGGCCATAAAACCGAAGTGAAGTAAAACTCTGTATAAGCAATATCCCACAGGAGGAAGTTACTGATGCGCTGTTCGCCGCTGGTTCGGATGAGGAGTTCGGGTTCGGGTAGGTCTTTAGTCCAGAGGTAGGATTTGAAGAGGGCTTCGGTGAGGGAGTCGGGATGGAGGCGGCCTTCTTGGGCGGCTTTGGCGAGCTGGCGGGCGGCGTGGAGGATCTCTTGGCGGCCGCCATAGCTAAGGGCGAGCGTGAGGGTCAGGCGCTCGCCATGGGTCGTCCGGGCAATGACTTTGCGCAGATGTTCTACGAGGGTAGGGGGGAGCATAGTCTCCCAAGCCCCAATAGCCTGAAGTCGAACCCCATTAGCTATCAGCCGCTTCTCCTCCTGCTCTAACATCAACTGGAGAAGGCTCATGAGGGCAGAAACTTCTTCTTCGGGGCGCTGCCAGTTTTCCGTAGAAAAGGCATATAATGTCAAAAAAGATATACCTAGTTCTGCAGCGGCCTCCACGGTATCGCGAACAGCTTGCACCGCCGAGCGGTGGCCTTCTATACGGGGGAGGTTTCGGGCTTTGGCCCAGCGCCCATTCCCATCCATGATGATGGCAATATGGGTGGGCAAACGCGCGGGGTCCAGCTGCGCAGGCGTAATGGCAGGCGCTTCCACTGCTAAATCTCAGCGGAACTTCGGGCAGCGCTCACCCGGATCAATAATGTAAGATACAGCAATTCCGGTATAAATATACCAGTCTTTTTGATTGACGAAGCCGCGCACATCGTTGGCTTGGTAGCCGCTGCTGCCCCGTGCCCGGTAACCGCTTCTATCTGATAGCTCCGCCGCAATGGGTCCCATCTGAGCCAGCATGAGATCAGGGGGTGGATAGCGATCACTCACATCATCCAGGTAGTCGGTAAAGGTTTTTCGCAGGCCCACCTCAAACCATAGGTCCCACTGCCTACTCAGCGTCCATCGAGCCCCTATGCCCATGGGAATAGATATCTGGGTAAGGGCATAAGGCTTAGGATAGGTGCGAGTCGGATCATTCAAGAACTGCCCCTCCGTGCCCAGGGGCTGGAGCCGATACCATTTACCGTCACTGGCCTTAGCTTTAGGGTCAAAGTTAAATACTGCTACGCCTGCAAAGATAAGAGGTGAAAACTTCGGGCGGAACCGATACAAGCGGGGGTGCGCATAGAATTCGTAAATAAATAAGAGGTGAAACTCGGTGATGTGGGACCGGAAATGGAGGTTACGCCACTTGCGGAACTTATCTATACTTACGGAGTCGGCTGCCCCCATCCAGCCTTGAAAATAGCCAATACGAGCCCTTAGATGCGGATGGAAGTTGTAAATGAGGTTAAGGCCAAAGCCCGGACGAGTAAATTTGATGGAAAAGTCATCATCCAGGTCCCCTTTGTAGTTGGTGATACCTATGGAAGGAGCAAATGCTAAATAGCTCTTATATGCGGAGCCTCGCTGGGCCCATAGGGGTATGAGGACCCCCATCCCTATCCATACTGCCAGAAACCGCATACCGCAAAGTAATAGAGTTTTTGTCAATCCCTCAAAAAGGCCATCCCCACTCGGCTTCCGTATTCCCAGCTAGGAAGAAATGGTGGTTCCCTATGCGTCGTATGCGCACTATGGGCCACGTTTCCCGCAACAGAGTCTCTAAGCGTTTGGCCTGCTTAGTCAATAGGACATTCCAGAGCAAAAGCCCTTTAGGGTTTAGCCGATGGTGTAAGGCTTGCAGAAAGTCTTTTTGGAGGAGGTTTGGCGGCACTTCCCATTCTATAAAGGCATCCACAAATATGCCATCAAAAGTTTCGGTGCGCTCGTATATGGTTTGGGCGGCATCGCCGAGATAGACTTGATAGGGGAGGGGTAAGACGAAATGCGCTTCTTGCAGGCGCACTATTTCGGGGTCTTTTTCTAAGATGAGGACCTGGCTTGGGGGAGGCTGACCCGTTTGAGCCAGAATCTGCATGAGCGAAGCTCCCATTCCTATGAGCAGGACTTGGTGCCATCCATGCCCTGTTAGTCTATACGAGGCGAAGGCCTCTTCCCAGGCCCGCTTGAGCTGGCCCCCTACATAATCCACCCTTTCTCCGCTAATCACAGGCTCCCCTTTGCGCCACTCCAAGCGATACCTCATGCCGTCGGCACGGGCTGTAAAGCCTGCGATAACTCAACGCCCAATGACGTACTCACACCCGGTTCCGGCATCGTAACGCCATACAAAACCTCGGCATACGACATGGTGATCTTATTGTGGGTAATGACGAGAAGCGGACTCCTTTCGCTAAATCGCCGCAAAAGCCGTCCAAACTTATCCGCATTAATATCATCCAGCGGAGCGTCGACCTCATCTAAGATGATGAGAGCGGGTGGCCGAATAGACAGTATGCCCATGAGCAGGGCGAGAACGGTTAGGGCTTTCTCTCCGCCGGAGAGCTGGGTGATAGAGAGAGGCCTTTTGCCTTGGGGCTTAGCGATAATATCTATGGCACTGGAAAGGGGATTGTCGGGCTCTACCAAGACCATATCACAGGTATCCTTCTCGGAAAAAAGCTCCCGGAACTGCCGAATAAACGTTTGACGTACAGCCTCAAAAGTATCTGTGAATCGCTGGGCGGCCTCCCGGTCCAGATGAAGCAGGAGTTTTTCTAACTGCTCCAGAGTCAGAGAGATGTCGGTTTTTTGGGTTTGGAGGGAGTCCATGCGGGCTTTTTCCTGCTGGAGGGTGGAGAATGCTTCAAAGTTGAGTTCGCCGAGATGACTCATTTCCTGACGGAGGTTTTGGAGCTGGTGTTCTACCTGCTCGGCGGGCAGGCGTGCGGTTGGCTCATCTGGGAGGTTAGATAGGGCGAGCCCTGTTTCCATTTGTAGGCGTTGGGCCAGCATCTGGAGGCGATGTTCGGCTTCTTGGCGGCGCGTGCTGAGGCGGTTTCGTCGCTCTAAGAGGGCTTCCCGCTGGGAGAGGTGCTGGTTGAGATTGGACTCTATTTCTTTGTAAGTTTTTTCGGCGGCGCCCAAAGCTTCGTCGAGGGCTTTTCGGCGGTTTGCGATAGCTTCGGATTCTGCTTGGGCTTGCGCTAAGGCCTCATGGACTTCGGTAAGCTGGGTGTGGGCCGTGTTGAGTTCCTGGCTTAGCTGTTGGCTCTGGTCGCGCAGATAGGTTAGGCGTTTGCGGACTTCGGTTAGCTGCTGATGGATGAGCCGCTGGTGTTTTTCTTCCTGGCGAAGGCGCTCCTCTATTTGAGCGAGCTGATAACGTTTATCGGCGTGGTGGGTGGAGAGCTCTTGAAGGTTTTTTTGGTGGATTTCGGCCTCTTGGGAGAGGGCTTGGAGTTTTTTTTGAAGTTCGGTTAGGCGCTTTTCGGCTTGGGCGAGGTTTTCATTGATGGGTAGGAGGGACTCGTGATGTTGGGCTTCTTTGGTTTGGAGGGCATGGAGGCGGGCTTCTTCAGCGGAGAGGGCTTTTTGGGTTTCGGAGAGGCGGGCCTCTGTGTGGGCCAAGGCTTTTTCTGCGGATAAGAGTTTTTTCTGGGCTTCTTCCAGGGCCTTTTTAGAAGGTTCCAGCGGCAGCATCTGAAGGGAAGCGACGTGGGCTTCTATCTGGTGTTTAAGCTGGTTTATCTGGGCTTGGAGGGCGGCTTCGGCTTCTGATAGGGCTTGAATACGATGCGGAAGGCCTATATGGGCGGTTTTGGGCACCCCTAAAAAGTAATAATGACGTTGGGCGGAGCGGAGCTGTTTTTTTTCGGGATAGAGGTAGCGGAGGGTGGGGGGCGGGGTTGCTTCCTCCGATACTATCCATACATCACCCCATAAGGCTTGGGGGAGCGCTTCCCAACCGGTTAGAGTTTTGATTTGGGGGGCTAAGGGCTGGGCATTGGGGAGGGGTGGCTGGTTTTTCGCTGGGGGGTCTGGTAAAGTAGTAGGCAGGAGAACCTGAATTAGGCCTTCTTTTTCCTGGGCGATGGCGCTTTCAATCTGAGGGAGAAGGGTGGGGTCGCTTACACAAAGGGTGAGAGGCTCTAACCGTAAGAGGTGCGCTAATAGAGGGAGGATGGGCTCCTCCGCATAGACGACGTTTTCTAAAGGGAGGAGCTTATCGGGGTAGGCTTGGAGGAGGCGCCGCAGGGCGGACGGCCAATGGGCGGCTTGCCGCAAAAGACTTTCTAAGGCGCTGCGTTCGGAGACTTTGCCTTTTAGCTCGGCTTCTACGGTACTCATCTGCCGCCGCAAAGCGCTCAGCTCCTGTTCCAGGGCTATTTTAGCCTTTTCTACTTTTTGATAGGTTTCTGTGGCTTCTTCCAGCTGCTGGCGAAAGATGGCCACCTCCTGTTTCTGATGTGAAAGTTCAGTTTCGCAGGCGGCCCGTCTCTCGTGCAGTTCCCGAAGGCGCTCTGCCATCGTTTGCTTTTCCTGCTGTAAGGAGGCTTTTTGGGCTTCCCAACGGCTCTTTTCGGCAGAAAGACGGGCTACTTCTTGCCTTAGCTTCTCTACCTCATGGTGCGTATGCTGATAAGTTTCTTGGAAGCGCTGCTCTTGTGCTTTATGGGTGTCTATTTTTTGGCGGAGGGTTTCTACTTCGGATAGGAGGGCGGCGCGTTTTTGGGTGAGGGCTTCTAGGTGCGTGAGGTTTTCGGCTTCGGTCGTTTGAAGTTCTTTTTCTTGGCGTTGGCGGTGGGTGGTCTCTTCGGCGAGGTTGGTGATTTGCTTTTGCAGATGGGAGATGCGCTCTTGGAGGCGGCTCTCTTCTTGGGAGAGGCGCTGGATGTGTTGGAGAAGGGTCTCATGCGCTGTCCGAATCCAGGCCAGTTCCTCCCGAAGGGCGGGGCGTTTATCCTCTCTGAGCTGAAGGCGAAGGATTTCTATTTCCTTTTCCAGCGCTTGGAGAGTCTGGGTGAGGCTGGTTTCCTCCTGGGCGATTTGGGTAATTTGGCGGCGATAGTGGGCGACCTCGCCGGCGATATATTGGGTGAGGAGGTTCTGGTAAGTTTCTTTGAGGGTGTAGTACTTTTCTACCCGCTGAGCTTGTTGCGTTAGAAGGGCTATTTGCTGGGCGAGCTGGGCGATAAGGTGGTCTATTTCGGAAAGGCTCTGGCGGGTTTTTTCTATTTCAGCCAGGAGGTCTTTGCGCTGGTGGTGGTATTTTTCAATGCCTGCGAGTGATTCTAAGAGGGCTCGGCGAGCGCCGCCGCGGTCTTGGATGAGGGCCTCTACTTGCGCTCCGTCTAAAAAGCTATGAGGGGAGAGTCCCATTTCCCAGAAGTAACTGAGAAAGTCTTTTAGGCGTGCTGGCTGATTGTTGATTAGATATTCGGTTTCTCCGCCTCTATGGACGCGTTTAGTGAAGACGAGGCGGGGCATTTCGGAAGAGAAGTCCTCCACTTCTAATGAGACTTCTGCATAGGGGAGGGATTTGCGGCGGGCGGAGCCATTGAAGATGAGGTTATCGGCTTTTTCGATGCGGAGGAGGCGGTTTTTTTGTTCGCCGACGAGCCAGCGGAAGGCATCGGCGATGTTGGACTTGCCGCAGCCGTTAGGGCCAATCACTATGATAAGGCGGTGATGGAGCGGCAGCAAGACGGGATCTGCAAAGCTCTTGAATCCCCGCAGCTCTAAAGCCTTCAGTCGCACTTGTCAAAAGTAGCCTTTGAGAAAAAGATACGGGCTCGGGTGCCGATGGGCTCTATGGTATAAGGTGTGGAAACTCCTTAGGAGCGGTGGGGATGGGGATGTGAGCTATAGAGCTGGCTCTTTATACTGAGTCGATGCAAAGAGTTTTTGAATGCGAGTCGGTGGTATTTTGTGGGGCGGCGGCCAGCCCTGCGGGCTGGCCGCCGCTGTGAGGGCGCGCCCGCCCGCAGGGCGGGCGCGCCCATCCCCCCTTAACATTAAGAAAGCCTTGGCCTCAAAATGGTATAAGGGCAAAACGAAGCGGTGAAGAAGGGTATCTTTGGTGGGTGAAAGTCGGGGTTATTGGCGCTGGGGGTGTAGGACAGGCGATAGCGAGAAGGCTCTCTGAGGCGGGGCACGAAGTGTATTTAGTCCGACGCTCCCATCAGGTGGTGGCAGGCCCCTTTACCCAGCTTACGGATTGGCGATTGCTTCCGGGGGGAAGGATAGAAGTCGTGCTTTTATGCGTGCGGGATGGGCAGATAGCGCCTTTGGCGGCGGCGATAGGGCAGGAGGGGGTGCGGGAAGTGGCAGTTGGGCATACGGCGGCTTCAGTGGGCATGGAAGCCCTTTCGGCTTTCGCTCGAAGAGGCGTGGTGTATCCCCTTCAAACCTTCTCACCGGGCGCGGCTATAAAGTGGGGGACTTTTCCGATCTTCTGGGAGGGGGATGAGATATTCTTTGATTTAGCGACAATTCTTGCGGGCACATCCCAGTCTGTCTATCATGCGGATGGTGCGGAGCGATTGAGGCTTCATATTGGGGCGGTATTTGCAGCGAATTTTACGAATGCATTAGTAGGCATAGCGGAAAAGATAGTAGGGCCTAAGTGGGATCGGCATGTCTATCTTCCTCTTTTAGAGGCGGTAGTAGCTAAGCTCCATACTTTTTCGCCGGGGGAGGCCCAGACGGGTCCGGCTCGTCGGGGCGATAAGGAGACGATTCAGAGGCACTTAGCGTATTTAGAGGAGCGGTGGCCGGAGTTAGCGGAGCTGTATGGGGTTTTGACTCGGTATATTCAGGCTCAGTCGCTCCAGTAGTCGTAGATTTTTTCTTTTCGGACCTGGGCTTTTTCGAGGAGGTACTTAGTGAGGCGGTAGGCGGCGATGGGGTCTAAGATGGGATAAGTGGGGCGAAGGGTGCGTTGGTAGTAGAGGTCTTTGTAGCGCTGCTCGGCGATTTTGATACGTTCTTGGGGATCTGGGGGGAGGTTGGCCAGGAAGTAGGCGATGATTTCGGGGCTGACATTGTCGCGGGCGACTTGGGATTGGGTTTCTAAGGGAATGTTGAGGAGGGCGGTTTTGAGCTCTTCGGGGGTGCGAATAGCCGAGATGCGCACGGTGGGTAGCTCCAGAGTGTCTTCGGGGAGGTAATGCACGGCATAAAGGAAGCCTTCGGTGGTATCTCCCGTATAGGCATCTATGTAAGGACTGACGAGGAAGCGAGCTTTTTTGTAGCCTAGGGCGGAGAAGTAGAGGGTATCCCCCCGGATTACGGGTACGCTATAGAAGCCTTCGGCATTGGCGATGGTGCCTCGGCGGGAGTGGTTGATGCGGATGGAGACATAGGGGATGGGTTCGCCGGTGGAGGCATTGAGGATCATGCCAGAGAGCTGATAGACTTTTGGGTCTTGGGCATAGAGCGTTAGGATGAGGGCGGAGGGCAAGAGGAGTTTATTCATATTTGGACGGCGACTAAGAGCATGTCGTCGGTGAGGGCGGCATTACCTCGCCATTCTTCTATGTGGGTTTTGAGGGCTTCGAACCAGGTTTTGAGGTCGTGTGGGGCGTTTTCGGCCAGCCAATCGCGTATTCCTGAGCGTCCGAAGCGCTTACCCGTACGGCCGCTAACGAGACGTTCCCATGCATCTGTAAAGAAGAACAAGACGCTGCCTTTTTCTATGGGGAGGATGGTGCTATTGTAGATGCGCGGGCCGGATTCTTCGCCTTTTTGGCCGATGAGACGTTTATCGGGTTGGAGGGCTTCCCAGGATTTGAGCACGGGGTTGAAGGCCCAGAGGGGGATAAGCCCGCCCGCATAATGCACTTCGCCCAGATTTGGGAAGACCGTGCAGATGCCGACCTGGAAGCCTTCGGCGCTAATGTTTTCGAGTTCTGGGGAAGTTTTTTTGGCGGGGGGATAGAGGAGGTCGGTGAGGCTTTTGTGGAGTTGGCTGAGGATACGGCCGGGGTCGGTGACCCCGCGCACGGCGAAGATTTCGTAGAGGAGGGTATGGGCCATGGTGGAAAGGATAGCGGCCGAGGCTCCTGCACCGGAAGCATCTACGACGGCTAAGAGTTGAGCGCCGTCCTTGCCTTTGCCTACAAAGAGGAAGTCGCCTCCGATGATTTCCTTAGGGCGGAAGTAATAGACGCTATTGGGGAAGACTTGGTGCAGTTCGGCTTCGCCGTGGAGGATGACTTCTTGCAGACGTTTGGCGACGGCGATTTCGCCGTGGAGGATGCCGGCAGTGCCTTTGAGCTCTTGGCGCAGGATGCGGTCCAGAGCAGCTAAGGTGTTTTTATTGATGGACTGGGCGAGGGCGAGCCTTCGTTCGGAGTATTCTTTGAGGTAGCGATAGGCCTCTTCCCACCGGCCTTCCTGTTCTGCAAGGCGAGCTTTGAAGTCCGGCAAGAAGTAGGTGAAAGTTCGGTCGCTGACCTCTTTTTGCAAGGCTTCAAAGCGCTCTAAGGCCGTTCGGGCGTGCTGAGTTTCTCCTAGAATGAGGCAGGTATCAATGAGCGAGGCCAGCACTTGGGCTAAGAGAGCTGGATTCTGAAGGGTATTGGCGAGCTCCTCGGCTCGGGATAGAAGGGGTAAGGCTTCCTCTCGTTTTTGCTGAGCCGCTTTGATTTCGGCTTGCGCAAGCAGGGCCCGCACAATCAGGTCTTTCTCACCTAATTCGGAGGCAATATCCAGGGCGGCCTGTGCTTCCTCCTCTGCTTTTGCCCATTGTCTCTGCATCTTGGGCAGCGTAGCCAGCGCAAGATGGGAGAAGAAAGCACCCCGGGTGTAGTTATTCGCATGGTGAATAGCAAGGGCTTTCTGGTGATACTCAAAAGCTAAGTCAAACTGTTCCAGCTCTGCAAAGAGGCTGCCCAGATTTCCCAACGTTTGGGCATAAAAGAAACTCAGTTCAGGCAGGAGCTCCAAGTACCGCAAAGAATGCGTAAGGTATTGGGCAGCCTTTTCCAGGATGCCCATTTTCTGGTGAACGGTGCCGAGGTTGGAGAGGGTGAGACCTAAACCCTTGAAGTTATCTAATCGCTCAAAGATTTGGAGAGCTTCCTGAAGATGCTGGAGGGCTTCTTCGCTTTTTCCTTGGATAGCTTTTGCGATACCCAAGTTGCGCAGGGCCCAGGCTTCGCCTTCCTGGTAGTGGATTTTACGGGCCAGCTGGAGGGCATCCTGGGCGAGCTTCTCGGTGAGAGCCGTGTTATTGTAGCGGTTATCGTAGGCTTCCTCGTTGAGGCGATCTATGGTTTGCTTCTGACGCTCAATCTCGGGCTCAAGTAAGGTGCGGCTCATAGCGTAGCAGGAAGTGGCTGTTCTTGGTAATATCCAGTGCTTAGGCGATGAGCTACGGCCTTGAAGGCGGCAATTGTCCGGTCCACGTCGGCTTCCGTGTGCGCAGCGGTCGGAATAAGCCGCAAAATAATTTTCCCTTTCTCAATGACGGGATAGGTGACGCCCGAGGTGAAGATGCCAAAGGTTTCCCGCAGGTCCTTCACGAGGGCAATGGCTTCCTGTTCGGAACCCGAAAGATAAACGGGAGTTACGGGAGAGACAGTATCTCCTATAGAGAAGCCGGCTTGGCGCAGTCCTTCTTGGAGGCGGCGGGTGATAGCCCAGAGCTTTTCCCGGCGTTGGGGCTCATAGCGAACCTTTTCCAGACGCTTGCGGGCGCCAATGACCGCCGCTATGGGCAGCGCCTTCGCATAAATCTGACTGCGCAAGTGATAGCGAAGATACTGAATCACTTCCTTTTCCCCCGCTACAAAGGCCCCAATTAGCGCCATCGTCTTCGCAAAAGTCCCCACCCAAATATCTACCGCCTCCTCAACGCCAAAGTACTCAGGTACCCCCCGACCTGTCTTCCCCATGACCCCAAATCCATGCGCATCATCCACCATGAGCCGGAAAGGATACTTCGCCTTTAGCTCGGCAATCTTATCCAGCGCCCCAACATCCCCCCGCATCCCAAATACCCCCTCCGTAATCACCAATATGCCTCCACCCGTCTGCTCCACATGCCGTACAGCCTCCCGAAGGCGACTCTCTAAGTGATACATGTCGTTATGCCGAAAACTGAGCCGCCGAGCCGTACTGAGCCGAACCCCATCTATCAAACACGCATGCGAGAGCTGATCATAAATAATCACATCATGGCGGTCTGTGAGCGCATCTATCACCGATAAAAAGCCCTGATAGCCATAATTCATGAGGAAGGCATCGGGCTTGCCTAAGTAATCTGCGATTTCGTGCTCCAGGGCTTCATGCTCGTCGGTATTGCCTGTGAGCATGCGAGACCCCATAGGATAAGCCAGGCCGTAGCGGGCGGTGGCCTCCGCATCTACTTGGCGGATTTCGGGGTCGCTGCCCAGCCCCAGGTAGTCATTGAGCGACCATACCAGAACGGGCTTCCCCCGAAACATCATGTGCGGCCCCAGCGGCCCCTCCAACTTCGGAAACGCCAAATAATGATGCCCAATAGCGGCATACTTGCCCAGATCGGCGCTCATGCGCGAGCGCACCTTGTCAAATAAGTCCATACCTGCCAAAGTTACGGCGAAGCCAGCTCTACTGAGAGAGCTACGAGCCGAAGAAGATACCGAGCCTCCCGCTCAGGAGGATACCACCGCCAGCCCCGAATGACAAACCGCACCTTCACCCAAGTCCCTGCTCCTATTTGCCGCACCGCTTCTCCCACTTCATCATAGGCCTCCATGAGAAGGAGGTCCGTCTCTACCTGCACGACCAAATACTGCCTCACCCGTCCATCCGAAAGGCCCACCCGCTCCCCTATCTCCACCAAAACCCCCTCGCACTCATAAGGCCCTACACCTTTCCCCGACATGACTTAGCTGCGGGAAGTTCCTGCCTCACTTCCATAAGGATATAGCCTCCCCAAACGCCGCTGAAAAAGGGCATGAGAGGAGCCTGAATGTAGATTGGGCATAAGGTCTCCTATGGATGGGGGGGGTTGGGTTCTTTTTTGGTATGGCGCTGGCGGAGGGTGGCTTCTATGTCGGTGGGGGAAAGTCCTGCGGCTTTCAGGAGCACCCACAAATGATACAATAGGTCGGCGGTTTCGGCGGCGAGGGCGGCTTTGTCTTGGGCTAAGGCGGCTATGACGACTTCTATGGCCTCTTCTCCTACCTTTTGGGTGAGGCGGGGCAAGCCCTGCCGCAAAAGCTGAACCGTGTAGGAGCCTTCGCTGCCCCCCTGGGCTCGCTCCTCTATCAGCCGCCATAAATGCCCCAGAACACTCCCCAGCTCCCAGTTACTTTCTCCCTCCTCTGAAAAGCAGCTGTAAGTTCCCCGATGACAAGTAGGGCCCATCGGTAAGGCCCGCACCAAAATCGCATCCCCATCACAATCCACGCGCATTTCCACCAGTTTGAGATAATGGCCGGAGGTTTCGCCTTTTACCCAGAGGCGGCCCTTTGACCGGCTAAAGAAAGTAACTTGGCCAGTGGCTTGGGTGCGTTGGTAAGCCTCTTCGTTCATGTAACCTACCATGAGTACCGCCTGCGTGTGGGCATCCTGAATGACCGCAGGCAAAAGCCCCTTGGAAAAGTCTGGTGTCCTCATAGTCGTACTGGTAAGCCGTACTGATGCAGGTATGCTTTGACGGTGTGGGGGGTGAAGGTTCCTTCGTGGAAGAGGCCGGCGGCCAGAGCGGCGTCCGCTTCGCCTATGGTAAGCACCTCGTGAAAGTCTTCTATCCTTCCAGCGCCTCCCGAAGCGATGACGGGTACGGAGACGGCTTTCACTACGGCTTGGGTCATCAGCACATCGTAGCCGGAACGGGTGCCGTCCCGACCAATAGCGGTGAGAAGGATTTCGCCAGCTCCTCGGCGAACGGCTTCCTGCGCCCAGCTTACTACTTCCCACGAGGTGCGGCGCCGCCCCCCATGCGTATAAACCCAAGCCCTGCCCCCCTCCCATGCCGCATCTATCGCTACTACAATGCACTGCGAACCAAATACTGCTGCGCTCTCCTCTATGAGCTCGGGCTTCTCTACTGCCGCTGTATTTAGACTCACTTTGTCTGCCCCTGCCTCCAAAAGGCGACGAATATCTTCAAGGCTCTGCACGCCTCCGCCCACCGTAAAGGGAATACGCAAATGGCTCGCAATCCGTTCCACCGCCCCCGTAAAAGTCCGCCGACCCTCCACCGACGCCGATATGTCTAAATACACCAGCTCATCCGCCCCCACCTCCTCATAGTAAAGGCCTAGCTCTACAGGATCGCCCATTTCGCGTAGATTTTGAAAGCGCACGCCCTTGACGACCTTTCCTTCCTGCACATCTAAGCAGGGAATGATGCGTTTGGTCAGGGCCATAGGGTCTTTCTAAGGGGGATTAGGGGAGGGGAAGGGGCCTAAGAAACATAGTTTTTGACCCAGGCGGGGATAGGATTTTCTTCGTAGAGGGCTCGGCCGACGATGGCGCCATAGACGCCGACTTTTTGGAGGGCATCTAAGTCTTCAGGACCTCGGATGCCACCAGAGGCCAAAATCGGTATGCCTGCCGATAGCCCCACCAGCCGCTCATAAAAGCCTACATATACCCCTTCCAAAGTCCCGTCCCGTTCCACCTGCGTACTCAAAAATGCCGCAATCCCCATCACAGCCCAGGCGCGAATGAGGGCTTTGGCTTCCAGGAGGGATTCTTCTTGCCAGCCTTTGAGGGCGACTTTATCGCCTCGGGCATCGGCCGCAATAATAAACCGCCTACCTCCGTAAGTCTGTATCCATGATCGGAGTAGAGCTGGCTCCAATACGGCCACGCTTCCAATCACCACCCACTCAAAGCCCGCCTCCAAAGCCCAAATCAAGTCCGCCTCAGAACGAATCCCCCCTCCCAAACTCATCTGCACCTCAGCAAAGGACTCCCGCAGACGCCGTAAAGTCTCCTTTTGAATGAGCTGGCCAGCCTGCGCCCCCTGAAGATCCACTACATGCCATCGCCGCAAACCCGCTTCCCATAAACGCCTACCCACCTCTTCCCAAGACCCATACACTACCCGCTGACTAAAATCCCCCCGCTGCAAACGCACTACCTGACCTTCCCACAAATCTACCCCAGCTATGAGCTGCATAGACGTACAAAGTTGGCAAGAATTTGGAGGCCGATGGAACTGCTTTTCTCCGGATGAAACTGCACGCCCCAAAAATTATCCCGCCGCATGACCGCACTAAAAGGCTCCCCATAAGTCGTCCGCCCAATCGTATAAGGCGAAAGGGACGCCCGATAACTATGCACAAAATAAAAGTAGCTCCTCTGAGAAATGCCCAGAAATAGGGGGTCCTCCGCTAAAAGCTCCACCGTATTCCAGCCGATATGGGGGATGCGGGGGGCCTTTTGGAAGCGCTCTACCCTCACGGGGAAAACGCCTAATCCTGATACCGCGCCTTCTTCACTATGCTCGCACAAAAGCTGCATGCCCAGGCATATTCCTAAAAAAGGTCGTTCCCAAGTGGGTATCCAATCGGCCAGGCCGGAGCGCTGTAAATCTTCCATGGCTGGAGCAGCGGCTCCCACCCCCGGAAATACCAGCCCCGCACATTCCCCCAAATCCCGAATATCCCGACTATAAATCACTTCCACGCCTAAGCTTTCTAAGGCGCTTCGGATGGAACGGACATTCCCGCCTCGGTAAGCGATGAGGCCAATCTTCATAAGAGGCCCTTGGTGGAAGGGATGGTAGTTTGATTCCAGTCTCTTTGGAGCGCTTCTCGAAGGGCCCGCCCTAAGCCCTTGAAGAGGGCCTCTATGAGGTGGTGGGGCTCTTCTCCTGCGGCCCATAAGTGGAGCGTCAGGCCTGCCCGAATTGCAAAAGTTTGGAAGAAGTGTTTCCATAGCGGGGGAGAGATGCCGCCAGGCCCTTCTGAAATCTGGACTTGCCATTCGCAATGTCCCCGCCCACTAAAATCCACCACGACCAGGGCCAGCGCCTCATCCATGGGGAGGTAACGACGCGTACCCTCTAAGCGCCACTGCCCATACCGCTGAAGCCCCCCTACATCAGCTAAAAGCCCCCTCAGCGCCTCCCCTAAGGCAATCGCTATATCCTCCACCGTGTGGTGAGCATCCACCTCCAGATCACCTTCAGCCATGAGCTCAAGGTCCCATCCCGCATGATACGCCAAAAGAGTAAGCATATGGTCTAAAAACCCGATACCTGTTTGGATCTTTCCGTTTCCTGTGCCATAGAGGGTTAGATGAAGGCTCACGCGCGTTTCTCGGGTTTGGCGCTCATATCGGGTGGAAAAGACAATCCTTGGAAGAAGGGCCATGATTTCGGTCCAGTCTTTAGCCCGGAAAGCCACAGGCTCTAAGTGGGGCGGGAGGGGGCCGTGACGCGGATTGGGGAGATAAATAGCGCGCAGGCCAGCCCGATAGGCCATCTCTACATCTGTAACTCGGTCTCCAATGACTAAGGACCGGGTCTTGTCGGCATTCTGAAGGTATGGCAGAATCATCAGGGGGGAGGGCTTCCGAAAGGGAGAGGGCGCTGACGCAGGACTGCGGTCTATGTGAATGCCTTCCCAGCTAATCCCTTCACTCTCCAGAATATGCAGGAGGAGACGATGGGGGCCCCAGAAGTGCGCTTCGGGAAAGGCGGGGGTGCCCAGCCCATCCTGATTGGTAACCATGACCAGCCGAAACCCTAAGCGCTGGGCCAGCTTAAGAGCCGAGATCACATGCGCTTTCAGCCGAAGGCGCTCGTAACTATCTATTTGCTCGGTGTCGGCTGGCTCCTCTATGAGGGTTCCGTCGCGATCAATGAAGAGATAGCGCATAAAGCAGAAAGTAAAGCGTCATTTTCTGTGGGTGTGCCGATGGTGATTCGGATGGTCTCTTCGCAGAGGGGGAGGTGGCCTCGGTAGCGGGTTACAATGCCGCGGGCAAGGAGCGCCTGGTAAATTTCTTTGCTGGAGTGGGTTAGGCGCACGAGCAAGAAGTTGGCCTCCGACGGAAAAACTTGGCGCACTAGAGGCAGCGCCAAAAGAGCCTGCGCCAGGCGGGAACGTTCAGCCTTGATATGCGCAACGCTCTGAAAAACAGCCTCTGCGCGGCTAAGGGCCTCTATGGCCGCTTGCTGCGCAGGCGTGCTGAGATTGTAGGGCAGCTTCGTGCGGTAAAAGAGCGAGACCACCTCTGGGGGCGCTATCGCATATCCCACTCGCCACCCCGCCAAACCCCACGCCTTAGAAAAGGTGCGAATGAGGATGAGATTCTCATACCTCCGCCATCGCTTTAGCCAGTAGCCCGGCTCATCAGAAAATTCCACATACGCCTCGTCCAGCACTACCCATCCGTCAAAAGCCTCCAAAATTTTCTCAATAGCCGAGGGGGTTAGCCGATTACCTGTGGGGTTATTGGGGGAGCAGAGGAAGATCAGGCGGGTGTGGGAGGTTAGCGTCTCTAATACCGCTTCAGCCCGTAAGCTAAAGTCGGTCTCTAAACGTACTTTTTGCACTTGCGCTCCATGGATGCGGGCATAAGTTTCATACACCCCATAGGAGGGCTCTAAGGTGAGCACAGCATCTACATGGGGCTCGCAGGTAACCCGAATGAGCCAGTCAATAATCTCATCGCTGCCATGGCCGCAGAGCACTTCCTGCGGCGCTACGCCCAGGTAGTTAGATAAAGCCTGGCGCAGGGCTTTATGGTGGGGGTCAGGATAACGAAAGATGGAATCTGAGGACCAAGCGGCTGCGTAGGCGTTTTCGTTGGCGTCCAGGTAAATCTGAGCTGAGCCTTCAAACTCATCCCGCGCACTGGCATAAGGCGGAATCCCCAAAAGATGCTCACGAAAGCGCTTCATACCGCACGGCTATAGCTTTGGCGTGGGCAGGGAGGCCTTCTGCTTCTGCTAAGGTGATGACGGTAGGGGCAAGCGTGCGAATCCCCGTCTGCGATAAGATTTGATAAGTAAAGCTTCGCATGAAGGCACTTACGGTTAGGCTCCCAAACGATCGGGCAAATCCGCGGGTGGGGAGCACGTGATTGGTTCCTGAGGCGTAGTCTCCGGCACTTTCTGGGGTCCAGTGGCCTAAGAAGACGGAGCCGGCGGTTTGGACTTCGGGAAGCCAGGTTTCGGCGTCTTTGAGGGATAAGATGAGGTGTTCGGGGGCGATGGCGTTGGCGATGGCGAGGGCGTCTTTTAGGGAGGGGACGAGGAGGGCCCAGCTGTGCTGGAGGGTTTGTTGGATGTAGGAGGCGCGGGGGTGGGTGGCGAGCGAGGAAGAGATTTTTTCCCACACGGCGGAGATGAGGGGGGGATGGGTGGTGATGAGGCCGACGAGGCTATCGGGTCCATGTTCGGCCTGGGCTAAGAGGTCCCACGCTACCCATTCAGCTGGGGAAGTTTCATCAGCAAGGATGACGACTTCGGAGGGGCCAGCAGGCATATCTATGGCTATCCCTCGGCGGGCCGCCTCCAACTTAGCCGCCTCTACATAGCGATTGCCCGGACCGAAGATTTTATTTACAGGGGGGAGGCTTTGGGTGCCGAGGGCCATAGCCGCAATCGCCTGCGCTCCCCCACACCGCCATACCCGCTCCAAGCCACATAGCCCCGCCGCATACAAAATAGCGGGATGAATAGAGCCATCTCTCTGAGGCGGTGTGCACAGATAGGCTTCGGGCACTTCGGCTATTTGCGCGGGTACGCCTAGCATGAGCACCGTAGAGAAAAGCGGCGCCGACCCACCCGGCACATATAAGCCTACCCGATGCAACGGCACATACCGCAGTCCACATCGCACACCCCCCATCGTCTCCACCTCATAAGGCACAGGCTTCTGCAAAAGATGAAAAGCCCGAATATTCTCGTAAGCAGTCTCTATGGCGGCCGCTAAGGAGGGCGCTATGGGTATTTGGGAGAGGGGGGGAATAGGCACACTCAGCTCACCTTCTATGTGCGCGCCGTCCCACTGCGCCGTAAAGCGCCGAAGCGCTGCATCCCCCTCCGCCGCCACAGCCTCAAAAATCAATCCCACCTCCGGAAGGGGAGGCTGCTGCGCTCTGAGCTTCTCCACCGGAAAACCCGGCTCATACCGATAGACCTGCCACATATCAGAAAATCAACTTACCGATGTCCATCACTAAGATTCCTTCCGCTCCAATGGCCTTGAGCTGATGCAAAGTCTCCCAGAAGCGGCTTTCTTCCACTACGGTATGTACGGAAATCCAGCCTTTTTCGGCGAGGGGCATGATGGTGGGGCTTTTGAGTCCGGGGAGAATCTTGAGGAGCTCAGGCAGCTGGGCCTCGGGTAGGTTGAGCAAAATATACTTTCGGGTGCGCGCTGCCAAAACGGCATCTATGCGAAAGAGAAAAGCTTCTACCTTTTCTTGGGGTGCCTTGGGTGAGGCCACGAGAACAGCTTCACTTTCCATGAAGACATGCACTTCTCGCAGGCCATTCATGAGGAGGGTGGTGCCGGTCGCAACGATATCCACAATGGCGTCAGCTAAACCCAGGCTGGGGGCGATTTCTACCGAACCTTCCAAAGGCACGATGGTAGCTGAGAGCCCCACTTCCGCAAAAAATCGCCGGGTGAGCTGGGGGTGACTGGTGGCGATGCGCATTCCCTGGCAGTCCGAAAGGGTTTGTATAGGCGATTCTCGGGGTACGGCTAAGGCTAATCGGCACCGCCCAAAACCCAGCCGCCGTAGCACCACCAGCTCCAATCCCGACTCCCCCAAAGTATTCTCCCCCACAATCCCTACATCCGCTGTTCCATTAGCGAGGTACGCCGGAATATCATCATCCCGCAGTAGATACGCCTCTAAGGGGAAACCCTGTGCTGGCACCCGCAGCCGATCCCCATGCAACATCAACCGAATGCCAGCCTCCGTCAAAAGCTGAATAGAATCCTCATGCAGCCGGCCCTTCTTCTGAAGAGCAATCCGGAAAAGGCTCACAAAGTCGCTACGACGTTCTTCTTTACAGAATAGGTTCGTAGGAGGCGCTCCAGCCGGCTTATCCCCTCGTCAATCTCTGCTTCGGTTATCGTGAGGGCTGAACGGGAGCGGATAGAGCGTTCCCCAGCTCTAAGGAGCAGGAGGTTTTCCTTATCCAATGCATCCTGGACGAGTTTATCGCGCAGTTCTTTGGTGGGGAGGTCGAAAGCCACCATTAGGCCCCGTCCCCGTACATTGGAGATAAGGTCGGGATAAAGGCCTTGGAGTTCTTCCAAGCGCTGCTGGAGGTAAGAGCCCACTTGGGCCGCATGCTCTACGATGTAGTCTTCTTCTATGATGGTGAGGATTTGGGCGGCGCGCACCATGTCTGCGAGGTTACCGCCCCAAGTGGAGTTGATCCGGGAAGGCACCCGGAAGACGTTCGTGGGGACTTCATCCACCTTAGGTCCGACGAGGATGCCGCACGCCTGCATTTTCTTGCCGAAGCTAATAATGTCGGGCTGGGCTTCGGGTCCAAAGTGCTCATGCGCCCAAAACCGCCCCGTCGCCCCTACCCCCGTCTGCACCTCATCATAAATCAGCATCACGTCATTCTCATCCGCTAACTGCCGTAAAGCCTTCATAAACTCCGGCCGAAAGTGATTATCCCCTCCCTCGCTTTGAATGGGCTCAATGATAATCGCACAAATATCATCCCGATGCTCTACAAACGCCTGTTTGATTTGCGCAATAGCAAGGGCTTCTACCTTTTCTACTCGGGCTATCTCCTCATCCGTGATGGGAAAGCGCAGCTTAGGATTCACAATCCGAGGCCAGTCAAACTTCGCAAAGTACCGAATCTTCGCAGGGTCGGTATTGGTCAGACTCATCGTATAGCCCGACCGCCCATGAAACGCCTCCTCAAAATGAATCACCTTCGTCCCTACTTCTCTGCGGTAACCCTTTTGAAAGTTTTTCTGAACCTTCCAGTCCATCGCCACTTTGAGAGCATTTTCTACGGCCAAAGCACCCCCCGCAATAAAGAAAGCATACTTGAGATAGGGTGGAATAGCTACTCGCTCAAAAACCTGCATAAAGTGCGCATACTCCTCCGTATAAATGTCGGCATTGGTGGGATTGATGATAGCGGCGCGCAAGAGGTGCCTGAGGAAATTTTCGTCTTCGGTCATTTTGGGGTGGTTGTATCCTAAGGGGATGGTAGCATAACACCCAAAAAAGTCCAGAAGCTCCCGATTATGGAGTTTGTCATAGACCCAGACGCCGTGGCTCTTTTCTAAGTCCATCACTAAGTCTAATCCATCCCGCAAAATACGCCGCTGGAGAATGCCATAGACATCGCTTGGGCGGAAGTTGATTTGATACCGCATGGTGCAAAAGTAACAAATTTGGCCCTGTGTCGGGATTTTTTGTGCCTCTTTTGATGGAGCGGGGTTTAGTGGAGCTTCCGGTGGAGGAGGTGCATCATGCGGTGCGGACATTGCGCTGTCGGGTGGGGGAGGAAGCCTACCTAAGTAATGGGCAGGGGCTTTTGGCGCGGGCCCGCTTTGTGGAAGTAAAGGGAGAGCGAGCGGTATTAGAGGTTTTGGAGGTGTGGGAAAGGCCCGGCGAGCCGCCGGCCCCTATTGGACTGGTGGTAGCTTTTCTGAAGGCGCCCGACCGCATAGGGTGGCTCGTTGAGAAAGCCGTAGAACTGGGCGCTACGGATATCTTTCTGGTGCCTTTTGCGCGGAGTTTTCCTCGGCGGCCCAGCGAAAGTCGTCTGCGCCGAATCGCCATAGCCGCCCTCAAACAAAACCTGCGTAGCGTGCTTCCGCGCATCCAAGTGTGCAGTCAATGGGAGGAGGTGCCTTGGACGCAGTTTGAGCGCCGGCTCTTTGGGGAGATTGGGGCGTCGGTGCCTCTTCGGCAGGCCCTTCCCTCCACTCCTGTAAGCACGCTCTGGGTCGTAGGCCCCGAAGGCGACTTTACGTCCGAGGAGAAGGAGGCCCTTCGCCGCTTAGGCCTTACGGGCGTAAGCCTGGGACACCTGCGCCTGCGAGCCGAAACCGCCGCCCTCCTCTACCTAAGCACCCTCAAAACCCTCTGGGGATACTAACACTTTGCCGTATGTTTGCCTCATGGCAATCCTCGTGGATGCCCACACCAAAGTTTTAGTTCAGGGCTTTACTGGGAAGGAAGGCACCTTCCATGCCCAGCAGATGCTCGCTTATGGCACTAAGGTCGTGGGGGGGGTTACCCCCGGTAAAGGCGGACAAACCCACCTTGGACTACCCGTCTTCAACACTATGCGAGAAGCTGTGGCCGCTACGGGTGCGGAGGCGTCTATTATTTTTGTGCCTGCACCGGGGGCGGCAGACGCCATCATAGAAGCGGCGGATGCCGGTATCCGCCTCATCGTAGCTATTACCGATGGGGTTCCCGTGCGGGATATGCTCCGGGTCAAGGCGGTTTTGCAGGCGGATTATCCCCATGTGCGGCTGATTGGGCCTAACTGCCCGGGCGTCATCACGCCAGACGCCTGCAAGATCGGGATTATGCCGGGGTTTATTCATAGGCGGGGCACGATTGGGGTGTTAAGCCGTTCTGGCACCCTCACTTATGAGGCGGTACATCAGATTACGCAGGTTGGCTTAGGGCAATCCACCTGTGTGGGTATTGGCGGCGACCCCATTGTCGGCTCCAAACACCTGGATATTATCAAGCTTTTCATGGAAGACCCGGAGACGGAGGCTATTGTGCTGATTGGGGAGATTGGGGGCACGGATGAGGAGGCAGCCGGGGAATGGATACGAGACCATGGGAAAAAGCCGGTGATTGCGTATATTGCTGGGCAGACGGCGCCTCCGGGTCGGCGCATGGGTCATGCGGGGGCTATCATCGCGGGCGGGAAAGGCGGCGCTCGGGAAAAGATGGACTTTTTGGCGCAGTGTGGCGTAACAGTCGTGGAAAGCCCCGCAGAAATCGGGCGTACCGTGGCTCGGGTCCTCAAACGCGCCGCTTAATGGATATTACCCGTCAGGATTTCGGCCCGGACTTTCACTGGGGCGTTGCCGTCTCCGCCTACCAAATTGAAGGCGGCTGGCAAGCCGATGGCAAAGGCCCTTCCATCTGGGATGACTTTGTCCACCGCCCGGGAAAAATTGACCGCCGCGAAACCGGCGATATGGCCTGCGACTTCTACCATCGCTACCTTGAGGACATTCAGCTCCTGCGAGAGCTGCATATCCCCGCTTTTAGGTTTTCTATTTCGTGGCCTCGTATCTTTCCTCAGGGCCGCGGCCAGCCCAATCCCGCCGGTGTCGCCTTTTACCATCAGGTCATAGATGCCCTCCTGGCAGCCGGTATTGAACCTTGGGTCACCCTTTACCACTGGGACCTTCCCCTCGCCCTCCAGAAAGAATACGGCGGCTGGACCAGCCGAAAAATCGTGGAAGATTTCCTATCCTATGCCGCCTTTTGCGCCAAAGAGTACGGCCGAAAGGTACGTTACTGGATGGTACTCAATGAGCCCTTAGCTTTTACAGCGGTGGGATACCTTTTAGGCGTCCATGCGCCGGGCCTGCGCGGAATCAAACCCTTCTTAGCCGCAGTTCATCATGCGGCTTTGGTGCAGGGCGAAGGAATTAAGCTCCTCAAGGCCCTTTTACCGAGCGGGGCGTGGGTGGGAACGACCTTTTCTACGGCGCCGACCTTTCCGTATCGGCCCCAAAACTGGAAAGACCAAGCCGCCGCTCGCCGCTACGATGCCCTCCTCAATCGCCTCTTTGTAGAACCCCTCATGGGACTGGGCTACCCCGTGGACGCTTTCCCCCTCTTAGAAGAGATAGACCGACGTCATGGCCAGCCCGGCGATAAAGAACGTATGACTGCCCGTCCAGACTTCATCGGCATTCAAAACTACACCCGGGAAGTCATCCGCCACCATAGCCTCGTACCTTATATTCGGGGCCGTCCCATTCCGCCTAAGCGGCGGGGCGCCCCCTACCAAGCCATGGGTTGGGAAGTCTATCCCGAATCCCTGTACCTCTCCATCAAACTTTTCGCCCGATATGACGCTCAGCTCCCCATTATTATCACCGAAAACGGCTATGCCGCCGAAAACGAAACCACCGATGATCCCCAGCGCATAAGCTATCTTCAAGCCGCTCTCCGCCAGGTTCGGCGCGCCCAAAAAGAGGGCCTTTTAGTCAAAGGGTACTTTATCTGGACTTTCATGGACAACTTTGAATGGGCCGAAGGCTATCGCCCGCAGTTTGGCATCGTATATGTGGATAGAAAAACTTTGGAGCGCCGCCCCAAGGCCTCCGCTTTCTGGTATAGAGACTTTCTGGACGGGAAAGCGACTCTGTGAGGGAGAGAACGCGCCCAAGTCCAAAAGTGATGTACTTTTGAGGGGATGACAGCGCAAGAGGTTTTTGAGGCTATCAAGGGCCGAGCGGAGCGGGCCAGCGGCATACAAGGCTCGTTCAAGTTTATCGTAGATGGCGACAAAATCGTGCATGTAGATGCCCTGCAGACTCCGCCTCAGGTCTCTATGGAAGATAAACCCGCTGATTGTACGGTTCGGCTCACTTCGGAAACCCTTAGCGATCTTCTCAGTGGCAAGACTAATCCTGCTACGGCATTTATGTTTGGTAAGATCAAGGTAGAGGGAAGTATGGGCTTAGCTATGTCGCTGACGAAGATTTTATGAAGGTTCCTTTTGGACCTGGCAGTCAGCGGCGTTATGTAACACAGGTTTTGCCGGAGAAGGTAGCTCAGTTTCAGGGGGAAGTGGTGCATACGTATTATTCTACTTTTGCTTTAGCGCAGGATGTGGAGTGGGCCTGCCGGCAGTTTGTTCTGGAAATGAAAGAGCCTGGCGAAGAGGGGATTGGGACTTATCTTTCTATTCATCATGTAGCGTCGGTGCCCTTGGGGGCACAGGTAGAGATTGTAGCGACGCTTTTATGGGTGCAGGGGAGGACGGTGCATTGTGGGTATGAGGTTTATTGGGAGGGGCGGCGGGTGGCTTATGGCGAGCAGACACAAAAAATCATTGAAAAGCGTTAACTTTATCACTATGCAGAAGCTGCGCTGGTTTGGTTGGTTCAGTTTAGGGTTAGCGGGGGGGGTGTTGAGCTTGATTTTGGGTTTTCGGTGGCGGGAGGCAGGCCCTGAGCGGGTTCAAGCCGATGACATTA
>Ga0068705_10000227_pt1 | contig 28610 bp, 40 predicted proteins | sample YNPMSTMetaG_FD_65631 | JGI IMG/M metagenome (GOLD analysis project Ga0068705, IMG submission 65631) | Anoxygenic and chlorotrophic microbial mat microbial communities from Yellowstone National Park, USA - YNP MS-T MetaG | ecosystem: Environmental > Aquatic > Thermal springs > Hot (42-90C) >... | reverse complement strand
GTGCCGCTGGGAGGTGGGATGTTTGAGGTGGAGAAGATTCAGATTGTCCCGGAACCTCCCCCCAACATCGTCCGAAAGGTACGAGCTTGGGATAAGGCCGGTACGACTGAAGGGGGAGCTTATTCGGTCGGGGTTCTGTTCGGAGTGGACGATCAGAAACGGTACTGGATCTTGGATGTTCGCCGGGGTCAGTGGAATTCGGCCAGACGTGAACAGATCATCCGAGAGACAGCCGAGGAGGACGGGGAAGAAGTTGAGATTCTGGTCGAGATTGAAGGCGGTTCAGGTGGGAAGGAGTCAGGAGAGAACACCGCAGCCAACCTCTCCGGATTCTCAGTCCACCTGATCCGGCCTACAGGTACCAAGGAGGCTCGAGCCTATCCGCTGGCGTCCCAGGTTGGAGCCGGGACAGTAGGTATGGTGAAGGCACCTTGGAACCGAGAGCTGTTGGAGGAATTTAGAGCTTTCCCAGCTAGTCGTTTCAAGGATCAGGTGGACGCCTGCGCGATGGCATTCAATTTCCTGACGAAGAAGAAGAAAAGGATCGGTGCGTTATGGTGAGAGGTGCGTTAAATCAGATCATGAGTCGGTTCAGCTTGTTTCGAAGGCTGTCCGACCCAAGACGAGACATCGATGCAGAGTGTGGGCATCCAGCCACCCTCACAGTGCAAGATTTCCTGGAAAAATTCCAGCGAGGGGATGTAGCGGCGCGGGTGGTATCCGTTTGGCCTGAAGAATCTTGGTCTCGACCTCCCGTCGTATACGAGACTGAAGAAGATGTTGAGACGGACTTTGAGAGGGCCTGGAACGAATTGATCCTTCACTACCCGATCTTCCCCACACTCTACCATGCGGATATCCTGAGTGGTATCGGACGGTACGGGGTGATCTTGATTGGGATAGACGATGGCCGAGACTTGTCAGAGCCGGCCGATTTGAATTCCAGGAGAAGGCACCAACTCCTCTACCTGAGAGCCTTCGACGAATCGGTCTTGAGCATCAACTCGCTCATCACTGATCCGAGCCACCCGCGATTCGGTTGGCCTGAGTACTACACCATCCAGTTTAGTGGGGTGGACGGTGTCTCCACGGTGTCTCAGAAGGTGCACTGGTCGAGAGTCATCCACGTTGCTGACAACCGCATTTCCTCCCAGATCTACGGTGAACCGAGGATGGCTCGGGTTTTCAACCGGATCTTGGATCTACATAAGATCGCTGGCGGGTCAGGTGAGATGTTCTGGAAAGGAGGATTCCCAGGCCTCTCCCTTGAGGCAACAGAAGCCACTTCCGATGCCGAGATTGACCTGAAGAGCATCCGGGAGCAATTGGAAGCCTACATGAACGGACTCCAGCGGTACCTGGCCACGATCGGAATGAGGGCCAATCCGCTTCCGGTTGAGGTGGCTAACCCGGCACCTCACATTGAGGTCCAACTCCGGCTCATCGCCGCCGGTATCGGTGTCCCGTGGCGCATCTTCATCGGTTCAGAAGCCTCTCAATTGGCTTCCGAGCAAGACACTCGAGCCTGGATGCGCCGAGTTCGAGGCAGGCAAGAGAGCTACCTCACACCTTATCTGATTCGACCGTTCGTCGAACGATTGGTCGCAATGGGCATCCTGCCGACACCTGAGAGGATCCTCGTCTATTGGCCGGATCTAGAGAATCCGTCTGAGAAAGATCGAGCCAACATCGCAGACCTCAAGGCGAATGCCCTCTCCAAATACCTCAACTCTGGAGGAGATCAAGTCATGCCGCCGTTCTACTTCCTGACCTTGATCATGGGGTTGACGGACAGTGAGGCGAATGCGGCCTTGCGAGATTCGATGGAGGTGATTCGTCGAGAAGAACAGCCTCCCACCGGAACACCATGAAGAATCCGCTTCTGGTCGACCCTACTCGGACCACCACCCTTCGACAGCGCTTCATCAGCGAGATGAAGCGACGGTTCAATCAGCTGGCCAAAGCAATCCGGCAATATTGGGCCGATCAAATCGGTGTCCCTCGGATGGGTCGGCTGGCTGGAAACTTCGTCTTCGAAACCGACCCCCAGAAACTCGAGGCTTTCAACCGGTGGTTCAAACAGCAAGTCGAGCGAGCTCTGCTGTTCCCATCCCCTGACGCCCCTTTCGACACGCCTTGGGTGGCAACGTACATCGACACCGCCTACAAGAGAGGGATGCGGAATGCCTTCCTGAGCACAGATAGAGCTGGGATCCTGACTCCTTATGACTCGTCAGAAGAATTCATTCAACATGTCGCCTTCGCTCCTGAGGCGATGAGCAAGGTCAAGCTCCTTGCGACGAGAACCTTTGAGAACCTGAAAGGTATTTCAGAGGGCACCGCCACCCGAATGAACCAGATCTTGGCGGAGGCAATGATTGTCGGATTGCCACCCCTCGAGGTCGCCGAGAAGATGGTCTCAGAGCTGGAAGACATCTCGTTCAGGCGAGCTTTCACACTCGCACGAACTGAAATCATCTTCGCTCATGCTGAAGGTCAATTGGATGCATTCGAACGGTTGGGGGTAGAAGAACTAGGCATTCAGGCAGAATGGAGCACCGCTGGAGACGAGAGGGTCTGCCCTCAGTGTCGTCCTCAAGAGGGCAAGATTTTCACCATTGAACAAGCTCGGGGGAAGATTCCCCTTCACCCGAACTGTCGGTGCACTTGGATCCCACACCTCAAGGAGACTCGAAGGCGTAGGAACCCATGATCTACATCCGCGGGATGCTCGGATTGGGCGACAACATCTATCAACGTGGTGTGGTCCAGGTCTTATCCCAGAGAGATCACTGTGTGATCGAAACCCCTTGGCCTCAGATCTATTCGGATCTGCCTCAGGTGACCTGTACTCCGGCATTCTCTCATCTACGAACGCAAATGAAGAACGTTCGACGGAGTTCGGCCCTCTTCAAAAATCCACCTCAAGCGACCCCTCAGCAATTCTTGAGGCTCACCTATACCCCTTGGCAGAAGCAAAGGATCCCTCTCTACCAAGGCCTGTGCTACTGTGCCGGGATCGACCCGAAACAATACTTTCTCCAGCTACGCCCATCAGCCACAGAGAGGAAGGACTACGTCGTCATCCGTCCTCATACCCTCCGCACCGAATGGATGGCCAAGAATCGAGGACCCGACCCTAGTGCGATCCAGTTCGCGATTGATTGGTGCAACGCTAGGGGACTAAAGACGATCGTGGTGGCCGACATTGACCCGCCCCTGGAATACTACGATGGTCCCAGACCCCTTCGAGCCACAGAATACTACGAACGAGGGGAGCTTTCGATCGAGCAGTTGATCGACCTCTTCCACACTGCTCGATTTGTCGTCGGCACCGTCGGTTTTGCCATCCCTCTCTCAATGGCGGTAGGCGTCCCTGCCATCATTCTACACGGCGGAGCAGGCGGATTGAATGGACCCGAGATGGTAGATGCTCCTTGTCAGGTCCCTCTCCGCCACGTAACACCCAAGAATTTCTGTCGGTGCGTCTCGTACGAACACGACTGCGACCGATTCATCCCATTAGACCGATTGGAGGCCGCACTGAATGAATGCTATGAATCGACCCTCTCCACCCCAAGGATGGAAGTGGAAGAACGGCATCGGATACCTCCCACCCAGGAAACCGTTTCCGTACGATGAAGCCTATTGGGAGAAGTATCGCCAGATGGCGTATACTCCCCAGGGTCAGATTCTCCTTGACCTGCGATGCAAGATGCTGGAGAGGTGGATCATTGACCCCTCAGACGTCAAGCTGGTCGATGTCGGAATCGGAAGCGGGATCTTCATCGAGACACTTCGAAAGAAAGGGTGGAATGCCTTCGGGACCGACATCAACCCAGTTGCCTTGGAGTGGCTGGACCGTTACGGATGGAGCTGGCAGATGGGAGAAGAGGTGGACATCTTGACCTTTTGGGACAGTTTGGAACACCTCCCCAATCCGGCAGAATGGATCCTCCAAGCCGACCCGAAGTGGATCTTCCTCTCAATGCCCATTTACCTCAATGAAGAACACTGTCTCACCTCCAAACATTTCAAGCCTGACGAGCATATCTGGTACTTCACTGAGGAAGGACTGATCTCCTTCATGAAGGAGATTCATTTCTACTGTCTCGAAATCAACGATCTCGAGACTACGATTGGAGGAAGGGAGAGCATCAAATCTTTCGCCTTTCAACGCCCATGAAACCCCTTGATGTAGCATACATCTCGAAATACAAGCGGGCCGGATGGTCCAATCACATGATCGCCTCGAAACTCGGGATCACCGAGGAGGAGGTTGAAATCGTCTGGAGGTGCCTCCAGAGTGCTGAGAAGGAACTGGCAGCCTCTGGGTACAAAGACCTCCTCGAACTTGTCAATCTGACTGCTGAACAGTTCAAGGGATTGGGCCTGATGCTCCGGACCATAGTAGAGAGCATAGGAGATCGGATGGATCCTGTTGAACTCTCTTCCCTCATCACAGACGACAAGAGTCAGACGCTCAAGAACCTGATGGAGAAGGCTATTGTGCTGAAGCCTTTCGATCGAAAGCGATTAGAGTCCCTTCAAGAGAAGATGCTGTTCAACCCCGAACAGAATTGAGATTATAGAGTGTGAGAGGCGTTACCTTCAGTCGTCCCGACCTGATTTCAGATGCCTCATTCGAGGTGGCACCTGAAGTCCGACTTCGTGCCTATCTCTTCTTCCTGAAAGGACAGCGAAAACAGGCTCTTGAGATCTATTCTTGTTCCCACGTAGAAGGAGACAGGTCATTCCCAGGTCTGGCGATCTTTAAGGGTCAAGAAGAACTGCTCCGAATCCAGTTCACTGAACTTGAGGATTGGCATGTCCTCTGCTGGCAGTTCGACCCTCTCGAAAGAGACGATCCACTCCTTTATGTGGTCCTCTACTCAACAAGATGAGCCGATACTTTTGTCTGGCTCTCCTAGCGTCCAATCTAGTCGCGCAAGCTGACACCTTCGACGACTTCTTCCAGGCCCTGATCTGGGTTGAGAGTCGAGGGAAGACCGACGCCATCGGAGACAACGGTCGGTCATTCGGGCCGGCCCAAATCAGTCGAGCCTACTTCCAAGATGCACAGACTGTCGACCCTGATCTGAAGTGGGAACAAGTCTTCACTGCAGAGGGGTCTAAACGCATCTTTCGGGCCTACATGCGCCGGTGGAAGACCCCGGAGACGGATTTCGAACGGATGGCTCGAGTGCACAATGGCGGACCGAGGGGAGACCAGAAGAGTGCCACGCTCCCCTATTGGAAGCGAATCCAAGATGCCTACCAGATGCGAACGAAGAAAACGCTCCCCTCTCGAGCAGGAGATTAAGAAGGCGACTCTCGGAAGACGCCTACGAACCTGAGATTCCGATACCACCCGCCCTTGTCGAGACCATAACCTACCACGAATCGATCCGGAATCTGAAACCCGACGTAGTCTGCTCGGATCTTCACTTGGCGACAAGCCGGTTTGTCCAGCAAGGTACATATACGGATGGTGGCCGGCCCTTTCTGCCGCAACGTACGAACGATGAACCGCAGCGTCCGCCCCGTATCTAGAATATCGTCCACCACGATGACATGACGATTGCGGAGGTCACAACTGATCTCCTTGGTGACCTTCAATGCACCCGGTGAAGTTCCGTCTCGGTAGCTAGAGACGCTCATGAAGTCCAGTTGGAGAGGCATCTCCAATGCTCGGATCAGATCAGCCAGGAAGATGAACGACCCGTTCATCACACCTACCACCACCGGATCTCGACCGAAGTAGTCTCTCCGAATCTCCCTTGCCATCTCCCTCACTCGTCGGGCGATCTGAGCTGGAGTGATGATAGGCAATACCTCTCGACACCAGTTCACCGGTTTCATTCTTCTTCGAGGTTCAGAACCGTTCCGGTGGCATAGATGGGATTGTGGGTTACCATCACCAATTGCATCCCAATCTTCTGAGAGATCTCTTCGAGCATGGCCCGGATTCGAGGTTGGTACTGCTCAGAGACGAATCGGAAAGGTTCGTCCAAGACCAGAACTCGAGAGAGTGGAGGACGGTAGAGCGAGAGAGCAGCGACACGCAGAGCGAAGGCAGCCACATCCACCACACCTCCACCTGAAGCGGTGAGAGGATCAACCTCCAGTTCCCCTCGGACGAACAAAAGACGTGCCTCTGTCCGACCTCGCTTCTTCTCAAACCGGATCGTGAAGAGGTAGGGTTCCTCAAAGACAGCCGAGAGACAGGCGGAGACGACCTCGACAATCCTCTGGTGGACCTTCTCCTGTACTGTCTGGGCCAGGCTCTGGAGGATCTGCTGAGCTTGGACAGCATATTGGAGTTGGTCTGAGACACCGGCGAGAGCCCGCCTCTCGCCTTCGATCTGCCGGCGCAAGAGGTCCCTCTGGGCCAGCATACCCTCGAGGTCCTTCTCCTGCCGCTCAAACCAATCTCTTAGGCGTTCCATTTCTTTCGAAAGGCTTCGTAGGCTTGGTTGACCTTCTCTGCCGCTTCCTTCTCTTCTGCTTCCATCTCCTCAAGGAGGTGCATAGCCTCTTCCATCGTCTCGACCTGGAACTCTTCCTTCAGCCGAGACATGATCTCTTGCCAGGCCCCTCGAGCCCGTTCAAAGGAGGCTCGTGCCTCCTGAACCTGTTTCTTGATTCGTTGGTATTCGATCTCAGTCAAGGTTTTCATGGTGAGATAAAGAGTGAAGGAGCATCTCCACCACACCCGAAGGCAGTTCAGGGTGGTTCTTTACATACATCTCGACCGCCTCCCTGAAGTTGAGGCCTGCTTCTCCTAGACCTTCCAGGGAAGAGATGAAAGCATCCAAATTGAGAGGGTGGCTCTCTTCTTCTGTCTCCGCAACCTCACGGATCTTGTCCTCTGAGGTGTCCAGGAGGTAGGATTTGAATTGCAACTTCGAATCAATCACGTGGACCGCAGGTTGGAGGTCTACTTCATCTGACTTCCGACGAATGAAGGTGCCTGAATTGCAGATGACCAGAGACCCAAATTTCAGCCGAATCACGAATCCCTTGTGATTATCACCGAAGACAGCCCACCGGTATCCGGAAAGGTTCATTTGAGAATAGTGGTTCTCAGGGGAGGCTCCAGGGTGAGATCTCCCCTCCTTCCAGATGTATCGGTGCGCAAGGAGGCAGACAGGAAGACCATTGGAGGGAGGCCTGATCTCCTCTCCCCAACCGTAGCCCCGAACTCGAAATCTCCCCTCCACCACCTCTTCCTTCCCCCCTGAGAGATCTTGAATCTTCCCTGCCGCCACCAGAACTCCATAGCCACTCCGATGCATCTGGTCCAAACGGTGGTTCAGGAGGTCATGCTGGCCCGGTACTGCGAAACAGTTCTCCGGTAGTTCCCTCAAGGCGAAATGGAGAACTTCAGGGGGAGGGTTCCACCGGTCGAACAGATCCCCTGCGATGAAGATAGGCGATCCTTCCGAAATCTCTTTGAGTTGGCCCAGGTACCTCTTCTGAACGGAAAGCCAGTCCTCCTCCATCCTACAGGCTGGAGGATGGAGCGAGAGGTGAATGTCCGAGACGAAAGTGGCGAGTGGTTTCATGGTAACGGTTGGCCACAGACAGGGCAAGGTTGACCTCTGAGAGAATGGAGTTTTTCTTCTGCCTTCTCCATCTCTTCTTTGGCACGATTGAGCTGATCCAAGGAGGCAGACGCCTTGGCAATCAAGAGGGCCAAAGTCTCCTTACGAGAAGAAATCTCCTTCAACTTCTGCCACGCCTCTTCCAACTCGTCCAAATCAGGGACGGGTTCTTTGAGAGTCTGATGGATCTCTTCTGCCTGTTCTACCAGCCTCCTGAGCCTCTGGACCGAAGCTTTCTTCTCTCTCCAATCGTCGATCTGCTTCAGAAGCGCCTCTCCTTCCTGGCAGAATCTCTTCAGTGGGGCTGCCTGATCTTGGATAGAGAGGAGGTTCTCAATCAGAGATTGGAGGGATTGTCGCCTCTTCTGGACCCCCTCCCATTCAGCCAGGAGAGCCTTTGCCTCTCGAAAATCTCGGGCCTTCTCTTCCAACCCCTCAAACTGCACCATCTCGGCTTCCAAGGACTTCAACTTCTCCTCATGCCAGGTCCTCTTCTCTTGGAGTCTCCTGATCTGTCCGGCCACGTACCCCAGAGCCTCATCCATCAGGGAGAGGTCTACGACGGAGTTCAATCTCCTGGAGACCTCCCCTGCTGTCTCACTGAACCAGAACGGAGGGTCATGCTGGTCTTGGAAGTTGATGGGGGCCAGTCTCAGGAGTCGTTCGATGTCTTCAGGGACTCCAGTACCGAAGGCCTTGTATTCCTTACCGTTCAGATGGTAGGTGTTCTGGCTAGAACCTTTGGTCCTTCGGATCTCCCATTCCTTCCCTCCTTCCTTGACCAGCAGTGTGACCTCTGCCTTCTTCGCACCGTAGCGAACGAAATCATCTCCCGCGAAATCGTTCAGACAAGCCCACCTCAGAGCCCGCAGGATAGCCGACTTCCCGATGTCGGTGGGGCCCATTATGGTGGTGATGCCCGGCCCGAAGTTCACCACTCGGTGGGAGTGAGCCTGAAAATCACGGAGTACTAGCTGTTGGAATTGCACGGTGTGTTATCTCTTTTACACCGTGTAAATTTTTGCTACACCCAGGGAAAACGCTGACTCTGTGGAAGTTGTCAACGAAATCGCGTTTTCGGTGTACATTTTCTTTACATCTTGAAAATTCACCACATGTTGATTCTCAACGACTTAAGGTTCAGCACGCAACCTGCTTTTTTGAACGTTGACAGGCCCCAGTAAGGCCTGCTAGAAAGGAAGCCTATGCAAAACGTCGACCTCCTATACCGAACGGTTGAGAAAATCATCCACAAACTGGCCTGGGAAACCGCTCAACGGTATCCCATCTCGTACGAAGAATCGCTTTCGGAGGCCCACCTGGCCTTCATGAAAGCGGTCGAGTCGTACAGACCTGAACGGGGAACTCAGTTTTCCAGTTGGTGCTACTTCACCATCTGGACCCACCTCAAGGATGTAGTGATGAAACGGTCCAAAGAGCGAGTCTTCTACATCCCGGAGGTGGTGGAGGACATGGCGGGGGTAGCTCCACCGACCGATTCCCCTTCGGTCGAGCTGGTCAAGGAGCTTGGCGAGGACGCCAGGCTCCTGGTAGAGATGCTCCTTGAGACTCCTCAGGAGCTCATCGGGCGCCCCTTGACGCCCAAACGGCTCCTGAGTGAGGTGAAAAAGATCCTCCATTCCAAGGGGTGGAGCTGGAAGCGGATCAACGACACTGTCGAGCAGGTCACCACGGCCCTTCGAGAGGCCTGGGCCAGATAACATTTCGTGGTCCACGTGGTCCAGCTACGCCCTTTCCAAGAGGAGGGTCTGGCCGCCATTGAAAGGTTCGGCGGTCGGGCCCTCCTCGCTGACGAGATGGGATTAGGCAAGACGATCCAAAGCCTTGCCTACATCTATCGTCACCCCGAGCTGCGACCGGTGGTGATCGTCACTCCGGCCAGTGTGAAGTTCCACTGGCGAGCCGAGGCCTGGATGCACTTCCGCATTCCGCTCGAAGTGTTGAACGGGCGGCCTGAGGCAGTAAAGCAACTCCAAGGAGAATTCTTCGTCCTGAACTATGACATCTTGGCTGCCTGGCTACCCAGCCTTTTGGCACTGAAACCCAAGTGCGTGATCTTGGACGAAGTCCACTTCATCAAGCATGGAACGGCCCAACGGACCAAAGCTGCTCTCCGACTGGTCAAAGGTGTCCCTTCGGTAATCGGCCTGAGCGGTACACCCCTCTCCAACCGTCCCATCGAACTCTGGACGGTACTAAAGGCTATTCGACCTGAACTCTTCCCATCTCGTGAGAAGTTCGCCTGGCGGTATTGTGCGCCTCGATGGACCCCTTGGGGGTGGCAGTTCCGGGGAGCTACGAACCTCAAAGAGCTACACCGAATCTTGAGACAGCATGTGATGATTCGACGCCGAAAGGTAGAGGTCCTCCATGAACTACCTGAGAAAGAGAGGCGTGTGGTGTTCGGCCAACTGCCAGACATGGAGACCTACCGGATGGCTGAGGACGATTTTTTAGGGTGGCTGGCGACAATCCGCCCCGATCGGGTAGAACGTGCTGCTCGCAACCAGGCGCTCACGCGAATCGGCTACCTGCTCCGATGGGTAGCCAAAGAGAAGCGCCACTGGGTGCTCCAGTGGATTCGTGATTTCCTCGAAGCCAATCCTGACCTCAAGCTGGTAGCTTTCACCGGTCACACGGCAATGATTGACTGGCTGAAGGAGAGGCTCGGATCACCCCTTGCCGTGGTGATTGATGGCCGTACTCCCCAGAACCTCCGGCCTGAAGTGGTGCGGCGGTTTCAGAACCATTCCAAGACTCGGGTCTTGCTGGGAAACTGGATCGCAGCAGGGGTGGGTATCAACCTCACCGCAGCCCACCATGCCGTGGCGATTGATCTCCCTTGGTCGCCGGCTGAGCTGATACAAGCCGAAGATCGGATTCATCGCATCGGCCAGCGCCATACCTGCCAAATCACCTATCTCATCGCCCACGGTACCTTGGAGGAGAAGCAGATGCGTCTCCTCCAGAAGAAGGCACGGATCCTGGAGGAAGTGCTACACGGAACTGCCACCTCCGACAGCCTCGATCTCTTGACCGCCCTCCTGGAGGACCTCCGCTCCAGAACGCCAATAAAGACCGGCGCTCATTCGGACGAGGAAGTTGGCGATGGAGGCATTCTTCAGGCAAATCGGCATTGAAATTCGCCTCGCCGGGCAACATCACCACGCTCGGCCAGGGTGGATCCAACTAGACTGCCCTTTCTGTGGGAAGAATTCCCACCGGTTCCACCTGGGATACAACCTGCTCTTCCACTATTTCTCCTGTTGGCGGTGTGGAGGATTGCCGACACGTCGCGTCTGGGAGGCACTGGGTGTCCGGTGGGATCAGGTGCGCGCATGGATGGAGGAGCACCAAGTCGCCCCTCCTCCACCTGTACCTCGAGCTGAAGGTGTCTTGCGGGAACCTTCCCACCGAGGTCCACTCCTCCCCGCTCACCGAAACTACCTGATTGAGCGTGGGTTAGATCCGGATGAGATCGTCAAAACCTGGCAGATCGAAGGCATTGGAATCGCCCCACGACTCAGCTGGCGCATCTACATCCCCATCTTCTTTCGGGGAGAACGGGTGAGTTGGACCACTCGAGCCATCGGCAATGTGGCGCAACGGTACCTCTCGGCTTCAGCGAAAGAGGAGAAGATCCCACACAAAAAGATCGTCTACGGCCTCGATTTCTGCTATAGTTCAATTGTGGTTGTCGAAGGCCCATTCGATGTCTGGAAGATCGGACCGGGAGCCGGAGCCCTCTTCGGCACCCAATACTCACTGGCCCAGGTACGATGCCTGGCAGCCATTCCTTTCAGGACGATCTGCTTCGACAATGAACCAGTGGCCCAGGAACGAGCTCGAGAGCTCTGCCGATATCTCTCGACCTTCCCGGGCCGAACACAGAACATCGTCTTGGACGCCAAAGACCCCGGATCTGCTTCCCCTCGTGAGATTCGGCTCATTCGGCGTTTATCAGGTTTGGACCCATGAACCCCCAGGAACATACCTTCTGGATACTTCCCGCCGCTCTCATCCGGGATTTTCGCACGAGAAAGCTTAACGCAACGGAGACTCTGGTGATGGCCTACCTGATCAACCTGGCACCTCCCTACTATAAGACCAAAGAAGCCATCATGATGGTCGGTCTCTCTCTTCGGCAGTGGTTCCTGATCCTTCGTCGACTGAAGGCACTGGGCATGGTATCGACTCATCCGGTACGTCCACCGGGATGGATGCACGTTCGCGTCTTCCCTCCCTACCGCCTCCCTCAACCGGTACGTGATGCCTGGCACCCGATCGACGACACACCGGCCGGTTTTCATCCGACGTATCTAGGGAAGACCGAAAGGACCCTCAGGATGTTCCGACTGAAGAAGATGATCCAACGCGAACTCCAGGAAGCCTACTCCGAACCTGAGGACGAGACTCCCGGGGAACTGCTCTGAACTTTTTGTTCAGATGAAACAAAGTCGATGTCAGTCCGCAACGAAACTTTTTGTGAGATCGACAAAAATATCCTTCGAATCTGTAACAAAACTTTTTGTGAGATCGACAAAAACGAGAGAGCTCATGCTCATTTACATTCGCATGACCTCTCGGTGAGAGGTGTAAATGTAAAGAAATTTTTTTTTCAAATCAACAAAAAGTCAGATCGACTAGAATGAAAAATTTTTGTTTGAACAAGACAAAAAGACAGAACATCAGAACCTCCAGACTTTTTGTCGAGATGAAACAAAAAACGACTCGAAGAATCTACATACCACCATTCTTGATCGAGAAGTTTCGATCGCCATTCGGTTATTCGACCAGTACACTTCCCGACCTGATCACCCAACACAATTGGTCAGATTGGGGACGTTGGATTCGAGCTTATCGAGGATTCGCACAGAACCACCATCGATACTTTCGAAGCAATCATCCCTACCCATACAGTACCGAGGATCTGGCCATTCGAGCTTTCTTGAAGCTGCTCCATCCCCATTCAGGCATAGTTCGAGAAGATGTCCCAGCAACGAACAAGCTGATTTGGGTCGACCATCTCATGCGGTGGTATTTCCGGAACTATCGACGTCCCTTTGTGCCTAGCTGTTTGACCTTGCCATCCTTCTGCCGGAAGTTCCCCCAGATTGAATCTGCTTATTTTAGAGATTATCGAAACTACCCTCAACCTCCAGCTCAGGTGTATGAAGAATGGCGATGGAAACTGGCCCAACATGACCCGGAATCTCTCCAGTGGTTCCTGACAGGAGGACCCCTTAAGGTCTGGCAGTCTCTCATCGGAGATAACCTTTGAGGATGAAAGTCCAAGACTTTACCGTCTCGGAAGAGCACTGGATTTTGGCGGGTGCGGCGCTCCATCCGGGGGTGCTCGACCGGTTGGTGACTCACTTGGGTGAGGAGAGCCGACCTTTCCGAGCTCCTTGGTCCAATCGGTGTTGGCGGTGGTGCCGAGAACATTGGGCCAAGTACCACCAACCTCCAAGAGAAGCCCTCTGGACCTACTTCCAGGAATGGGCTGAGAAGAACACGGACCCCGATCAGGTCGAGTTGATGGAACAGTTCCTCAACCTCATCAGAGAGCAGCGGCCTGAGGAACTGAATGAAGATTTCATCATCGACAAGGCAGGCCAATATTTCAGGCGTCTCCGCCTCGAACGCCTCCACGAGGAACTGGGCCAGATGATCCGAAATGGGATGCTGGCGGAGGCAGAAGACAAGGTGGTTAACTTCCAGCGAGCTGATCTCGCCACTGACACCTGGCTGAATCCGTTTGATAAAGAGCTGGTGTGTCGAGCCTTGCGTTCGGAACAGGAAGAAGACATCATCCACCTCCCAGGTGCCTTAGGCGAATTCTTTCACCAACAGCTTCGTCGGACCTGTTTCGTGGCCTTCGCCGGTCCTGACAAGCGCGGGAAGTCCTTCTGGTTGATGGAGATGGTATATCGAGCCTTGAAGTCCCGGCGTCGGGTCCTCTACTACGTCCTCGGAGACATGTCCGAATTGGAGGTGGAAGAACGGTTGATCACTCGCATCGCTCGACGCCCTATCGGTCCTGGGCATATTCGCTGGCCTAAAGAGATCAGGGTGGTAGGGAAGGAGCGGACTGTGATGGCTGAGGATCGAGAGTTCAAAGAACGTCTCTCAGCCAAAGAAGCTTGCGAAGCGTTGGCCCGGTTCCAAGAATCGATCGGGGCTAAAGAGCCCCGCCTCCGACTGAAGCGGCAAGGTGGCTACATCGTCTCTGCTTCTGCCATTGAATCCGACGTCCGAGAATTCATCCGTCGGGGTTGGGTTCCTGATGTGATCGTGGTGGATTATGCCGATCTCTTGAAGCCTGAGCCTGAGACGAGCCGACAAGATGTCCGTCACCAGGTCAATCGCACCTGGATCATTCTGCGTCGGATCGCCCTTGACTTTCATTGTCTGGTGATCACAGCCACTCAGACGGATGCACCAGCCTATTCGGCTCACTTGATCGGCCCTTCGAACTTCTCAGAAGACAAGCGGAAGAATGCTCACGTGACTGGGATGATCGGCATCAACCAGACAGAAGCCGAGAAATGGATGGGCCTCTACCGCCTCAACTGGGTGGTAGCAAGGCGTGGTCGCCATAGCACCTCTCGAGTGGTGTACACGGCCTCAGAGCTGGCTGTCTCTTGTCCATGCGTCGTCTCTTCCTGGTAAAACAGATAATACACCATGCAGATCCTTCGGAGAAAAGCCATTACCTTTCTGAAAGGGATCGGGTTCCAGAATCCCCACGAGTGGTCTGACGAGAAGATCGTCAGGTACCTGAAGCAAGTTCCGGAGAAGCTGAACATAGATCAGGTTCCGATTCGGCTCCGGAGCTTCTTCCGCATGATCAAAGAGACGCCGGAGATCCGGCTGGTGAAAACCAAAAATCCCACCTTAATCGATGCGTTTGGCTTTCGAAAAGGGTCCTATGCCTCACGAGTGGCTGCGGTTCTCTCACCTGAATGGAAAGACGAGGACGCCATCGCACTGAGTGCCGACCTCTCTCTGGACCGGGTCCGGTCTTGTCTGTACCGGATGATGGTCAGGGGTCAGGTAGAGCGCCGAGTCATGGTCGTGTACCGGCTGAAACCCACTCCTGAGAGTGCGAAAACAGAGCTATGATGACGATCACGAAACGATTCGGTCCGTATCCAGCCGCCCATCGTCAGCCGAAACACGATGGGCATTGTGCTCAAGTTCACGGACATAACTGGTACTTCGAGGTCACCTTGACTGCCGACAAGCTGGACCCATGCGGATTCATCCTGGACGTCGGCAAGATGGATGACGTCAAGGCGTGGTTCGATGAGAACTTCGACCATACCATCCTCTTGAACCTTGATGATCCTCTCCTGCTGAAGTTCCTGAAGTGGGATGCCGAGTTCCAGGCAGTCTCCAATAATCGCCACCTCTTCAAGATCGTGAAGGTGTCCGACTGTTCGATGGAAGGTCTGGCTCGGTGGGTTGGAAGGAACGTTCAGGAGATCCTGAACCGAAACCCCAGCAGCTTTAGCCGAGGAGTGCGGGTGGTTTCGGTCACCTGCTACGAGGACGAGAAGAACTCCTCCAACGTCAAATTCTGATGGAATACTTCGTACACGAGCGGTTCTTCACCATCCAAGGTGAAGGAGTTCATCTGGGGCGTCGGGCTTTCTTTATTCGGCTCTATGGATGTCCGGTGAAGTGCCCCTGGTGCGATTCGGCTGGGACCTGGCATCCGAACTTCAAACCGGCTAAGGTCCCGCGGATGGACGAGCAGCAACTGGCTGAGGAGGCCGCTGAGACGAAAGCTGAGATAGTGGTGATCACCGGAGGAGAACCCAGCATCTACGACTTGCGTCCGCTGGTGGCGGCACTCAAGGCGAATCGAGACCCTATCCCACGCATCCACTTGGAGACGAGCGGAGGCTTTCCGATCCAAGGGGACGTCGACTGGATCACATTGTCTCCAAAGAAGTGGAAACTGCCACTGAAGGAGAATATTGACAAAGCCCATGAGTTCAAGATCATCGTCGAGACGCCCGATGACCTCGAGTTCTATTGGAAGGTCCTGTGGGATGCCCAATTCTACCTGAATCCCAACCAGCCTGTGATTTGGATTCACCCTGAGTGGGGACACCGAAAAGATCCCAAATTGCGTCGAGCTATCGTCCAATGGGTCTTGAAGCACGGTGATCCTTTTCGAGCTGGGTGGCAAGTGCATAAACTCTACCGAGCTGACCAGCTCGATTCCCGTTCTCAACCTCCAGTTCCGTTGGGTGGAGACCCTGAGAGAGGCTATTGATGAAACAGGTCGAGAAAGCTATTCGAGATCTTCTCCTCTTCATCGGGGAAGATCCGGAACGTGAAGGGCTTCGGGATACGCCGAAGCGTGTGGTCAGAGCCTGGAGGGAATGGACCCGAGGCTACCACCAAAACCCTGAGAAGATCCTCCGAGCCTTTGAAGATGGAGGAGAGAACTATGATGAAATGGTTGTCGTGAGGGATCTCCCTTTCTACTCCCACTGCGAGCACCACTTGGCCCCGTTCTTCGGGACTGTGACGGTGGCCTACATTCCGAATGGGAGGATCGTCGGCCTCTCCAAGATAGGGAGATTGGTGGACGTTTACGCTCGACGACTTCAGGTACAGGAACGATTGACGAGACAGATCGCTGATGCGTTGGACACGCACCTGAAACCCAAAGGGGTGGGGGTGGTGATTCGAGCTCGTCACCTCTGTATGGAGTCACGGGGAATCTGTAAACAGGGTCACCATACCGTGACCAGTGCACTCCGTGGGGAATTCTTGAAAGATGGCAAGGTTCGCCAAGAGTTCCTGTCTCTCGCCTACACACCACACTGATGGAATTCTATTCGGAATCACTCTTCATCGATAGTGGGGCGCACTCCCTCTACAACATCCACGTCCTGAAGCTCCAAGAACGCATTGGAAAGCATGGGCGGGAATTGGAGGCCCCTCCAGGACGGTGGACCCAAGGGGACTTCTCGTTCTACTCTCTGAAGAAAGGGTCAGCTTTCAGGTTGTACTGCGATCAATACGCCTACCTGATGAAGTGTCTCCGGAATGAAGACCTCCTCTTCGCTACGGTGGACGTGATATCGAATCCCCAACTGACCTGGGAGGTGCAATGCTACTTCGAGCAAGAGCATGGACTTCGACCTGTGCCTGTAGTACACTTCCAGACGCCGCTCCAGTTCGTCGAGCGGTACATTGAGAAAGGCTACGATCTGCTCGGTGTGGGCGGACTAGGCCAAGGTGTGGCGAAACGTGGGTACTATAAATGGGCAGACGGGCTGTTCAAGCTGCTGTGTCCTGCCTCGAACCAATACCGTCCCATCGTGCGGACGCATGGGTTCGCCATGACTTCCTGGGAGCTGATGATGCGTTACCCCTGGTGGTCGGTGGACTCGGCTAGTTGGATCAAGATCGCTGCCTATGGGGGGATTCTGATTCCAGAACGAGATCGAGAAGGGAGGTGGCGGTATGATCGGCCCCCGACACTCGTAGCGATCTCAAACGATTCCCCTCAACGGTCTGAAAAATGGTCCCACTACACCAACGTCCCCAAGATAATTCGTAGTCAGGTTGATGCCTGGTTGCAACAGGTTCAGACCTGGGTAGATGAGGACGAGATGAAAATGAATGTGGCCCAAGAATGCCCGACAGATTATGCGGCCCGTTGTATGGTGAACCTCCACTACCTGAAACAGTTGGAGAACTTTATCTCCTCACGGGAGAACCGATTGGACCCTGCTATCGCTGAAGACCATGCGATAGCCTATCGGAGAGGCTTTGGATTCTGATATGCGCATCTACTTCTCAGGAGGATGTGTCTGGCGATCACTGCCAGAGACGTTGATTCCCAGACGGAAACCTCACGTCATGCTGACGTACAAGTTCCTCCATGAGGAGTCCCGGGACAAAGCCTACCCCAAACGATTGGCTGAACACCTCAGAATCAAACATGAGCGCCACGACAATCCAACGCGAGGAACTGATCAGGGATCTTGACCAAGTCAAACCTGGCCTGAGCTCCCGAGAATTCATCGAGCAGAGCTCCTGCTTCTGCTTTCAGGATGGTGTCGTCATGACATTCAATGACGAGATCGCCTGTCGGAAGCGAACCGTCCTCCCAATCAATGGTGCCATCCAGGCTCAGGTCCTTCGAGACATCCTCGACAAGCTTCCTGATGCCGAATTGACAGTGGAGGAAGGAGAGAATGGTGAAGTCATCTTCAAAGGGAAGCGTCGAGCTTTCGGGATGGTGAAGGATGCTGAGATCCACCTGCCTATCAACCAGGTTGAGAACCCATCCGAAGACCAGTGGAAGCCTCTGCCCAAGACCTTCTTGGAGGCACTGAAGCTGGTACGCCATTGTGTTTCGACAGATGAATCGAAGTTCCTGCTGACCTGTATTCATCTCACTCCCAAAGGGATGGAGAGTTGTGACAATCTCCAGATGATTCGCTACCGGTTTCCGACGGGTCTGACTGAAAAGGTATTGGTTCGGGGTTCCTCCCTCTCTCAGATCTTGGATCTAGGAATGGAATCAGTTTGCCTCACCCCCTCTTGGATTCACTTCAGGAACGAATCAGGGTTGGTGTTGTCGTGTCGGCGGTTCGCGGATGAGTATCCAGACCTCTCTCCACTGACGCGATTTGAGGGCTATCCCATCCGTATCCCACAGGGTCTGAAAGAAGCCAGTGAACGAGCGGCTGTCTTTGCACGAGACAGAGCTGGTGACCCGTTGATTGAAGTCACTCTGAGGGAAGATCGCATCCGCCTTGAAGGTCGAGGCCTGAGCGGCTGGTATCGTGAGGTGAAGCGTGTCCAATACCGAGGTCCAGAGCTGCGGTTCTTCATCTCTCCTGATCTATTGGCGCACCTCTCCGAGCACTATTCGGACGCTCAAATCAGTGATGAACGGTTGAAGGTGGAAGGAGAGAACTGGGTCTACGTCACTGTGCTGGGGAAACCGAATGCTGAAGAGCAAGAGAAGGCTGAATGAGGGGTTTCTTCCACACTTCCCTCTCTTCTCATCAGGCGAATATCCCCACCGTGCCACGGTGTGGTGCCTGTGGGCTCTACCGGCATTGTCGTTCTCCCAAGATGCCTCCCTATGGGAAAGGCAAGCGTTCGGTTCTGGTGGTAGGAGAGGCCCCAGGAGAGACTGAGGATGAGAAAGGTCGACCTTTTGTCGGCACTTCGGGTCAACTTCTCCGAACTCAACTCTATGAAATCGGAGTAGACCTAGATGAGGACACCTGGGTCACCAACTCGGTCATCTGTCGGCCGGTTCGGAACGCTACACCTACACCTGATCAGATCCTCTATTGCTACCCCAACCTGAACAATGTCCTGAAGAAGCTACGTCCGAAGGTAGTCATCACCTTGGGACGATCGGCACTCCAGAGTGTCTTGCTCCCCTACTGGCAGGACATCGGCAACCTCGAACGTTGGATTGGGTGGCAGATCCCGTTGCCTGACTTCTGGCTCTGTCCTACCTATCACCCAGCTTATCTCCTCCGTGCCAACCATCCTGTACTCGACCGAGCCGTCCTAGATCATCTCAGAAGTGCCTTTGAGCTGGTAGATCGACCCCGTCCCCAGGTTGACACCGGGTCTATCGTTTGCACCTTCGATGAAGCCAAGATCGAACAGACAATCAGGGAGATTGTAGAGGAAGGGGGATGGGTGGCGGTAGACTACGAGACCAACTGTCTAAAGCCTGAGACGCCAGGGGGTCGAATCTTCTCCTGTGCCATCTCCAATGGGAAGCATACCATCTCCTTCCTTTGGACTCCCCGGACGCAAGCTGCGACTGCCGAGGTTCTGTTCTCGAAACGATGTTGGAAAATCGCCTCGAACCTGAAGATGGAGGAGCGTTGGACTCGTCACGTCTTTGGGCGGGGTGTGGTGAGGTGGGGTTGGGATACCATGCTGGCGGCGCATGTCCTGGACAACCGCCAAGGTATCTGTTCTCTGAAGTTCCAGGCGCTGGTGAGGCTCGGAGTCCCTACCTACAACCAGCAGGTGGAAGCTTTCCTGACCGGGAATGGTCGGAGTCGTCTGAATCGGATCACCGAGATCGAGCCACGGACTCTTCTCCGATACGGTGGCATGGATGCTTTGCTAGAGTGGCACCTGGCAAAGCTTCAACGACAAGAGATGGGATATGGTGATTAAACCTTTCCTCCAGGAAGGCTACCAGCTCCTCCACCATGGTGCCATTGAACTGAGCCGAGTTGAGGAGAATGGCATTCGGATCCATCGGAAGCGGTTGAAGGAGGCGATTGAGGAGGCTTCTCAGAGGCTCTTGAAGCTGCGTCATGCGATCGTCACTGATCCACTCTGGAAACATTGGCGGAAGCGATTCGGTGAGAATGCCAATCTCGCCTCCCGTGACCAATTGGCATACATCCTCTATCAAGAGCTGAAGTATCCGGTCACTCGGCTGACGGAGAAAGGACGTCCGTCGGTTGATGAAGAGGTGCTCCAGGAGGTCGACGTCCCCATCATTCAGAGGATTGGTGAATACCTAAAGATCGAAAAGATCTTGGGAACGTTTCTGTTTGGCATCCAGAAGGAGATCGCACCGGATGGGCGGATCCATCCGGTGTTCAACCTCCATACGGCCCGGACCTACCGGTCTTCATCTGACTCACCGAATTTCCAGAACTTCCCGGTCCGTGATAAGGAAGCTTCGCGTCTGGTCCGATCTCTGTTCATCCCCTCCAAAGGGTGTCTGTTGGTGGAGAACGACTTCAAAGGGATAGAGGTTGTCGTCTCAGCAGCCTATCACCGGGACGAGAATTTCATCAGCTACATTCGCGATCCAAAGAAGGATATGCACCGAGATCTGGCAGCTCAACTCTACTGTCTAGAGCCCAGCCAGGTCACCAAAGACATCCGGTACGGAGCGAAGAACAAGTTCGTCTTCCCGCAATTCTATGGGGACTTCTACAAGTCCTGTGCCAGAGCTCTGTGGGATTGGATTCGGAAGGGGAACCTAAAGGCACCGGATGGACGGTCTCTGTATGACCACCTTCGAGACAAGGGAATTCGTGAATTGGGAGCTTGTGACATGGAGAAGGAACCGGTGCCTGGAACCTTCGAGTACCATGTAAAGCAGGTCGAGGACGATTTCTGGAACCGTCGATTCCGCGATTATGGGAGGTGGAGGAAAGAGTGGTACCAGAAGTACCAAGAGCGTGGCTATTTTGACCTCCTATCTGGTTTCCGTGTTCAGGGGTTCTTCCCACGGAACGCTGTGGTGAACTACCCGATTCAAGGATCAGCCTTTCACTGTCTGCTCTGGAGCCTGATCCAAATCAACCGCCGGCTGAGAAAAGCTGGGCTCCAAAGCAAGATCGTCGGGCAGATCCACGATAGCATCGTGGCCGATGTGGTCCGAGAGGAACTGCGAGAGTACCTCTGCATCGTGGAGGATGTCACGATGCACCAACTGCCTCGTCACTTCGATTGGCTGGTGGTGGCACCCCAGATCGAGTATGAGATCTGCTACCCAGAGAAGTCCTGGTACGGAAAGCAACCTTTCCAATTCCGAGACGGATACTTTGTGCATCCTGACGACCCGAAACAGATAACAAGTGAGGTTAAGGAATTCCTCCGATGGAACTCTACAAGAAATACCGACCCAAACGGTTCGAAGACATCATAGGACAGGGTGCTGCGGTAGCCTTCCTGTCCAAAATGTTGCAAGAAGGCAGCCTGCCTCATGCTTTGCTCTTCTCAGGTCCTTCAGGAACTGGGAAGACGACTCTGGCTCGCATTCTGGCACAGGAGCTGGAGTGCGATCCGGGTGACTTCTTGGAGATCAACTGTGCCGACTTCAAGGGTGTCGAAACGGTGCGCACCATCCGCCGGCATTCTTTGGTCCGACCTCTGATGGGCAAGGTCCGGATCTGGTTGATTGACGAGGCGCACAAACTGACCAACGATGCCCAGAATGCCCTCCTGAAGCTTCTGGAGGACACACCTGATCACGTCTACTTCTTCCTGGCAACGACAGATCCTCAGAAGCTGCTTCGAACGGTCCTCACTCGCTGTACTGAGGTCAAGCTGCGAGCGCTCACGGAGAAGGAGATTTTGGTACTGTTGGACAAGGTGCTCCAGAGAGAGAAGCGCGATCTCTCGGATACGGTCCTTGATGAGATCGCGAAAGCTTCAGAAGGTTCGGCTCGGAAGGCGCTGGTACTCCTAGAGCAGGCACTCCATGTCGAGGGTGAGGAGAACCAGATCGAAGCGATTCAGAGCACCTCTGAACAACAGGAGGAAGCTATCGAGTTGGTCCGATCACTCTTCTCCCCCCAGAAGGACTGGGCCACTACTGCTTCACTGCTGAAGAAGCTGGAGATGGAAGACCCCGAAACCATCCGGTGGCTGACACTGGCCTACGCCAGAAAGGTTCTGCTGGGGGGTGGTCGAGCGGCAGCGCAAGCCTTCAAAGTCATCGACATCTTCTCACATCCTTTCCACGAATCGAAGCATGCCGGTCTGGCAGCAGCTTGCTGGGAGGCGATTTTCAGATGAGGAACACCGTCAACGGATCACGCATCTACTGGGCCGTGATGAAGGCCTATCCCTGGAACGTAGTGAGAGTCATCGGATCAGAGTCCGTTGCGCCCTTGAACTCGGGTCTAGCTGCCTTCATTCCGCTGTTCGACAGCTACGAGGCAGCACTGAAGTTCGCAGGGGAAGAAGACCGCGAACGAATCGCTCAGATAATCTGCCAGGAAACCAGATAACATGCCATGGAAAAGCTCGAATTCAGCGTTGAGGATCTACAGAAACTCGCCAGGATTGACCCCATGGCGCTGGACAAGGAATGCATCCGGCTGCCGACCAACTTCTTCGCCGTCTCCAACCTCCTGGCTGAGGCGCGGTCTATTTATGACCAGGCTCGGATTGAGAGTGAGCGGATTGAAGCTCAGGTCTCGAGTGAGGTCCGACAGGACCCGCGAGCTTTCGGGTTGGCCAAGCTGACTGAGGCCGGGATTCAAGATGTAGTCATCAAGGACAAGCGTGTCCAGCAGGCCCAGAAGAACCTCCTTGAGGCCCGACAGCAATTTGACATCCTCCAAGCTGCTGTAGGCGCATTGGAGGCCAAAAAGGCATCGTTAGAGATGATGATCAAGCTGCTGTCACTGGGGTACTATTCTACCGTCAAGACCGACCCCGAGGGGAGGAAGGCGGTAGAAGAGATGACCAAGACAGCCGTCCGGCGGATGGCCGGAAAACCTCAGGCGAAGTCCGATGACAATTCTTGACATCATTTTGATCCTTCTCGCGGTGATCTTCCTACCACCGATCGTCTCCTACATGGTGATGAAATTCGGGGTGGTAGGGTACCTCCGAGGGAAGTATCGTCACCTCAAACCCAAAGACCGAAAAGAAGATGAGAGCGACCAGTAACCGTCGTTATACTGACGCCCGAGCTCGGGCAGAACAGCAGACATCCCGCACCTTTTCAGCCTGCCTGCGAATCCCGGAGGGGATCAGCATGTTCAGGCCCAAGGCTGGGGTCATGTACATTGACATCCTCCCCTACGTGGTAGGGAAAGGAAACCCCTATGCGGACCCAGGTTCTCTCCACTGGGAGCGAACCTATTATGCCCACCGTTCCATTGGGGGAAACCAAGACACCATCGTTTGTCCTCGAATGACCCTCCGTCAACCCTGTCCGATTTGCGAGTATCGGGCCGAGTTAATGAGGAATGGAGGGGAAGAGAACGAACAGCTCATCCGGGATCTGGCACCCAAACAGCGCCAACTCTTCAACATCATCGACCTGAGAGACCCAGATCGTGGGGTGCAGATCTGGGACGTCTCCTACCACCTGTTCGGGCGGTTGCTCGATGCGCGAATCCGAAACTCAGATGAGGAAGAAGGGTGGGATCGATTTTTCCACCTTGAGGATGGATTCACCCTACGGGTCGGATTCACTGAGAAGACTTTCGGTTCGTTCAGCTACCTAGAGGCCGAGAGCATCGACTTCAAGCCTCGGAAACAGCCTTACGGGGACGAGATCTTGGAGAAGGTCGTGTGTCTGGACGATGTATTCGTTCATCTCTCGTACGACCAGATCAAGGACATCTTCTACCAGGGCGAAGCAGTGGCCCAGGTAGTGAACCCAGGAAAGGTGGAAGAAGATGAAGAGGACGAAATCCCATACACCCCTAGGAGGAAGGAAGAACCTCCGAAAACCAAGCCAGCCTCAACTCTGGAAGAGGACGAGGAAGAGGAAGAGTTCGCTCCGAAAGCGAAAGCGCCAGCGAAATCGCCTACCAAAGCGAAAAGCTGGGAAGAGGACGAGGAAGACGAAAAACCTCCTCCCAAACCCGCTCCAAAGACAGCTTCCAAATCTACACCCAAAGTGATAGATGAGGAAGAGGAGCTTCCGAAGGCCACCAAACCTGTCAAACCGGCTCCCAAGCCAGTCATTGAAGAGGACGAAGACGACGACTTCCCTGAAGAGACAGAAGAGGAGGAAGACGAGGATGAAGACGGTTGGGCGGAAACGGAGGCACGGTTGAAGAAGGAACCGTCTCCAAAGTCCAAACCTAACAAGCTGAAGCTGGATGACGACTGGGAATGAGCTTCATTCCCCGCCATACCCAGGCCGAAATGGAGGGTGCTCTCTCCACGGGGAGCACCCTCCTCAATCTCGCTTGTACTGACCATCCTCAACGAGGTTTCATCCCGGGAGGGTACTACTACCTGGTGGGAGATTCAATATCCGGGAAGACCTGGCTCAGCTTGACCTGCTTTGCTGAAGCCTGCCGGAACCCCAGGTTCGACAACTATCGGCTCATCTTCGATGATGTCGAAGGGGGAGCGCTGATGGACATCGAGCGGTTCTTCGGCAAGCGGGTCGCTGAGCGGATGGAACCTCCTGAGGTGAGGAACAAAACCCCCATCTATAGCGACACGGTTGAGAGCTTTTACGCTCACATCCATGCTGCGTTGGAAGGTGAACAACCGTTCATCTATGTTCTGGATTCTCAAGATGCTCTCAGTTCGTTGGCTTCCTTGGAGAAGTTTCGGAAGCAACTCGACGCACTTTCGAAAGGGACGGAGCTGACAGGCTCGTACGGGGACGGCAAGGCCAAATACCACAGCGAACACCTCCGCCATGTCATCTCTGGCCTACGTCGGACAGGTTCCATCCTGATCATCATCGGCCAGACCCGAGACAACCTCGGGATGGGATTCGAAACCAAGACACGTAGCGGCGGTCGAGCACTGCGGTTTTATGCTCACCTCGAAATCTGGACCAGTGTTGCCGGAAAGATCAAACGCATGATCCGGGGCCAAGAGCGAACCTTAGGAATCTGGTGTGCTGCTGAGGTCAAGAAGAATCGCCTCACTGGCAAGATTGGCAAGGACCGCATCGTCCAGATTCCCATCTACTACGAGCACGGAATTGATGACGTCGGATCCTGTGTCCAGTTTCTGATCGACCAGAAACACTGGGTGAAAGCTGAAGGAAAGCGAGGGATTGCGGCCCCGGAGTTCGATTTTGAAGGAACGCCAGAAATGCTAATCCGCCACATCGAAGAACAGGGCCTGGAGCCCAAGCTCCAAGAGATCACTGCTCAAGTGTGGCATCAAATCGACGAAGAATGTCGCGTCCAACGCAAACCGCGTTACCAGTGAAGGGTCTGCTAGACCTCGAGGGACCCAAGCCTGAGGTTTGGACGGATGCTGATACCGACCGTCTCTTGGATGCTTTCCTAGAAGGAGCTCATCCCCGACGGTTGGCAGTAGAGCTGAACCGCTCTACCAAGGCCATCTTCCGTCGTCTCCAAGCTCTGGCCTACAACGAAAGGAACCAGGCGGAGAACTACCATCCGAAGGCGCGACGCAGCCGGGAAGGAAAGCGCCTCAATCAGAATGAGAAGTGGCTGATTCGCTGTCACCAGGAGCGAGGCATTCCGGTCACACTGACTGCCAAGCTACTTTCCCGTCCAATTGAGGAGATTCCGAAAGATGAAACTTCACATCCTAACCATCAGAGTCCCGTCTGATTCTTGGGAAGCGCGAATTATCACTGAGGGAAAAGAGAGCAACCTTCGGTGTAGTGGGGCCTCGCCCGAAGAATCAGCTTACCGGTTGGCAGCAGAGTATCTGCTACGCTGCCACACCAAATCTCCCTGCCTCGATCAGGTGAGAATCACGTTGGAGTACTACTCAAGGAACTTCTGCTACTACTCCTTCAACGTTTGATCCATGGAAATCGTTGCCATTGACGTCAGCCTCCTTTGCATCCGCAACCTGTACATCGGGAGGCGGGAAGTGGGTAGCTTTTCTGCCCAAAGAGCGATACTGGCAACGTTGCATGAATTCCAAGAGTTGGAGAGGTCGTTTACGCCCGACCGAATAGTCTTCTGCTTCGAGCATCCTCACCTCTATCGGAGGGACTGGTTTCCAGAGTACAAACAGAAACGGCGTCGGAAGGAACTCCCACCTGAGGAGAGGGAGGCCCTGCGTGAGCTTTATCGGGAGATTGATAACCTCCTCTCTGTCTATTTGCCCAAGATCGGCTACAAGAACCTGGTCTGTGTCGATGGTTTTGAGAGCGACGACGCCTTGGCGTATCTGGCCTCCTCCATAACGAAAGAGGATCGGTTGGTGATGGTCTCCGATGATGCTGACCTGTTCCAGTGTCTCACCCCTGAGGTTTCCATGTATTCACCACGCCTCCGCCGGATGCGTGGAGTTCGGTGGTTTCGGAAGGAGTTCGGATTCGAACCTTCCGGGTGGACTATTGTGAGGGAACTGTTTGGCTGTCCCTCAGACAATGTCCCAGGTATTCCAGGCATCGGGAAACAGACAGCACTGAAGTTCGTCCGCGGGCATCTCCCTGAAGGACACCGGGCCCTGGAAATCATTCGCAACGCTGAAGATATCAGGAAGCGAAATCGAATGCTCACCGCGCTCCCGATGCCTAATCCTCCTAAACCATTTCCGAAGTTGCAATTGGAAGAAGACGACATCTCTCTGTCAGGGTGGACGGAGGTGGTCCGCCATCTACGAAGAAATGAAAGGTGCTCAATTTGAACGAGACATCAGTCGGCTCCTCTCCCTCTGGTGGACTCATAATGAGAGAGACGACGTGTTCTGGAGAACTTCCCAGTCAGGGGGTCGAGCCACAATCCGAAGTCAGAAAGGATTGCGGACCTACGGTGCCTATGGAGACATCACTGCGATAGATCCTATTGGGGCGCCATTGCTAAAGGTCTTTACGATTGAGCTGAAGCGTGGGAATACAATTGGGACTCCTTTCGCCTGTGTTGAGAAGAGCCGACAGAAAGGAATTTCACCTTGGGGAATGGCGCTGCTTCAGACCATTGAAGAATGGAAGAATGCCGGATCTCGAAGTTGGCTCCTAATCCACAAACGAGATCGGATGCTCACTATGGTGTACACTGATCTCTGGACCAAAGAGACCTTCCACCTGGACCAACTTCGCACCTTCGTTGAGTTCTCATTCCCTCTGATAGGGGAATGGAAAGGGAAAGAAGTGAACTACCGAGCCCGGTTCATCGGCGTTGAACTGGTGGATTTCCTGAATCTCGTCGACCCTGAGGATGTCATCCGAATCGCCGATAACAAGGAGAGCGTCCAATGAAAGAAGAACCGTTCAAGACACTAGGAAGTCGAGTCACTCATTTCCAGGGGTTCGAAACGTTTCCAACCCCTCCTGAAGTGACTGAGGTTACCATGGTCAGCGATGAGGTCACTGCCGTTTGTCCAGTCACCGGCCAACCGGACTGGTATACGGTAGAGATCAACTATATCCCTGACCAGAAATGTTTGGAGTCGAAGACACTGAAGCTCTACCTCCAGAGCTTCCGAAACGCAGGTCATTTCTGCGAAAAGCTGGCTTCGATCATCTGTAGAGATCTGTTTGAGGCTCTGGAACCTCACAGCATCCGAGTGAGCATCAGGCAGAAATCACGAGGAGGAGTGTCTATCACCGCAACATCTACCCGTCATCGATGAAGACTCGAAAGAAAGTTGTCGTCCTCCTGTCAGGAGGCCTTGATAGCACCACTCTCCTCTGGTATGGACTAGATCGAGGGTGGGAGGTACGTGCTGTCACCGTCAATTACGGACAGCGTCATTCGGTCGAGCTCCTGATGGCCACCTACCAAGCCAAGAAAGCTGGGGTGCCCCTATGGATCGTCGACCTGTCAGGACTCTCGAAAGGACTGCCTGGCAGTTCCCAGACAGATCCCTCCGTACCGGTGCCTGAGGGGCACTACACGGAGGAGACGATGAAGAAGACCGTCGTCCCGAACCGAAACATGATCCTCCTCAGCATCGCTGTCGGTCATGCCATTGGACACGAGTTTGATGGCGTGGCCTATGCGGCGCATGCCGGCGATCATGTCATCTACCCGGACTGCCGGCCAGAGTTCACCCGACGATTAGCGCGGGCCATTGCGATAGCTGACTGGCGAAAGATTCGCCTCTTCCGACCTTTCGTCCGCAAGACGAAAGCCGACATCGTCCGTCTGGGGGCCAGTTTGGGTGTCGATTATGCCTACACCTGGTCTTGCTATCAGGGCGGTGATGTCCATTGTGGCAATTGCGGGACTTGCGTGGAACGTCGGGAGGCCTTCCTCCTGGCTGGCGTTCCAGATCCTACCTCCTACGCCGAGACGGCCAAGCCTCTCGAGCAGCTCCTCAAGAGATCTTGAGTGAAGGAGAGATAACAAGGCGTGAAGACAATCTGCTCCATCATCAAAACGGTGGGGGTCGAAGCAACCTCCGATATCGATCAAACCTCGCGCGAAGCTGACCTGAACTGGGAGGTTCGGGAGGCTCCGGTTCTGCTCCCCAATGGGGACACCTTCCCGAAGAAGAAGCTCCTGCTCCGTTCGGACAACGGAGCTCCATTGGGGATCGTAGGGGAGAACTATACTCCCTCCACACCACGCCAGTTCC
>Ga0068705_10000225_pt1 | contig 28765 bp, 24 predicted proteins | sample YNPMSTMetaG_FD_65631 | JGI IMG/M metagenome (GOLD analysis project Ga0068705, IMG submission 65631) | Anoxygenic and chlorotrophic microbial mat microbial communities from Yellowstone National Park, USA - YNP MS-T MetaG | ecosystem: Environmental > Aquatic > Thermal springs > Hot (42-90C) >... | reverse complement strand
CCGCCGTTCGCCGTCTCGACGATCAGATCGTCGCCCTGGACCAGGTATTTGGCCTGCGGCGGCAGGAACTGGGCGTCGGGCAGGGCGAGCCGCATGCCGGGCAGCACCTTGAGCTCGACCGGTTGGCCCGGCGGCGGCGGCGGGAGCTCGACCCGGCCGGCCACGGGCGCGGCGGTGGCAGCCGGCGGCGGCGTCGCTCCGGCCGGGCCAGCGGCACTCGCGGGCCCGCCCGGAGCCGGGCCGGCTTGCGCCAAGACAGCGGGGGCCGGGGCCGGCGCGGCCGGAGCCGCGGGCGCAGAAGTCGTGGCCGCCGGAGCGTTCATGCGGACCCTCCTCGGGGGCGTGGCCGGACGCGGCGGACGCTAGCGTCAACGCGCGTCTTTGTTAACGCATAATTAGGCTATGCGCGTTCATCTTCTGTCTCAATCGCAAGGGCGCCTCGGCCGGTGTATCGGAGTGCGCATCGACGTTGCTGCGGGAGAAGGGTGCGCCGGATGATCCGCAAGACCATGCGCATCGGCGAGGTGCGCACCTCGATCAAACTCGAAAACGAGTTCTGGAGCTATCTCAAGGAAGTCGCCGACGGACGGGGGATCCGCCTGTCGACCCTGGTGAACGACGTCGCCGCCGCGACGCCCGATCGGACCAACCTCGCCTCGACCTTGCGGACCTTCTCACTGGTCCACGCGCGGCTCCGCTCGGCGACGCTCCAGGCCGAACTCGAGCGCCTGTCGCTCGCCGGCAACAGCAACGATCTCGTCCGTGTGCTCGATGCCTGCCCCTTGCCGTGCCTGGTCCTCGACGCGGAGCGGCAGATCAAACTGCTCAACCGGGCCTTCGCCCTTTGGCTCAACCTCGACGCCAAGGCCACGCTCGGCAAACGGCTCGACAACATCATGATCTTGCGCGGGCCGAACATGAAGGAGATGTGGTCGAGCTTGATCGACGGCCGCCTCGGCCGTGCCGGCTTCAACGCCACCTATGTCTCGCCGGGCAAGGTGCGGACCTGCCAAGCGATAGCGATCGCGCTCGGCGGCGGCCGAGGCGACCCGCAGCGCCGGGGCTACGTCGTGATGTTCGAGACCCTGGCCGGCCGGACCTGAGCGGAGCCGCGGCGGGTCCGTCGCCGGCTCAGCGCGGCGCGCGCTTGGCGAGGATGCGCTGGAGGGTTCGTCGATGCATGCCCAGGCGGCGCGCCGTCTCCGAAACGTTGCGGTTGCTCTGCTCGAAGATCCGCTGAATGTACTCCCAGCGCACCCGATCGGCCGACATCGGCTGATCGATGGGGCCGGCCGATTCTTCGAGCTCGCCCCGCAAAGCCGCCACCACGGCCTCCGACGCCACGGGCTTCGCGAGATAGTGGGCGACGCCGGATTTGAGCGCCACGACCGAGGAGGCGATGCTGTCGTAGCCCGTGAGTACGACGACCCGGCAGCTCGGCCGCAGCTCCTTGAGTGTCTGGAGGAGCTCGAGGCCGTGGCCGTCCTCGAGGTTGAGGTCGAGCACCACACAGTCGGGGAGGACCTCGGCGGCGACGTCGTACGCTTCTTTGAGGCTGCCCGCTGTCGCCACCTGGAACCCTTCCCGCTCGAGGGTACGCACCAGACTGCGGCGCAGCGGCGCGTCGTCGTCGACCACGAGCACCCGCGTCGCGCCGGCCTCGGCGGCGGCCATTCCCCGTTCGCTCGCCATGTGTTTGGGCCTCCCTTCGACGATCGGCGGCTCTCCGGCCGCCACCGCTCACTCCCGCGGCGCGCGTTTGTTGAGGATGCGCTGCAGCGTGCGGCGGTGCATGTTGAGCCGCCGGGCGGTCTCCGAAACGTTGCGGTTGCATTGCTCGAAAACACGCTGGATGTGCTCCCAGCGCACCCGATCGGCGGACATCGGATTGGCGGGCGGCGGCGGCAGCCCGCTGCCGGTCGCCAAGAGCGCATCGATCACGTCGTCCGCGTCGACCGGTTTGGCGAGATAGTCGATCGCGCCGGCTTTGACCGCCGCCACCGCGGTCGCGATGTTGCCGTAGCCCGTGAGGATCACCACCCGCACCTGGGGATGGAGCTCGCGCAGCTTCTTGACGAGTTCGATCCCGCTGCCGTCCTCCAGCCGAAGATCGATCACCGCGTAGTCCGGCTTGATCGTGTGTGCGAGGCTGATCCCGGATTTGAGGCTCTCGGCCTGGAAGACCCGGAAGCCACGCCGCTCCATGGCCCGCTGCAGACTGCGCCGGAGCGGCGCATCGTCGTCGACCAACATGAGAACCGGGCCGTCGGTTTCGCTCGTGCGCTCCGTCGCCAAACCGCTCGGCCCACCCGTCGGCTCGAGGCTCATCCGTCCCGCTCCTCCAGCGCGCGCTCGAGTTCGGCCAGAGGCCAGACGACCGTCACGCGCGCACCTTTCGCTCGATTGTCAAAATGGACCGTGGCGCCGCTACGGGCAAGCAAGGTGTTGGCGATGAAGATGCCGAGTCCGAGCCCACCTTCGCCCCGCCGTGTCGTCAGATAGGGTTCGCCCACCCATTCGAGGAGTTCGGGCGGAAAGCCCGGACCGTCGTCGAGGATCTCGATGACGAGCCGCTGCCGTCCGGGGCGGACCACGATCTCGACGCGGCTCTCGGCGTGCCGCCAGGCATTGTCGATGTAATTGGCGAGCGCGTGGCGCAACGCCGGCGGCAGGACGAGCTCCGGCTCCACGCCGCCCTCCTCGGGCTCGACCCGGACTTCGAGCTCGACCCCCGGCCTCGCGAACTCCTCGGCGATCGTCTGCAGGAGCGCCCCCATGGGCGCCCGAGAAAAGCGCGCGTCGGCCGCGTCCTGCGGCCGGCGGCCGAGCGTCTCCAGGATCTCGCGGCAGCGCAGGACCTGGGCGTGCAGTTCCCGCACCTCCTCGGCGAACGGGCTGTCCTCGGGTAGCCCGCGGACCAGCTCCTTGGCGATCACCGCGATCGTCCCGAGCGGGCTGCCGAGGAGATGGGCGGCGGCGGCCGCCTGGCCTCCGAGCGCCGAAAGCTTCTGCTCGCGGGCGAGCGCGAGTTGGGTCGCCGCGAGCGCTGCGGCATGCCGGCGGGCCTCTTCGGCGATGCTCCAGGTGAACATGGCGACGAGGATCGCCGCCAGGCCGATCCCGGTCCAGGCCGCCAAGAGATAGAGGCCGGGCAGGACGAGCGGTCCGCCTTTGAAAGGCAGCCCCTGTGGCAGGATCGCGAGGAACGCCGCCCCGACCACGGCAAGGAGCGTGATCGACACGGTGGGCACGACCCCGAGCGTGGCGGCGGCCATCGCCACCGGCAACAGCAGCAGCACGGCGAAGGGGTTGTGGAGCCCGCCGGCGAGCGCCAGCAAGTAGCAGAGTTGGACCACGTCGTAGGCGAAAAAGGCCGTGGCCGGCCACTCGCCGAGCCGGGCCGCCGCCCGGAACGAGACGATCAACGCCAGATTGACGAGGCCGGAAAGCAGGATCGCCGGCAGCATCGGCAAGAGCGGCAACTCGATGCCGAGTGAGAAATGGACGAACAACACGGTGAACAGCTGGCCGATGACGGCGATCCAGCGCATCGTCACGATCGTGTGCAGACGGATGCCGCCCGGCCCGGTCACCGGCCCGAACAGCCGGGCGAGCTGCGCCGAGGCGCTCGCCAGCCGACCCGCGAGTCCGCCTCGCCCCTGCACGCCCGCCGGGTGATCGATCGGCTGGCCTTCGATGGACGCGCCGCCGTGCTCCATGCTGCCTTTCCTCCCGCGCCCCGGCGTGCCCGCCGCGCGACGCTCCGCGCACCCGAGGCATCCGATGTACGTTCGCACGGCCCTCCCGGTGCGCCGGAGCCTCCCCGGGCGTCGACCGACGGCCCGTGGCGTGTCAAGAAGCCGGGCTCGCCGGCGGGCGTGTGGTCGGGATCGGGGAGGAGTCGGGCGTGCGCGAGAGGGACAACGGCGGGCGGGCCGGTGCGGGATCACGCCGCCGGGTGGCGCTGATCGGCGCCGGTCACGTCGCGGCGACCCACGCGACCGCGCTCGGCGGCCTCGCGGGCGTCGAGGTGACCGCCATCGTCGACCCGGTGCGCGAGCGGGCGGAGCGGCTCGCCCGCATCTGCGGCGCGCCTGCCATCTTCGTCGCGGCCGAGGAGCTCCTCACCTCGCCGGTGTGCGACGTTGCCCATGTCCTCGTCCCACCGCCGCTCCACGCTCCCCTGGCGCTCCCGCTGCTCGAGGCGGGGATCGACCTTTTGGTCGAGAAGCCGCTCGCCGTGAGCGGCGCCGAAGCGCGTCGCTTGGAAGCGGCTGCCGCCCGCTCCGGCGCGGTCCTCGGCTGTCAGCAGAACTACCTCTTCCACCCGAGCTTCCTGCGGCTGCAGGCGGTGCTCGCGAGCGGTCGCCTCGGTCGGCTGCGGCACGTGGTGGGCTCCTATGCCCTGCCGCTGCGTCAGCTCGAGGCCGGGCGGCTCGATGCGGCTCGATCATTGGATGTTCCGCTCCGCCCTCAACCTCCTGCTGGAGCAGGCGGTGCATCCCCTCTCGCTCCTCGATGCGCTCTTGGGCCCGCTCCACCTCGAGCATGCCCACCCCGGCCGACCGCGCCGCCTGGCCCCGGGACGCACGCTCGTCACGGACTGGCACCTCACACTTTCGGGCCCCGGCGGCACCGCGCAGCTCGAGCTCGCGCTCGGTGCGCCGAGCCCACTCTGGCAGCTCCTCTGTGCCTGCAGCGACGGGCTCGCCCGGCTCGACCTCGTCGACGCGCGCCTCGCCCTCGAGCTGCCGGGCCCGCACCACGAGGCGATCGACCGCTGGCGACGCGGCGTCGCTCTCGCGAGCGCGTTGCTCCGCGACAGCAGCTCGGAGCTCGTCCGCGTCGTCCGTCACCAGCTCGGACTCGGCCCGCGCACCGACATCTTCTTCACGACCATCGCGCGGGCCGTCGCGGCGTTCCACGACCATCTCGGCCGACGCGAGGCGGGCCCGCTCGCAGCCGAGCGCGGCCGCCGCTTGGTCGAACTCTGCGAAGCGATCGCCGCCCGTGCTCCGCCCGAGCCGCCGCGGCCACGCGCCGAGCCGAAGCAGGCGATCCGGCCCGCGATCCTACTCGTGGGCGGCAGCGGCTTCATCGGTCGGGCGACCGTCGCGGCGCTACTCGCCCGCGACCGGCCGGTCGCCGTCCTCGCCCGCTCGCTCGACGACCCGCTGCCGCCGCTCGACGATCCGCGTGTGCGGCTCCGCCCGGGCGACCTGCGCGATCCCCGAGCGCTCGCAGCGGCCCCTCGAAGGCGTCCGCTGCGTGGTCAATCTCGCGCACGCCGGCGGTGCCGAGGAGCCCGAGGCGATCGCGCGAGCGATCGTCGATGGCGCCGCCGATCTTTTCCGAGCGGCCCGCGCTGCCGGGGTCGCCCGGTTCGTCCAGGTGAGCTCGATCGCCGCTCTCTGGCTCGGCGATCCCGCTTCGGTGGTCACCGGCGCCACGCCGGTCGACCGTCATCCCGGCCGGGCACCCTACGCCCGGGCCAAGGCCATGGCCGAGCTACGGCTCGCCGAGCTCGCCGCCGCCGGTGCCCCGGAGCTCGTGATCCTCCGCCCGGGGCTCGTCGTCGGGGCCGGCGCCGGGCCTCTGCATTCGGGTCTCGGCACCTTCGACCGGCCCCAGCACTGCCTGGGCTGGAACGACGGCCGCAATCCCCTGCCCTTCGTGCTCGTCGAAGACGTCGCCCAAGCGATCGTGCAGGCCCTGAATGTGCCCGGGATCGCCGGACGGGCCTACAATCTCGTGGGCGGCGTGCGCTGGAGCGCCCGGCAATATCTGGCCGAGCTTTCGCTCGCCACCGGTCGGCCCTTCGCTTTCCACCCCTACCCGGTCTGGCGCCGACAGCTCGTCGAGCTCGGCAAATGGGCGATCAAACGGGCGAGCGGGCGCCGCGCATCCCTTCCGTCGCTGCGCGATCTCCGCTCGCGCGGCCTTCTGGCGCGCTTCGACACGAGCGATGCCGAGCGCGATCTCGGTTGGCGGCCGGTCACCGACCCGGCGGTGTTCCGCGCCCGGGCGATCCAGGTCCATGCCCCCGACCCCGAGTGAGCCGACGCGTCGGATCCTGCACGTATTCGCCACCTTCGCGGCGGGTGGCCCCCAGATCCGGTTCGCCCGGCTCGCCGAACGGCTCGGCGACCGTTTCGAACACACGGTCGTGGCCGTCGACGGTGTGACCGACGCGCTGGCGCTCTGCGATCCCGGCCGGGTCCGGCTGCTCCACGTGGCGCGCCCGCGGCGCGGGTTGCCGAGCCCCGCCGACCTCCTGCGCCTGCGCCGGAACATCGCGGCCCTGCGGCCCGACCTCCTCGTCACCGTCAATTGGGGCTCGATCGATTGGCTGCTCGCCAATCGGCTCCGACCGCTCTGCCCACACCTCCACGTCGAGGAGGGTTTCGGGCCCGAAGAGCGCGCCGACCGCCAGCTCGCGCGGCGGGTCTGGACGAGGCGGCTCGTGCTCGGCGGACCGATCCGCCTCGTCGTCGTCTCGCGCACGCTCGAACGCTTGGCACGCGATCTCTGGCGGGTCCCGCCCGAACGGCTCGCGCGGGTACCGAAGGGAATCGCGGTCGAGCGTTACACCGCAGCGCGACCGACGCCGGCCGCGGGCCTGCGGAAGACCGACCGGGACATCGTGGCGATTTCGGTCGGTGGACTGCGCGCGGAGAAGAACCCCGGTCGGCTCCTCCGCCTCTTGACGGGCCTGCCGGAAAGGCTGCCTGTCCGCCTCGTCCTCGTGGGCGACGGGCCGGAACGTCCGCGGCTCGAGGCCGCCTCCGCCCGGTTCGGCGATCGGGTGCTGCTTTTGGGCGCGCGGCGCGACGTCCCCGAGCTGCTCGCGGGTTCCGACATCTTCCTGTTGGCCTCGGACACCGAGCAGATGCCCTTGGCGATCCTCGAGGCGATGGCCGCCGGGCTTCCGGTCGTCGCGACCGCGGTCGGCGACGTGCCGGAGATGGTGGCGGCCGAGAACCGACCCTTCGTCCTGCCTCCGGCCGACGAGGCGGGCCTCGCCGCGGCCCTGGCACGGCTCGCAGCCGAACCGGCGCTCAGGCGGCGGATCGGCGAAGCCAACCGCGCCCGGGCGCGCGCCGTCTACGACGAGGCGCGGATGGTCGAAGCCTGGCGCGCCCTGTTCGAGGGGGATTGGCCCCCGCCGCCCCCGGCGGACGGTCCATGAGCTGGACCGCCGAGAGGATCTTCGGGGCGGTCGAGCCGGTCCGTTGGCCGGCGGACGCGCCGGTGCGGGTGCATCTCGTGGTCGACACCGAGGAGTCGTTCGACTGGTCGGGCCCGTTCCGCCGCGACGGTCACGACGTCGGGGCACTGCGAGCCCTGCCGAACCTGATCCGGCGGCTCGAGCGACGGCGGCTCGTGCCCACCTGCCTGGTCACTTGGCCCGTCGTGACCTCGGCCGAGGGCCGAGCGATCCTGAGTGAGCTCGTCGCGAGCCGCGCCGTGGCGATCGGCGCGCATCTCCACCCTTGGGTCACCCCGCCCTTCGACGAGCCACTCGGGCCCTCGACCTCCTACGCCGGCAACCTCCCGCCCGCGCTCGAAGCGGCCAAGCTCGCGGCCCTCGGCGAGCGGAGCGGCGAGGCGTTCGGCCGGGCACCGCGGGTCTACAAGGCCGGCCGCTACGGGCTCGGGCCGGCTACCGCCGGAACGCTCGATCGGCTCGGCTACCGGATCGACCTTTCGGGCTACCCCTGCCGCGATTTCACCGCCGACGGCGGCCCCGACTACCGCACCATGCCGGACCGACCGTTCCGCTTCGGCCCCGGACACCGACTGCGCGAATTGCCGATGAGCTGTGGCCGCGTGGGCCGGCTCGCGAGCCTGCCGGCCGTCGCCCGGCTCGCCGATCACCCGGCGCTCACCCGGCTGCATCTCGGCGGGGAGCTCGCGCGGACCGGCCTCCTCGAGCGGATCACGCTCACCCCCGAGGGCTTCACGGTCGAGGAGCAGAAGCGGCTCGCGCGCACGCTCGTGGCGCGCGGGCACAGGCTCTTGTGTCTTTCCCTCCACAGCCCCTCGCTCGCCCCCGGCAACACGCCCTACGCGCCCGACGAGGCCGCCTGCGGCGCCCTCGTGGATCGCCTCGAGGGCGCGCTCGATTTCTTGATCGACGAGCTCGGTGCGGTGCCGACCACCGCGGAGGCCGTCCTCGACGCGCTCGAGGCCGCCGCAGCTACTCGCGCAGCCGGTGCTGACGGAGGAGATCGTAGAGGGTCGGCCGGCTGATGCCGAGGAGCGCTGCGGCCTGCGAGATGTTGCCGCCGGTCCGTGCCAGGGCGCGCACCAACGCCTCGCGCTCGGCGCGCTCCCGCACGCGGCGCAGCTCGAGCGTTTCCTCGTCGGGCTCGACCGCGGCGAGACCGAGGTCGGCGGCGCCGATCCGCCGGCCTTCGGCGAGCAACACCGCGCGTTTGAGCCGGTTCTGCAGCTCGCGGACGTTGCCCGGCCAAGGATGCGCCTCGATCGCGCGCACGGCGTCGGGGGCGAGACCGAGGATCGGCCGACGCTGTTGCTGCGCGTAAGCCTCCAAGAGGTGGCGGGCGATCAGGACCGCGTCGCCCGGCCGCTCGCGCAAGGGCGGTAGCGTCACCTCGATCTCGGCCAGCCGGTAATAGAGGTCCTCGCGGAACCGCCCCTCGAGAATCGCCCGTCGCAGATCGCGATGGGTCGCGCAGACGATGCGGACGTCCAAGCGGATCTCTTCGCGCCCGCCGATCCGCTCGATCACCCGCTCCTGGACGAAGCGCAGGAGCTTGGCTTGCAGCTCGATCGGCAAATCGCCGATCTCGTCGAGGAACAGCGTGCCGCCCTGGGCGAGCTCGAGCCGGCCGGGTGTCTGCTTCAAGGCTCCGGTGAAGGCGCCGCGTTCGAACCCGAACAACTCGGCCTCGAGCAAGCTCGGCGGGATCGCCGCGCAGTTGATCGCGACGAACCGACCGCCGCGCCGGCGGGACAGCTCGTGCAGAGCGCGAGCCATCACTTCCTTGCCCGTCCCGCTCTCGCCGGTGATGAGCACGCTCGCCTCGGCCGGAGCCACACGCTCGATCAGCCGGCAAGCAGCGAGCAGCTTCGGGCTCGCGCCGATCACCCCGGGCAGGGTCGGTCGATGGCCGGCCACCTCGGCGGCACGCGCCTCCGCTTCGAGGAGGCTCACGAAGAAGGCGCGCTCGAGGACGAGCCGCAGGGTCTCGACGTCGACCGGCTTGGCGTGGAAGTCGAGGGCACCGGCAGCGATCGCCCGGAGAGCGTGCTCGCGGCCCTCCCGCCCGGTCATGACCACGACCCGCGTCGTGGGCCGCACGACCAGGATCTCGTCGAGTGCGGCGAAGCCCTCGGACACACCGGCGGGATCCGGCGGCAAGCCGAGATCGAGGAGGACCACGGCAGGTGCGCGCGTCCGCACGAGCGCCGTCGCCTCGGCCCGGTCGAAGGCTTGGAGGACCTCGAACGCCTCGAGGTGCCAGCGCAGCTGGCGCTGGAGTCCGCGATCGTCCTCGACGATCAAGAGCCGGCGCGGGGCGCTCACGACATCGTCTCGAAGCGTGGTAGGACGATCCGTGCGGTCGTCCCCTGGCCGGGTCGGCTCTCGACCTCGAGCCGCCCGCCCAGGCTCTCGACGAGGTCGCGAGCGGCGACGAGCCCGAGCCCGAGTCCGTCGGGCTTGGTCGTGACGAACGGCTGGAACGGTGGCTCGCCGTCCGCTCCCGCCGGCATGCCCGGCCCGCCGTCGTGCACCTCGATCACCGCCACGCCCCGTTCCGCGCGCAAGCGGAGCTCCACCGGCCCCAGCTCCCGTGTGGCCTCGAAGCCGTTGTCGATCAAATGCCGTAGGGCTGCCAAGAGGCGCCCGTCGTCGGTCCGCGCGGTGAGGCTCGGCGGAGCTGCGGCGAGACGCGGTCGGCGCCGCGGGCGTGAGCCGCGCGCCCGAGCGAGGAGCTCGACGAGGTCGACCTCGCGGTGCTCGGCGCGGGCGTCCTCGCGCAGGCGGTCGAGCAGTTCGCGCAACCGCGCCACGGCGTCGTCGAGTGTGCGCACGAGATCGGCGCGGAACGCCGGATCGTCGATGTGCCGGCGGGCGTTGGCGGCGGCGAGCGCGAGCTCCGCCACGAGGTTCTTGAGATCGTGGGTGAGGAACGCGAACCGCCGGCCGAAGGTGATGAACTGACGGGCCTCGGCGAGCGCGCGCGTGGCGCGGTCCTCGGCGAGATAGGAGGCGGCTTCCCGCGCGAGGATACGCAAAAGGCGCGCTTCCTCCACACCGAGCCGGCGCCCGGCCCGCGGCTCGGCCAGGACCATGAAGCCCGAGAGCTCGCCGCGGTGGACGAGCGGCAGGACGAGCCAGCCGCGCGGTGGCCGCGGCAGCCAGTCCGGCCAGGCCGGGGCGTCGGGAACCGCGGCGAGTCGGTCGAGCTCGAGCGGGCCGTCGAGCCGAACGAGGAGATCCGCCAGCCCCGGTGCCTCGATCAACGATACCGGCGGCCGATCGAGATTCCGGATGGCTTCGAGCTCGAAGCGGTCCCGGCCGGTGCGGAGCCAAATCGCGCCGCCCGTGGCGTCGACCGCCTCGCCCACCGCTCGGATGACGCGCAGCGGCAAGCTTTCGCCGCCGTCGCCCGCGCCGACGGTGTCGATGACACGTAGCCATTCCCGCTCGTAATCGAAGCGCGTGCCGAAGATCCGGCCGACGAGTCGGCGGAGCAAAGCCTGCACGGTCCCGGAAACGAGGACCAGGGCGAGTGCGAGGATCGCGGCCGCGGCGGTCGCGAGCGCGAGCCCTGGACCGCCGCTCGGAAACGCCACGCGGAGCTCGTAGGAAAGCCAACCGACACCGGCACCGTAGACCGTGACGACCGCCGCCACGAGCACGCCGCTCGCGACGGCCCGCCCGCCGACCGCGGCCGGCGCGAACTCGTCGAGACGCCGCAAGGAAATGCCGACGAGCGGCGCGGCCGCGAGCGTGAGGAGCGCCCGGCCGAGCTCCGGTCCCACCGCGGCATCGGCCGCGCCCGAGGAACCCACGGCCTCGGCCAGATGCAGGAACAGGAGTGCCGCGGCCGCTGCGGCCAAATATTTGAGCTTCCAGAACCCCTCTTCGTCGAGCCGACGGAGTACGGCCACGAGCAGGAAGAGCGCGGCGAGCGCGAGCGCCGCCCGCGAGCTCGCGTGCAAGCGGCGGGCGAAGGGCTCGAGGCTCGCGAGGAGGAGGAGGGTGGCGCTCAGGAGCAGGATGAGGCGTCGTCCGGTCGGCGCGAGCTCGCTCCAGCTCGGACCTCGCCCACTGCAGCCGGCGAGCGCCAGGGCCCAGGCGAGGGGCTCCAGAAGGGTGGCGAGCCGGGCGAGAGGAGCCGCTGCAGGTACCAGCCCGGCCAGCGCGGCGAGCCCGGATCCGAGCGCCGTGGCGAGAAGGGGCACCTCCCAGGGCGCGCCCGCAGCGTTCGCTTTCGCAACTTCTGCTCTAGAATAGAGGAGCCACATCGCCGTGAAAGTGACCGCTGCCAGGGCGGAACAGAGGATCGCAAGCGGCTTCGGCTGCAACATCGCGGGTTCAGCGGGCTCCGTTGCCCCAGACGATCACGCGGAGGGTCTGCATGAGGATCAACATGTCGAGAAAGAGACTTCGGTTCTTGAGATAATACAAATCGTATTCGAGCTTGACCCTCGCGTCGGCGAGATCGGCGGCATACGGATGGTTCAGTTGTGCCCAGCCCGCGAGCCCGGGGCGCAACTGATGGCGGACCGTGAAATAAGGAAGATTCTCGACGATTTGCTGGACGAAGATGGGTCGTTCGGGGCGGGGCCCGACGAAGCTCATCTCGCCTTTGAGGACATTGACGAGCTGCGGCAGCTCGTCGATCCGCGTCCGCCTGAGGATCCGGCCGACCCGGGTCACCCGACGATCGCCGGCAGTTGCCCAGCGGGGCCCGTCCCGCTCGGCGTCGACCCGCATGCTGCGCAACTTCCAGATGAAAAACGGTTCGCCGTTGCGGCCGACCCGCTCCTGGCGGAAAAGGACCGGCCCACCGTCCTCGAGCTTGATGGCGAGGGCGGCCATCAGGAGCAGAGGCGCGGCGAGCGCCAGACCGAGCGTCGCCAGGACGAGGTCGAAGAAACGTTTGCCGATCGCGTCGAGCTTCCCGTTACCGAAGCCGTCGTTGAAGACGAGCCAACCCGGCTGCAACCGCTCGAGATCGACGCGGCCCGTCTCCCGCTCGTAGAAGTCGTGGTATTCGCAGACCGGGATACCGGCCAGTCGGCAGCGGAGCAGGGCCCGCATCGGCAACCGGCCCCGCCGTTCGACCGCGGCTACGACGATCTCGTCCGCACTCGCCTCCCGACATGCGTCGAGCAACCATTCGTCGTCGTTGGTTCGGTCGCGGATCGTGTCGAGGGGGATCACCCGAACGGTACGGAACGGCGCGAGGCCCAGCCGTCGCTCGCAAGCCCGCAGATCGTCGAGCGGTCCCGGATCACCGAGCACGAGGATGCGCCGGCTCAACGCGTCGCGATCGACGAGCCAGAGGAACAGCCGACGCACGAGGAGGATCAGGGCGAAACTCGCCGGCATCGCGATCACGAGCCCCGACCGCCAGACCTTGAGGTCGGGGAACGCGTAGAAGGTCACGGCCAACAGGACGAAGCCGCACGAGAAGGCGGCCAGCAGCCGGATCACCACGACCCCCAGGTCGCCGACCGCCGCCCGCTCGTAGAGGCCGATGGCGAGCAGGCTCGCCATCATCAGGGTGACGTAGGTGAGCGCGGAGGGCAGGTGCGCCTTCAATTCAGAAGTGAGAAACTCGACTTCGGCATAGCGCGCAAAGTATCCAAGATAAAAAGAGGCGAACATCACGGCAGCTTCGGTCAACCCCAGAGCAAGAAGCCGCAGCTCGACGTGATGCCGAAAAATACGCATGGGTACCCCGAATGCGGCCCGCCCGATTTTTCCATGGTTCCTTCGTGACGTTCGTAGGGATATCATTCGGCGCGAATGGTCAACTCCTGTTCACCGATGACGGGGCCCTCGGCGGAAGGCGGGGCGGGAGCAGGTACCGGAGTGCAGGATCTGGCGCGGAAGGTCGCCGCAGGCGCGGCCTGGATGGTGGCGCTCCGCTTCGCCTCGCGGCTCTTGGGCGTGGCGAGCACGCTCGTGCTCGCCCGGCTCCTCACGCCCGCCGATTTCGGGCTCGTCGCTCTGGCCACCACCGTCGTGGCGCTCGTCGACATCGCGAGCGAGTTCAACTTCGATCTGGCACTGATCCGCGATCCGCGTGCCGGGCGTGCGGATTACGACACGGCGTGGACGCTCATCATCCTCAAATGCTCCGTCCTCGCGCTCCTGCTCACCGCCCTCGCCGCCCCGGCCGCCGCGTTCTTCGGCGATCCCCGGCTCGCGCCGATTTTCTGGATCCTCGCGGGCTGCTTGCTGTTCGAGGGCTTCGGCAACATCGGCACGGTCGACTTCCGCCGCGACCTCCAGATCGCGAAGGAGTTCCGCTTCCATCTCTGCGGCCGGCTCGCCCAGGTCGGCACCGCCGTGCCGCTCGCCTTCTGGCTGCGCGATTGGCGGGCGCTGCTGGCCGGCATCGTCGCCCGCTACGTGGCGCTCTTCGTCGCGAGCTGGAGCATGTCGTCTTACCGACCGCGCCTCTCGCTCGCGCGTTGGCGGGAGCTCGTGCATTTCTCGAAGTGGGTGCTCGTCAACAACGGGCTCGGCTATCTGCGCGAGCGGATCGACCAGCTCGTGATCGGCAAGCTTTTGGGGCCCGCGCCCTTGGGCCTCTACGCCATGGCCCAGGAGATCGCCGATCTGCCGACCAGCGAGCTCGCCCATCCCGTGGCCCGCGCCGCCTATCCCGGCTACGCCCGGATCGCCCAGGAGCCGGCCCGGCTCGCTCGGGGCTATCTCGACTCGCTCGCGATGCTGCTCGCGGTGACCCTGCCGGCGGCAGTCGGGATCGCCCTCCTCGCCGATCCCCTGGTCCGCGTCCTGCTCGGGGCGAAATGGCTGGCGGCCGTGCCCCTGGTCGGGGCGCTCGTCTTCTACACCGTCCTGCGCACCCCCTCGACCCTCGCGGGCCCGCTCTTTCTCGCCTTGGGACGGGTGCGGATCGAGCCGGCCTTGCTCGCGCTCAACCTGGTTCTCCTCGTCCCTCTCCTCCTCGCCTCGGTCCCGACGCTGGGATTGACGGGCGCCGTCCTGGCCCTCACCGTGTGTGCCGCCGTCAACCTGGGGTTCACGCTCCTGATCGTGAGGCGGCTCCTCGGGCTTTCCCCGGCGTGCATCGCTCGCGCCCTCTGGCGGAGTTCGGTCGCCACCGCGGTCATGGCGGTCCTCGTCGCGGGGATCCGCGACCAGCTCGACGGACCCATGCTCCAGCTCCTGGGCGGGGTGGCGTGCGGTGCCGCGGCATACGCAGCCTGCCTCTTCGCCCTCTGGTGGGCGGCCGGCCGACCGGCCGGTGCCGAGCGCACTCTGCTCGTCCAGCTCGGCGGGCTCGTCGGCGGACGATGGCGGCCGGGCCTCGCCGAGGCGTCGCCCGCATGACCCTCGCCGAGGTGCCGGCGCCGCCCTGGCGGACGCTCGTCGTCTCCGCGCTCTATCCGAGCCTCGCGCGACCGAGCTTCGGCGTCTTCGTCGAGAACCGCCTGCGCCGGCTCGTCGGCTCGGGAATGGTCGCGCCGCAGGTTCTCGCGCCCTTGCCCTGGTGCCCACCCGGGGCGAGGTACCGTCCCGGCTGGCGGCCGTTGGCCGAGACGCCGGCGTTCGAAGGCCGGCACGGCATCCCGGTCCACTATCCGCGCTATTTCCACCTGCCGCGCCTCGGTGTACCGTTTCAGCCCTGGGTGCTTTATCGGGCGCTCGCGCCGAAGGTCGCCCGGCTGCTCGCCGAGGGCGCGCGGGTGGACCTCTTGGACGCCCATTACGTCTACCCCGACGGTGTCGCGGGAGCTCTGCTCGCCCGCCGTTTCGACCTGCCGCTCGTCATCACCGCCCGCGGCACCGACCTCAACCTGATCGCGCGTGACCCCCTGCCTCGGCGGTGGATCCGCTGGGCGATCGGCCGAGCACAGGGGCTCGTCGCCGTCTGCGCGGCCCTCGCCCGTGTGTTCGAGGAGCTGGGCGCCGAGCCGGGTCGCATCCGGGTGCTGCGCAACGGTGTCGATCTCGAGCTCTTCCGCCCTCTCGATCGGAGCCACCTCCGCGAAGCCATGGGCCTGCGGGGCTCCGTGCTCTTGACCGTGGGCCAGCTCGTCGAGCGCAAAGGCGTCCATCTCGTGATCGACGCGCTCGCCGAACTACCCGGCTGCACGCTGCTCGTCGTGGGCAATGGCCCGGAGCGGGCGGCACTCGCCCGGCGCGCCGAACGGCTCGGCGTCGACGGTCGCGTGCATTTTTTGGGCGAGCTCCGGCACGAGCAGCTGCCGCGGTTCTACAACGTGGCGGACGCTCTCGTGCTCGCCTCCTCGCGGGAGGGCTGGGCCAACGTCCTGCTCGAGGCCATGGCCTGTGGCACACCCGTGGTCGCCACCGCGGTCTGGGGCACACCCGAGGTGGTGACGGCGCCCGAGGCGGGCAGGCTCGTCGCCGAGCGCAGCGCGCCGGCGCTCGCCGCGGCGATCCGCGCGCTCCTCGCGCAACCGCCCGCGCCCGCGGCGACCCGGGCCTATGCCGAACGGTTCGGCTGGGAGGCGACCACGGCCGGCCAGATCGAGCTCTTCGCCTCGGTTCTCGCCGAGTGGGCGGCGCGGCGGAAGGTGCCGCGTTGAGGATCCTCTACCACCACCGCCTCGCCTCCAAGGACGGCCAGCTCGTCCACGTCGAGGAGCTCGTTCGCGCGCTCGAGCGGCGCGGGCACCAGGTCCGCGTGCTCGCCCCACCGCTCTACGAGGACCGCCCCTTCGGCGCCGAGGGCGGGATCGTCGATCGCTTGAAGCGGCTCTTGCCGGCCGCGCTCTACGAGCTCCTCGAGCTCGGCTACGGCCTCGCAGCGGGCCTCAGGCTCGCCCTGGCGGCGCGCCGCTACCGTCCCGATCTGCTCTACGAACGCTACAGCCTGCACACGCCGGCAGGCCTCCTCGCGCGCGCCCTCGCGGGTGTGCCGCTCCTGCTCGAGGTGAACGCCCCCCTCGCCGAGGAGCGCGCCCGCTTCGACGGGCTCGCGCTGCCACGCCTCGCGCGGGCGGTCGAACGGGCGATTTGGTGCCGTGCCGACCGCCTGCTCGTGGTGACCGAGGTGCTGGCCCGGCGGGTCGAGGCGGCGGGCGTGCCTCGGGAGCGGATCATCGTCACGCCGAACGGCGTCGAGCTCGCCCGCTTCGACGCCGCGCCGAGCGAAGCCGAAGCGCGCCGCGCCCTCAACCTCGAAGGCCGGCTCGTGCTCGGCTTCGTGGGCTTCGTGAAAGCCTGGCACGGGCTCGACGCGGTGCTCGACTGGCTCGCCCGCGCCCCCTTTCCCGCCGCCCTGCTGTTCGTCGTGGGCGACGGTCCGGCGAGGCCCGAGCTCGAGCGGCGGGCACGGGAGCTCGGCGTCGGTGAGCGGGTGCGGTTCGCCGGCGTCGTGCCGCGCGAGCGCATCGCGGCCGTGATCCGGTGCTTCGACATCGCTTTGCAGCCGGCCGTGACCGACTACGCCTCACCTTTGAAGCTCGTCGAGTACATGGCCCTCGGCCGCGCGATCCTCGCCCCGGACAGCGCCAACATCCGCGAAGTGCTGCGCCACGGCGAGAATGCCTGGCTCGTCACGCCCGAAGGGCTTCACGCGGGCCTCGACCGGCTCGCCCGTGACCCGCAACTGCGCGCCGAGCTGGGCGCGGCGGCGCGCGCCACGGTCGAAGAACGTGGACTCACTTGGGACGCGAACGCGCGGCGGGTCGAGGAGCTCGCGCGCGCCCTGGGCGTCGTGGCCGACCTCAGCCTCGGGCCGGTCCCGACCGCGGACCGAGGAGCGCGCTGATCGTCACATCGAGCGGCGCGAGTGTCGTGGACCAGTCGTGGGCGCGCCGCACGTAGGCGCGGCCGGCCGCTCCGATCGCCGCGGCTCGGGCCGGATCACGAAGGAGCCCAGTGATCGCCATGGCGAAGCCGGCCGCGTCGGCGGCCACGAGGATCTCGCGCCCGGGCTCGGCGTGCAAGCCCTCCGCGGCCTGCGGTGTGGCGACCACGGGGCGGGCCATGGCCATCGCTTCGAGGACCTTGTTCTGCACGCCGCGGGCGATCCGCAACGGAGCCACCGCGACGTCCGCCCGGCCCAGCCAAGGCCGGACGTCGGGAACGCGGCCGGTGACCAGGAGGTCCGGCGGGTCGGCGAGGCGTGCGACGTCTCGGGCGGGCCGGGCCCCGACGATCGCCAGGCGCACCCGTCCGACCCTGCGCCGCAGTTCCGGAAAGACCGCGCCCACGAACCAGCGCACCGCGTCGACGTTGGGCGGGTAGTCCATGACGCCGGTGAAGACGAGGCGTGGCACAGCGGGTTCGCCCCAGGGATCCGGGTCTCGGGGTTCGAGAGAGAAACGGGTCGCATCGACGCCGTTCTCGAGGACGGCGAGACGGGCCGCTGTCTCGGGCGCACGCCGGATCAGGACTTCGGCCTCGGCTCGGGTGACGAGGAAGGTTCGGGCCGCGGCTGCCACCGCCCGGCGCTCGAAAGCGAGCAGCAGCTCGGCCTCACGCGCGAACAGAACGTGCCGCGGGCCGTGGGTGGTGCGGGCGTAGTCGCGCCACTTCTCCGAATCGCAGTCGACCAGGTCGAGCAGCCAAGGCCGTCGCACCGCTGCATCGAGCAGGAAGGCGGCCGTCTGGCTCGAAAAGGCGAAGGCCAGATCGACCTGCGCGAGCCGGTCGTTCACCCAACGGCGCATCGCAGGATCGCCCCAGGCGGCGACACTGAGCGGCAGGCCGCGCAGCAGCCCGAAGCCTGCACGGCAGGCCTTCCGCAGCCGGCCGAGCGGACGGAGGAACACCTCCGCGCGAACCCGCCGCAGTTCGACCGCGACACACGCGTCGGCCGAGTCGTCGACGAAGGCGCCCAGCCGGACGCGGTGGTGCCGCGCGAGATGGCGCAGCAGGTTCCAGGAGCGGATCTTGTCGCCCTTGTCCGGCGGCCACGGTGAGCGATGGGCGAGGAAGAGGATCTCGGCCAAAGGCTTCAGCCGATCTGCCGGGCGATGGTCGGGCCGAGCCGGTCGGCGAGCCAGCGGGGCAGGCGCTGCCAGGCCGCCACGAGCCAGCGGTTGCGGTCACTGCGCGGATCGAGGTCGGGCGGCAGCCGCCCCGAGGGCGACCACGAGCCGTAAACGACCGGCTCTCCTTCGAAGCCCCAATGCCGTTTGAAGTCGGCGTGGCCGCTGCCGACCTTGCTGCGGCCGAAGTCGAACCACCGACAGCCGCGCTCGACCACGGCCCGGCGCATGAGGGCATCGTACATGAAGTCGTGGGCCGCCGAACGGCGCGCTTCCGGGATACCTCCCGCGTAATAGGGATACACCGTGGCACGGAAATAGAAGCTCAGCACACCCGCCAGTGGCCGCTCGCTCCGGAGGACGACGAGGGTCTGGCAGCGGTCGCCGAGCTCGCTTTCCAGCGCCTCGAACCAGGCCCGCGGAAGGACGGGGGTTCCGAGGCGATGGACGCTCGCCGCGTAGAGCGGCCAGAAGCGCGCACAGCCCGGGTCCGTTTCGATCCGCAGCCCGAGGGCACGGCCCTTCCGCACCATGTTTCGTTGCTTGTTCCGGAGTGCGCGGAAATTTGCGTCGGGATCCGGGTCGAGGGCACGGCGAAAGCTCAGATGGCGGCCGCCGAGTGCCCGCCAGCCCGGCCGATCGGGCGGCGGACAACGCAGCTCCAACCGATCGAACCGGCCGGCTCGGGCGAGCGCCTCGGCGCGCTCGACGAGGGCCTCGGCTGCCGCCGGCTCGATCGTGAGCGGGCCACCCTGGACAGCGAAGCCCGTGCCGATCAAGGCCCGCCCGAAGAATGGGCTGTCGACCGCGACGAGGGGCAGCACGCCCACGATCCGCCCATCTCGTTCGGCCAGGAGGGCGGTCGAGCGGTGGCCAAGGCCTCGTTCGACGGCCCGCAGCCAGCCGTGGAGGTGGAAGGGGGTCGCTTGCGGATGGGCTTCCACGAACGCGTCCCAGGCCGGGCCGTCGTTCGACGACGCTTCGCGCACCCGAAGCTCGGAAAGGGGCGGGTTCAAGCTGCCTCCCCCGAGAGGGCGGGATGAGCTCGATCGAGTCGGTCCCAGCGGGCGGCGCGCAAGAGTCGGCGGAGCCGGCTCTCGACCCGCCCGAGTCCACCGTAATGCCGCAACCGGGTCAGTGGATCGAGCCCGGGCGGCCGCGGCTGATCCGGATCGAGTTCCCACGGGTGGAGATAGAAAACGCCGGGGCCTTCGCGGCGCGCGGCAACGTGCACGAGCGCCCGGCCGACCCACCATTCGGGCAGCAGGCGGAACCAAGCGCCCCCGGCGAAGGGCAGGTTGCCGAGCGGACCCGCGGGCACCGTGCTCACGGGGATCTCGAGCACCCCTTCGACGCGGTGCGGCCGACGCGGCCCGGCACCACTGCGGTACGCCGACAGCCGGACGGGGTGGACGCTCGAGCTGTAAACATGGCCGGTTTCGGCGAGCACCGCATAGGCCCAAGGTGTCGCCGGGCCGAGGGAAAAACTCGGCGCGCGGTAGCCACGGACCGCGACACCCGAAACATCCTCGAGGATCGCCTTGGCCCGCTCAAGGTCGGCCCGGAAAGCGGCCCGGTCGAGGGCTCCGAGCGGCGCGTGGCCGTAACCGTGGCTCGCGAGCTCGTGCCCCTCGGCCACGACCCGGCGGACGAGGCGCGGATGGCGCTCGGCGACCCAGCCGAGGACGAAGCAGGTGGCACGGGCCCCGGACTCGGCCAAAAGGTCGAGCAGGCGCGCCGTGTTGGCCGCGACCCGGCTCTCGAGACCGGGCCAGCGCTCGCGCGGGTACCACGGTGCGAGCGCGTGGGCATGGAAATAGTCCTCGATGTCGAGGGTGAGGGCGTGCGTCTCGCCTGGGGAGGGGTTGCGGAGCGCGCTCACGCTTCGAACCCGCGAGCCGAGCGGTGCAGGGACGAGTCGAACGCGCCGAGGCCGGCGAGGGCGACGCGCGGCGGGCGCGCGACGCCGAGCCGCTCGAGCTCGGCACGGAGCCGGGCCGCCTCGGCTTCGGCATCGTCGCGCCGCCGCCGCTCGCGCGCGAGTTCCTCGTAGAGCGCGTCGAGCCGGCGGCGCAGCACGGCCATCTCCTCCCGCCAAGGCTCGGGTTCGCGAGCGGAGACATGGGCCAGAGCCCCCGGAAGGAGCGCCTCGACCGGATCGAGCTCGACATCCTGCGCGACAGCCTCGACCTCCTCCGCACCCAATTCGTGCCGCTGGTCCAGCGCGGCGAGCACGAGGAGCCGGGTCATGAGCAAGTGGATCCGTCGCGGTATGCCGCCGGTGAGCAGACGAACGGGTGCGAAGAGGTCGGGCAGGAGCCGCGGATCGTCCTGCCAGCCCACCCGAGCGAGCCGATGTTCGAGGTAAGGCCGAACCTCTTCGGGCTCGAGCGGCGTCAGACGATGGTTCGCGACGAGCCGCTCGCGGAGCCAGGCGAGGGCCGGCAGAGCGAGCCGCTCGCGCAGTTCGGGCTTACCCACGAGCAGCAGGCGCACGAACGGGCCCGAAGCCCCGGTCGCGGCGACGATCGGCCGCAGCACCTCCAGTGCCTCGGGGGCCGGCCTTTGCGCCTCGTCGAGGACGAGCAGGAGCGAGCCGCGCTCCGCGGCGCGTGCCCGAAGCGCCGCCTCGATCGCCGGTGGCGAGGCGGCGAGCCTGCCCTCCCGGGTGGTGCCGCCGAGCGCCGACGCGAGGCATCCGAGCAGCTGCTCGCCCTTCGTCGTGGCGGCGGGAAGGCGCGGCGCCACGACCCGCCGAGGGCCGAGCCGGGCCTCGAGATACCGGACCAACATGGTCTTGCCGACGCCGGCCTCGCCGGTGATCGCCGCGATCCCTTCGCCTCGGGCGAGCGCGTGGAAGAGGCAGGCGACCGCCCGGCGGTGGCTCTCGGTGGTGAAATAGGCGGCGAGGTCGGGAACGAGCGAAAACGGCCGGTCTCGTAGACCGTAGAACCTCCAATAGGTCGAAGTTTCCGCCTCGCGGGTCGCCGTCACAGCTCTCTGACAGCCCGAACGAAGAAGGTGTTGGCGGTGACGTCCCGATCGCCCGGGACGAACCGATGGAGGAAGTCGTAGCCGAGTTCGATCCGCGTCCCCTGCCCGATCCGCCGCCGCCATAGCGCCGTGAACTCGATGTCGTCGGCGGTGGTCTCGTCCTCGTCGAGCCGCCGCCGGTCGTAGGAGAAGCGGAGCTCGAGCTCGTGGCGCCGGTCGAGCCGGCGAACCAGCCCGGCCTCGACGCCACCCTCGAGGTTGCTGTTCCCACCCGCCTCCGGTCGGCTCGACTGGAGGTAGCCGTCGATTCGGGCGAGCGTCCGTTCGCGCTCGAGGACGAGGCTCAGCCGGCCGCGCTTCACCTCGGCCGCCCGATCCTCGAGCGGGATCGGTGCGCTCGGCGCGAGCGAGCGCAGGAATCGCCGACGCTCGCTCGCATCCGGGTCGGTTGCCGCTTCGCGATCGGGCGCGAACCGTTCGGGATCGGTCAAGATGCTGCGCACCGCATCGAAGCGGGTGCGGAGACCCTGCTCGTAGCCGACGCGCAACAAGGTGCGCGAGGCGAGCTCGACGTCGAACCGAGCGTCGGCGACGAGCTTGCCGAACATCTGGCCAACGGTCGCGCGCGCCCGCGCCCTCGACCCCAGCCCGCGCTCGAGACCGAGCCGCCAATATGGGGCGCCACCACCGCCGTCGCCGAGCGTTTCGTCCGAGAGATAGGACCAGCCGACGCCGACCAGGAACGCGGTGACTGGCGTGAGCGGCAGGCTCAGGTCGAGTGTGACGAGGCCGGTATCGACCCGCCGGGCGGGCGCGTTGAAGGACCGGCTCACGTCCGCCCGGTCGGCCGCCACCGCCGCCGTCCACCCGGCCCGCTCCACACCTCCCGGCCGGCTCAACACGCCGAGCAGGGTGTGGGCCCGCACGTCGGCCAGATTTTCCTCACCGAGATACGAGATGTCGGTGAAACGATAGCGCAGCGTTCCCTCGCCCAAGGGCCCCACTTGGCCCGTCAAGAACGGGCTGAACGTGCCGGCTACCCGGGTCGTGCGGCTGTCGAGGTCGTTGAACTCGGAGCGCGGCCGCAGTTCGCGGCCGCTCTCGAACACGTCCCCCACATCGGCCACGAGGTCGAGATGGAGGTGGTCCGGGACGAGTGTCGCCCGCACCGTCCCCTCGAGCTCGTGACGGACCGCGTTGCCCGAGCTCGTCTCGAGGAAGAGGAATTGTTTGGCGAGGTAATCGACCCGGCCCCGCACGGCCCCTCGCTCGCGTTCCAAGCGGCCCCCGGCGCCGACCGTGCCGACCAGATCGGCCCGCGCCCGGCGGTCGGGCTGCAGCTCGACGTTGTCGGTGAAGGCAGTCGCGAGCTCGATCCGCGGCACGAGGCGCCAGTTGCCGAGCGCCATCGGCGGAGCGAGGAGGGCCAACCAGCCGGCCGCCGCTCCGGCGGTCGTGCCGAGCCGCCCGATGCCGCCGCGGTTGGCCGACCGTTTCTCGCCGCCGCGCAAATAGGCGCCGTAAGCTCCGGCGGCACGGCCCGCTGCCCGGTTCAAAAGCAGATGAACCTCGGTGTTCTCGGTGACGAGCGCGATCGCCTCGTCCACCGACCGCCGCGGTGTCGTCAGCGCGGCGACGACGAGCACCGTCTGACCGGCCAGGTGCGCGAGCGCTTGCGCCTCGCTGCTGGCGAGAAGGGGCGGCGTGTCGATCACGAGCACGAGGGCGGGGTCGGCCGCGAGCACGGCCTCGACGAACGCCTTCATGCGGCGGCTCGTCAGGAGCTCCGTGAAGCGCGGCTCGGGCCTCCCGGGTGGAAGCACCCAGAGGCGATCGAGGGAGGTGCGGACCAGGACGTCGGCCGGATCGGCAGGCTCGGGGCCGAGCAGCTCGACGAGGCCGGGCGCGCGCGGCACGCCCAGCACCTCGACCGCCCCGGCTTAGATCGGATCGCCATCGAGCAACAACACCCGAGCATCCCGCTCGAGGCTCAAGCTCAAGGCGAGGTTGACGGCCACGAAGGTCTTCCCCTCGCCGGGCAAGGCGCTCGTGACCGTGACGATCCGCTCGCGAGCCGGAGCGCCCGAGGCGAAGGCCCGCTCGGTCAGCACGCGCTTGACGAGCCGCAGCTCCTCGCCGAAGCTGGTCCTCCCGCCGAGCGGGTCGAGGAAGCCCCGAGCCACGAGAGCTTGCCGGTCGAGTTCGACGCGCCTCGGTTTCGACCGCGGGCCGGCCTTCGCCCGGGCTTCGCTCGGCACGCCTCCAGCCGGACGGGGCGCCGGCTGGTTCGGGCTCGCGACAGCGCCGGCCTCCGCCCCGTCTTCGACCACTCGGAGCGGCACGGCCGCCCGTTCCGCGAGCTCGGGATCGCGTCGAGCGGCTCCGCTCACGTTCATGCGCCGCCGGTCCCCGACAGCTGCCGGAGGAGGAGGGTGCGCAGCGGTGCCACGAGCTGCAGCCGTTCGGCCACGGCCACACCCACCACGAGGACGAGGAGCAGGCCGGTCGCGGCGGCGAAGGCGGCGTCGGCGAGCCGTCGGCGCGCCCGCATCTCCGGCGTCACCAGCTCGCTCACCGCGCCCAGCACCTTGAGCGGATAGGTCCGCTGCAGCTTGCGCACGCTCGTGAACGGATCGAGGACGAGGCCGCGCAGCATCAACGTCCCGACACCGGCCGCCGCGGCGAGCATCGGCACGGCGGCGAGCATCAACAGCCGCGGCGGGCTCACCGGCAGGAGCGGGGCGGTCGGCGGCTCGACGACCCGGAAGCTCACGCGGTCGGTCCGTGCGTCGACCTCCTGGGCGATCCGCGCCGCCTCGCGACGCGCCAATAGCTCGTCGTAGTTGCGCTTGATCACCTCGTAGTCGCGGGTGAGCCTTTTGAGCTCGGCCTCGGTCTCGGGCATCGTCCGCCCCAGCGCTTCGAGGCGCGCGAGCTCGGCCTCGGCGCGGGCGAGGCGGCTCTCGTGGCTCGCGATCTCGGCCTCTTTCTGCGCGATCCGCACCCGGATCTGCTCGTAGACCGGGTTCGAGATCGTGGTCGCGACGGGACCGTCCCCGGCGCCGGCGGCCCGCCCCTCGAGTGCCGCGATCGCCTCCTCGGTGGCCAGGACATCCGGATGCCGTTCGGTGTAGCGCGCCTTGAGCTCGGCGAGTCGCCGCCGCAACAGGGCGAGCTCGTCGGCGATCCGGCGGCCCTCTCCGAGCCCGCTCGCCGCCGCACGAGCGGCACTCACGGTCGCCGGCACCCCCGCCAGCTGGCGCTGCAGGGCGGCCTGCTCGGCCCGCGCCCCGTCGAGGTCGCGGCGGATTTCGGCGATCCGCCTGCGGACATCTTGCAAGCTCGCGAAATAGCCTTGCTCGCCGGGCAGGGCGCCGGCGTAGCGCTTCTGGAAATCGGCGAGCTTGCGTTCGGCCTCGTCGAGCGCGCGCCCTTGGACGGCGATCTGCTCGTCGATGAACCGACGGGCGACCTCGAGCTGCTCGCGGCTGACGCCGAGATTGGTCGCGACGAAGATTTCGAGGAGAGCCGCCACCACGCGCTGCGCGGCGGCCGGGTCGCGGTCGCGATAGGCGACCGTGAACAGGTTCCAACCCTGCGAGGTGACCCGGATCCCCGATCGCAACTCGTCGAGGAGGCGCTCGCGCGCGACCGGGTCGGGCGCCCGGCTCGCGAGACCGGAGCGGTCGATCACCCGCTCCAGGTTCGGCCGGCTCAAAATCGTCCGCTGCATGACGTCGAGCTGCCGGGTGAGGTCGGTTTCGACCGTGATCCCCTTGAGCAGCGGGCCGAGCATGCCGTCGGTATCGGCATAGATCCGGGCCGTACTCTCGTAGCGGCTCGGCAAAAATACGATCACGAGGCAGGCGAGCAGCGCCACCACCCAGGCCACGCCGAGGCAAGTCCACCGGCCGCCTCCGACGAGCCACAGGAGATCTCGGAGCTGCTCCAAGGTTCGTTGCACGGCGTCCTCAGAAGATCGCTTCGGGCACGACCAGCACGTCACCCGGCGCCAATTTCACGTTCGCGGCCATGTCGCCCTCGCGCAGCAGATCCGCCACGCGGACCCGATAGCGCTGCGGGCCCGCGGGGCCGCGACGGACGAGCACTGTCCGGTTGCCGTCGGCGAAGGCCGTGAGCCCCCCGACCGCGATGACCACATCGAGCACCGTCATGCCCGGTCGCCAGGCGAGGCTCTGCGGCTTCACGGCCTCGCCGACCACGCGGATCTGCTGGTCGAGCGGTCCCGAGAAGTCGGTCACGACGACCGTGACGAGCGGTCGCTGGACGAACTCGGCGAGACGCCGCTCGAGTTCGCGGCCGAGCTCGGCGGGCGTCTTGCCCGCCGCCTCGACATCGGCCAGGAGCGGCATCGAGATACGGCCGTCCGGCCGGACCCGGACCTTGAGCGAAAGATCGCGGTCCTGTCAGACGAAGATCTGGAGGTCGTCGCCGGCGGCGATGCGGTAGGTGGCCGACCCGGCGGGTGGGTCCATCGCCTCCGGCTCGATCGGCGCGTCGGGCAGGCTCGAACAGGCGGCCGCGACGAGCATTCCCGTCGCCGTGATCGCGGCTCGGCCGGCCGTCCGCCAGCTCATGGCCCTTCCGAACACGCTGCTCTCCCGGTGACCGCCCTCGGCTGCCGAGCGCCGCACCCCCGCACTGCGCCCTCGCGCCCAGCAGCAACACCTGCCATAGCGGAACCGCATCCTCAAGTTGCGTGCGCACCTTCTCGACGTACCTGGAAACACCATGGTGAACATTCTTCGATGTTCTCTCTTCGAGGTTTGCTAACCGAAAGCTCGGGACGTGGCCGGTGCGATCGGAGGTCGGCACCTTGAAGTTTTTTTACTTTCGTTTCCTTCTCAACCAAAAGGGTGATCCTGGCGCGGCCGAACCGCCCGTCGCTCGGGTGCAGCCCGTCGGTAGCCGGCGACTCGGTCGCAAGCCCATGGGAACGAACGGTTGAGCCGGCCCGGCAGCGTCCTCGTCACGGGCGGCGCGGGCTATATCGGCTCGCATGTCGTCCTGGCCCTGAAATCCGCCGGCTGGCCGGTCGTCGTGCTCGACGATCTCCGCACGGGCCGGCTCCGGCCTCTGCACCGCGACTGCGCGCTCGTGGTGGGCGACGTCGGCGATCGCGCGCTCGTCACATCGGCCCTGCGTCGCCACGACGTGGTGGCGGTCGTCCGTCTCGCCGCCTCGATCGTCGCGCCGGCGAGCGTCCGCCATCCCCTTCCCTATTACGACAACAACCTGGCCGCCTCGCTCGGCTTGCTCGGGGCTTGCGTGCACCACGGGGTCGCCGCCTTCGTCCTGTCCTCGACGGCAGCGGTTTACGGCGTGCCCCCACGCTCGCCGGTGAGCGAAGATGCGCCCACGGAGCCGATCAACCCTTACGGTGCGTCGAAGCTCATGGTCGAACGGCTGCTCCGCGATGTCGCTGCGGCCCACGACATGCCCTTTCTGATCCTCCGCTATTTCAACGTCGCCGGCGCCGATCCGTTCGGCCGAACCGGCCCAACGGAAACGGGCCCGGCCCATCTCCTGCGTGTCGCAACCGACGTGGCGTTCGGCCTGCGCCCCGAGGTGCCGATCTACGGAACCGACCACCCGACCGTGGACGGCACCTGCGTGCGCGATTTCGTCCACGTGAGCGATCTCGCCGAGGCGCACCGGGCGGCTCTCGACCATCTCCTGGCGGGCGGCGCCAGCACGGTGCTCAATTGCGGCTACGGGCGGGGCTTCTCGGTACGGCAGGTGATCGCCGCAGTCGAACGGGTGAGCGGCCGTCCGATCCCCACTCGGCCGGCACCGCGTCGCCCCGGCGATCCCTCGGAGGTTGTGGCGGATGCCTCGCGCATTCGGTCGGTCTTGCGCTGGCGACCGCGCTACGACGATCTCGACCTGATCGTTGCCCACACCCTCGCCTGGCGGCGAAGCTCGGCGGCTGGGCTGGTCGCCGCTTGATCGCCGCGTCACCGGTCGCGGCCGAGCCCGGCTCGTAGCCGCGCGAGCTCGGCATCGATCGCCGCGGTCACCCGGGACACGTCCCCCGCGAGGGGGGCCGGTGCGTCGAGCAAGCCGATCACGCGGCGCGCAGCCTCGTCCTCCTCGAGGCCGAACCGTTCGACGAGCTCACGTGCCGGACCGGGCTTGCCTTCGGCCGCCAGCGCGACCGCCACCCGCAGCGCGACGAGCCGTTCTGCCGGCTCCGACGAGAGACCGCGGGCGAGGAGGCTCGTTCCGGTTTCGACCACCGTGCGCCAATCGCGCGCCCGCCAGGCCGCGTCGAGACGCGCGCGGGCCTCGGGGTCGGCCGCCGCGGTCGGGCCCGGCGGCGATCCGGGCGCCCGAGCCGCCTGCCGCAACCCCTCGCGGCGCGCGCGGATCGCGCGGTCGGCTTCCTCCCATCCCCCTTCTTTGTCGAGGAGGGCCAAGGCACCGTCCCGGTCTCCGGCCCGCAGCCGGAGCTCGGCCGCCTCGAGGACGAGCCCGGCACGCGCCGGACCGGCGAGCCGCGGCAGGCCGTGCTCGACCAGGACATTTGCCGCCGCCCCCGGCAGGCCCGCAGAGGCGAGCCGCCTCGCCACCTCGCGGACGAGCGCGGTCCCCGGCTCCCCCTCGGGCAAAAGTTCGGCATGCGACCGGAGCGTCCGCAAGGCTCGCAAAGCCTCGACCGCGCCGTCGCCCGTTTCCTCGAGCGCCGCGCGGAGCCACTCGCTCCGCCGCTCCGCTACCCTCCGCGCTCGGGCCGCCTCGGGATGTCGGGCGAGGAGCTCGGCGGCGAGCGCCAGCGCCTCCCCGTACCGGCCGGCGGTCGCGGTGAGCTCGGCGAGATCGGCGAGCATCTCGGCCTCCGCCGGGTGATCGCGCCAAAGGACGCGCTGCCGGCCGAGCTCCACCAAAAGTCCCTCCGGGCTCGCACCCTCTGCTTCGGCCGCGAGGCGTACCGAGCGGTAACGCGCTTCGACCGCGCTCACCGGATCGCCACTTTGCGCCGCCGTCCAGAAAGCCGCAGCGGCAGCCTCGCGCGCGCCGCGGGCGAGGAGTGCCAGGCCCTCGACCAAGGCTAGTCGGGCCGCCTCGCGCGGGCCCGGCTCCTGGCGTCGGGCGACATCGAGGAGGGCGAGGGCGGCGGTGGGCTCGCCCTCCTCGACGAGGGCTCGGGCCAAGAGAGGTGCGAGCCGAACCTGGAGAACCGGGGGATAGTTCCAGAAGATCCGGTCGCTCGCGGCGAGCGCGCGGGCGGCGTGCGACCAATCGCCCGCACGGGCCGCGGCGACAGCCCGCCAAAGGGCCACCTCGGGATCGCCCGAGAGCCGCGGATCGTCCAGCAGCCGCTCGCCGGCCGCCAGCCGGTCCGAGAGAATCGCGGCCGCCCCGGCCAGCGCGCGGGCGGCGGGGTGGGCGGGTGGGTCGGCCGCGAGATCCGAGGCGGCGGCCGGCTCGCCCAGGAAGGCGAGCGCTTCGGCGGCGTTCCCCCGGGCCAGAGCGGCCCGTGCGAGCGCACGATCGAGTGCCGCCCGCGCCTCCGGATCGGCAACGGCCCGTCGTTCGACGAGCC
>Ga0068705_10000223_pt1 | contig 28861 bp, 24 predicted proteins | sample YNPMSTMetaG_FD_65631 | JGI IMG/M metagenome (GOLD analysis project Ga0068705, IMG submission 65631) | Anoxygenic and chlorotrophic microbial mat microbial communities from Yellowstone National Park, USA - YNP MS-T MetaG | ecosystem: Environmental > Aquatic > Thermal springs > Hot (42-90C) >... | reverse complement strand
CCGGGCGAGAGCTGGCTGACGCCTGCGACGGAGAGAGCGAGGAAGAGGATGTTGCGGTTGGGGGCGAGCGGCAGTTCAGAGATGCGGCGCGTGTCGAAGTTGACGCCCACCTCAGCGTTGGTGGTGTTGATGAGGGGCGCGTCCGAGGTGACGGTGACGGTCTCGGCGACGCCCGCGACCTCCAGCCGGATGTCGAGGTCGGCGGTCTGGTTGAGGCGCAACACTATGGGTCCCTGGATGTAGCGCGCGAATCCGGATTTCTCGACGGTGATCTGGTAGCTGCCCACCGGCAGTTGCGGGAAGCGGAAACGCCCGTCGAGGCTGGTGGCGGCCTCTCGGGTCTGACCGGTGTCGAGGCTGCGCACGATGACGCGGGCGTCCACGACGGCGGCGCCGGTGGCGTCGCGAACCGCGCCGAGAATTTCACCCGTGGTTACCTGCGCGGGCAGAGCGCAGGCGATCAGCAACAGTGCTGCGATCAGCCAGCTTGTACGCTGCATGTTGACCTCCGCAAACTTCAACATTGCGACCGCCGCCGCAAGCTCTCCTGACCGGTCGGCCCGGGCGGCGTTCAGACCGGAATCACGTTAGTGATCGCCCCGACCCCCCAGTGACGAGACGTTAACACTAACCACAACAGATTAACATGATGCACGAGCGGAGGCAGTCGCGTCAACTACCTTGTTTCAGGTTTAGGAAGCCTGAATTCTACTTTCTTGCCCTGGTTGAGTTTCTCGGAGAGGGCGCGGTCCACAAGTTCCAGAGAAACCCGGTTGTGGCGGCCTTGGGGCGTTATGTAATGCAGGGTGTCGGCCTCGACCCAATAAGCGACGGCGGTATAAATGGAGCTGTCCTTGAGGGCGATGAGGAAGGTGACGGAATCGGCTGGAGGCTCTACGGGCGTGCGTACAGGCGCCTGGTAGGTGTTGACCGTGTCTCGTTCTGGCGTGCGTGCTTCGCCGGCGAAGTACTGGTTGATGGTGACGGGTGGGGAGGCGGGCTGCGGGGGCGCCATGATGATGGTGATATTGGGCTGGGGTTCGGGGTAAGGGTAGTAGCCGCCGACAAAGACGGGCCAGATCATGGGGACCACGGCGGTGCGGCGATGCAGAGGATCTCTGGCCGGCGCTCCGGTGTAACCGGGCCAACCGCTGACGGTCCAACCCAGGCGCTGGGCGAAACTGGACGGCGAGGAGAAAGGCACACCTGCGCGCGGGGCGGTGCCGGTGCCGGGCAAGACCACGTTGCCGAAGCCGTGCGGCGAGCCGTAGGTGCGATATTCGGGACGGCCGCCGCGCTGAGACCAGGCGGCGCAAGCCAGCAAGGCCAGGCCCGCGGCCAGGCAGAACGCACGTTGCGGTACTCTCATCGCAAAGCCCCTGCTTCAGTGTACCGCCGGGCGCGGGTCATGGCAAGCGGGCCGGCCCGGGAGCGGGCGGGCTTTGGCATACTGCTGGAGTGCGTACGATGTCATCACCAACGCGCCGGGAAGAAGTGGCGGCGCGCGCGGCGCTTTACCTGGCGGGCGCCTCGGCTGTCTCGGTGCTGGTTTCGATTGCGGCGTCGCAGTTGCTGCTGGCGCTGGCGCTGGCGGCGCTGCTCGTCTCGGGTCTGCGGCTGCGCCTGCCGCCGATCTGGGCGCCGCTGGCGGTGTTCGTGGCGGGGACGCTGGTGGCGATCATGGCTTCGGAGGATCCGGGCGCGGGCAGGCCGCAAGTCCGCAAACTGTTCGTGTTGCTGATGCTGCCGGTGGCGTACTCGGCGATCCGCTCGCTCAGGCACGCCCGCACGGTGGCGCTGGGCTGGATGGGGCTGGCTTGCCTTTCGGCTCTGGTCGGCTTCGGGCAGTTCGCCGAAAAAGTTCAGGCGGCGCGCAGCCAGGGCGCAGGCTTCTACGACTATTACATTGGCGAGCGGATCAGCGGCTTCATGAGTCACTGGATGACGTTCGGCGGCCAGCTCATGCTGGCGGGCCTGTTGGCGGCGGCGTTTCTGTTTTTTTCGCCCTCGGCGCGCGGGCGAGCGAGGTGGGGGATTGCGGCCGCGGCGGGCGTGATGGGGGTTGCACTCGTCCTCAACATGACGCGCAGCGTCTGGCTGGCGGGCGCGGCGGCGCTGTTGTATCTGGCGTGGCAGTGGAAGCGATGGCTGGTGTTGCTGGCCCCGGTGGGGCTGGCGGTGTTTGTGGCCGCGAGTCCGGGATCGCTGCGTGCGCGCCTGATCTCGATTTATCAGCCGCGGGCCGAAGTTGACTCGAACCTGCACCGGGTCGTTTGCTGGCGCACGGGGGTGCGTATGATCCAGGCGCATCCGTGGTTCGGACTGGGTCCCGAGGTGGTGCGACTGCGTTTCCATGACTACCTGCCGCCGGATGCACCGCAGCCGTTGCCTGCGGGCTGGTACGGGCACCTGCACAACTTGTATTTGCACTATGCGGCCGAGCGGGGCATTCCCACGGCGATGGCGTTAGTGTGGCTGCTGGCGCAGGCTTTCTGGGAACTGCACCGGGCGGCCCGGCGTGTGCGGGCGGGTCGGGACGAGGCGCGATTTCTGCTGCACGGCGCGGCAGCTTGCGTGTTGGGGGTGGCGGTAGGCGGCTTCTTCGAGGTGAACCTTGGGGACAGCGAAGTGCTGATGATGTTTCTGGCGGCGCTGGCTTGCGGATATCTGGCGCGTGAGCAGGCGGAGGCGGGCGATGGCAGAGTCGCTGCGGGGGCGTGAGATCATTCTGGCGGGCGGCGCCGGGGGCCTGGGGCAGGCGGTGGCGGAATTGCTGGCCGCCGAGGGGGCGCGGCTGGTCGTGAGCTACCGGTCGAACGCGGAGCGGGCGCGGCGCCTGGAGGGGTCGGGGGCGCGTATCGTTCAAGCTGATATCACTGGGCCTGACGATCGGAAACGCCTATTGGACGCGGCTCCCGAGCTCTACGGTCTGGTGGTGCCGGCGGGCGAGCCGGCGCGGGTGGCGGACGCCGCCCGGACGGAGGAGGTGCTGCGGAGCTCGCTGGAAGTGAACCTGCTCGGGCCGCTGCTGCTGGCGCGGGAGGCGGCGGAACGGATGAAGGCGGCCGGCACTGCGGGGGCCATCGTGTTGTTTTCCACCATGCAGGCGGTGGGGGTTTTCGCGGGATCGCTGGCGTACGCGGCGCCTAAGGCGGGGCTTGTGCAGGGCGCGCGGGTGCTGGCCAAAGAGTATCGGGGACCGGCGAACATCCGGGTGAACGTGATCTGCCCGGGGGTGATGGCGGCGGGGATGGCCGAGGCCTCGATCGCGTCGGGCAAATACGACCGCTACTTGCGTGAGGGGGCGATCCACCGCTTCGGCCACGCGCGGGATGTGGCTCGCGCCGTGCGCTTCTTTCTGGAGCCGGACAATTACGTCACGGGCCAGGTTCTGCTGGTGGACGGCGGTCTGAGCCTGTGAGCTGCCGGGTTTACTTGCTGCGGCCGACTTTCACTTTTTTGATGAGCGCCGAGGCCTTTTTGAGGTCGTCTTCGTTTTCGAAGGCCATCACCGAGGAGTATTTTTTGCCGATGACCTGGGTGACCAGGAAAGCGAGGTTGATGCCCGCGCCGGCGATGGCTTCGGCGATGGCGTGACCGAGTCCGGGCCGGTCGTCGCCTTCCACCAGGAGAGTCGGCATCTCCCAGGCGGCAAGACCGGCGGCCTGAGCGGCAGCCTCGGCCTTTTTGCCTTTGACGGGAAACAGCTCGATGGCGGCCCTGGCGGGGTCGCCGGGGAATCGGTATCCCATGACGATGGTGAGGTTGGCCCCGGCTTGGGCCAGGGGTTTGAGGGTGGATGCCAGGACGCCGGGTTGGTTGGGAACTTCGGCGCGCCAGAGTACAATGCGCTTGACTGAAACGGCCATAGTCACCTCCGCCGCACGCCTGAGGGGCGCGCGCCCTCAATTGTAGTGCAGGTTGGGCGTGGGGACAATACTTTGATGGAGGCGACGGGCGCGAGGGCGGGTCCGTTCAGCGGGAGTTTTGCGCCGGGGCCAGGGAGAAATATTCGAAGAAGCGACGTTTTTTGGTGACCGAGATGGCGGGCAGCTCGAGCAAGGAACGGGCCAGGGCCTCGAAGTGTTGGCCGAGCCGGGAATCCTCGCTGAGCGGCTGTCCGGCCATGATGGCCTGGTGGACGGCGACGTAGTCGTTGGGGATGGAAGTGCGGATGGCGGCGCCCAGCATCTGCTCGATCTGCTCGCGGGACAGGAGGCTGCGGGGCTGGGCGCGGTTGAGGATGATTTCGACGCGGCCGGCCAGCTCGAGGCCGCGCAGGAAGCGGAGTTTTTCGGCGCCGAGGTGCAGAGCCGGGACTTCGGGGGTAGCGACCATGAAGATGCGGGCGGACTCGCGCAACAACTCGAGCGAGTATTTTTCCATCATGCCGGAGTGGTCCACGCAGATGACTTTGTAGAAGCGGCGTGCGAAGGCGAGCATCATATGGAGGCGTGCGGGCTCGACACGCAAGCCGGGATCGAGCCTTCCGGTGGGCAGCACGTCGAGTGTTCCCATGGGCCAGACGAGTTTGGCCCAGACGTCCTGGTCGAGCTGATCGGCGTGTTCGATGGCGTCGATGACCGAGTAGCGGGGGTTGAGCTTCAGCAGGAAGCCGAGGATGCCGCTGTTGAGGTCGAAATCCACCAGCAGGACGCTGGTGTCGGGGATTCGGGAGAGGGCGACGGCGGTGTTGAGGGCGACGGTGGAGGCGCCGACGCCGGGTTTGGCGGGCAGGAAGGAGTAGAGGCGGTCAATGGTGGGGGTCCGGCTGTCGACGAGTTTCTGGATGCGGCCGAGGGCGTCGCGGAGCTTCTGGGCCTCGAAGGGCCAGGTGAGGACCTCGCGGACGCCGGCGCGCATGAGTTCGAGGAGGATGTGGGGGTCGCAAGAGTTCACCACGGCCGCCACGGGCAGGCCGGCGGCTTTCTTTTCGAGAAAGGAGGCGACGACCGAGAAGCGTTGCGGGGATTCGTAGCTGAGGAAGACGGCCTCTACGGTGCGTTCGGCGAGCAGGCGTTCGAGTTCGACGGCGTCGGGGTAGCGGTTGAGGTGGAGGACGACGCCGGCCATGCGGCTATCGAGCAGGGCCCGTTCGAGGGCAGCGGCGATTTCCTGATCGGGGCAGATGATGGCGACACGCAGCATGGCGATCCCTGGATAGGGATCGGGCGTTTGCTGGTCGGGGGCGATGGGAGCGGGCCCTGAAAAAGGCTCGAGGAAAAACCCGAGCCGTGCTCCGGTTTACTTCCTGGCCCGCTCGAGATTGGCGCCGACGGCGTCCCAGTCCAGATTCTTGAAGAAAGCGTCGATGTAGGCGGCGCGGGCGACGCCGTAGTCCAGGTAGTAGGCGTGCTCGTACACGTCGAGGGCGACGATGGGCACGGCGTTCCAGACGGGGAAAGTATTCTGGGCGTCGCCGGCGTAATTGAACAGGTAGCCCCAGTCGCGATCCCAGGCGGTCCAGGCCCAGCCGCGGGAGGCCATACCGGTAGCCTTCAGGTCGGCGCGCCAGGCGTCCACGGAGCCGAAGTATTTCTCGATGAGTTGGCGCAGATCGGCGGGCGGATCGCCGCCGCGGCCGCCGAGGTGGCCGAAATAGATTTCGTGGTTCTTGATGCCGCCGATGGCGAAGGTCAAATCCACTTTGAGCGAGCGGACATCGCTGAAGGTCTGGTTGGCCGAGGCCCGATCGGCCGCCTCCAGTTTGGTCATAATTTCGTTGTATTTGTTGACGTAGCCCTGGTAGAGTTTGTAGTGCTCGGTCATGGTACGGGCCGAGATGCCGTCCAGATCGCGCATGATGTGATCGAAGTTCTTCGCAGTCAACTGGTGAGCCATGTACGGTGTCTCCTTGTCTGTCCAATAGGATGCGGCGGGCAGCGGCGGAGTCGCAGCAATCGGGCCGGCAGTGGGGTCAGAGCTGGGCGCCGCCGGCTTGCTCGAAAGCGTACGCCAGCCGGAGCATGCCCACCTCGTCGAAGTGGCGTGTGAGGATCTGCATGCCGACGGGCAGGCCGTCGCGGGTCTTGCCGCAGGGCACGCTCATGCACGGGATGCCGGCGAGGCTTCCGGTGATGGTGTAGATGTCGGAGAGATACATGGCCAGGGGGTCGGCGATTTTTTCGCCGAGGCGGAAAGCGGGGAAGGGAGAGACGGGGGTAACGATGGCGTCCACCTGGCGAAAGGCCTCGGTGAAGTCGCGGGCGATGAGGGTACGGACTTTCTGGGCTTTGAGGTAGTAGGCCTCGTAGTAGCCGGCGCTGAGGACGTAAGTGCCGAGCATGATGCGGCGCTTGCACTCGGCGCCGAAGCCTTCGCCGCGGCTGTGGCGGTACATATCGCCGAGCGTCTCCGAGTGTGCCGAGCGACGGGTATAACGAACGCCGTCGTAGCGCGCGAGGTTGGAGCTGGCCTCGGCGGTGCAGATGATGTAGTAGCAGGCGATGGCGTACTCGGTGTGGGGGAGGCTGATGTCGCGGATTTCGCACCCCAGCTTGCGCAGGAGATCCACGCCGCGGGCGATGCAGTCACCGGTCTGGCTGGTCAGATCCTTGAAGTATTCGCGCGGCAGGCCGACTTTGACGCCGCGGACGTTGCCGTCGAGAGCGGCCAGGTAGTCGGGCACGGGAGCGAAGGCGGAGGTGGAATCCATGGGGTCGCGTCCGGCGATGACCTGGAGCAGGAGCGCGGCGTCGCGGACGTTGCGTGCGAAGGGTCCGATGTGATCCAGGGAACTGGCGAAGGCGACCAGACCGTAGCGGCTGACGCGGCCGTAGGTGGGGGTGATGCCGACGATGCCGCAGAAGCTGGCGGGCTGGCGGATGGAGCCGCCGGTATCGGAGCCGAGTGCGACGAGGGCGGTTCCCTGGGCGACGGCCGCGGCCGAGCCGCCGCTGGAGCCTCCCGGCACGCGGTCGGGAGCGAGGGGATTGCGCACGGGACCGAAGGCGGAGTTTTCGTTGGAGGATCCCATGGCGAACTCGTCGCAGTTGGTCTTGCCCAGGATGACGCCGCCGGCTTGTTCGAGGCGGATGACGGCGGTGGCGTCGTAGGGAGGCACGTAGCGCTCGAGGAGGCGCGAGGCGCAGGTTGTTCGGACGCCTTTGGTCAGGATGACGTCTTTGACGGCGACGGGCACGCCGGCCAGGGGGCCCGGGTTCTGCCCGGCGGCGATTTTTGCGTCCACCCGGCGGGCGGCCTCGAGCGCGCGCTCGGGGCAGAAGTGGAGGTAGGCGTTGGTCGCGGGATTTTCGGCCTGAGCGAACTCGAGGGCCGCCTGGGCCAGTTCGGCGGCGGAGAAACGGCGGGCGTTGAGGCCTTGCGTGACCTGCTCGATGGTAAGTTCCCGGATTTCGCTTGGGGTCACCGCTCGATCACCTTGGGGACCTTGAAATAGCCGGCGCCGGCCAGGGGCGCGTTGGCGAGGGCGGCTTCGGGGCCCAGCGTGGGGCCTTCCACGTCCTCGCGCAACGTGGCCGTTTCCTCGGCTTCGTAGAGCACCTGCGCCATGGGCTCGACGTGGCGCGTGTCCAGTTCGTTGAGTTTGTCCATGTACTGGAGGATGGCGCCCAGTTCGAGGCACATGCGGGCGACCTCCTGGTCGGTGAGTTCGAGGTTGGCCAGGTCGGCTACGTAGCGCACTTGCTCCTCGCTGATTTTCACGCCTGAGACCTCGCCCTTTGCTTGATATAGAGCCGCCGCAGCACGTGATCGGCGATGCCGTCGGCTTCATCGGCGGGGTGTGCGGATTCCGCGCGCATGGGACCGCGACGCGGGGGGGCGGCGCGGAAGACGATGCGGGCGACGGGTGGGTCGCCGAGGAGCTTGCGCAGGTTGGCCAGGATCTGGCCTTCGAGCGGGCGGAGCGCCCGCTGCCAGGCGTCGTCCTCGACTTCGACCCAAAGCGTGTCGCCGCGCAACTGTCGCACGTGGGCGCGTTGCGCCAGGGCCTTGCCCACGGCGGCGGGCCATGCGGCGCGGAGCAAATCCTCCGGCGAGGGGCCGCCGGGAATTTTCATGCGAGCGATGAGCCTACCGGCGCGATCCATGGCGGCTGGAATTACCGTATTGTAGCACGCGGCTGTTTTACCATCGCAGTGTGAGGCTGGTTCTGGCGTCGCAGTCGCCGCGCCGGCGGGAATTGCTGGCGAGGGCGGGGTTTTCCTTCGTGGTGCGCCCGGTGGAGGTGGACGAAAGCCGGCGTCCGGGTGAGGACGCCGCCGCGCATGTGCAGCGCCTGGCGCGGGAGAAGGCGCGCGCGGCGCGTGCGGAGCCGGAAGAGACGGTTTTAGGCGCGGACACGGTCGTGGTCTTGGACGGAGAAATTCTGGGCAAGCCGGCGGATGTCGTGGAGGCAGCGGCGATGCTGCGCAAGCTTTCCGGGCGGAGCCATGAGGTGTTCACGGGCGTGTGTCTGCGGCGCGATGCGGTGGAGCTGACGGAATTCGAAGTGACGCGGGTTTGCTTCGTGGCGCTGAGCGAGGAGGAAGTGCAGGAGTACGTGGCGAGCGGCGAGCCGATGGACAAGGCGGGCGCCTACGCCGTGCAGGGGCTGGCATCGAAGTTCGTCGAACGCATCGAGGGTTGCTATTTCAACGTGGTGGGCCTGCCGGTGGCCAGAGTGTACCGCATGATGAAGCAGCTTGGATGGGGCCGGCGAGGGGATTGACTGGCCGCCCGGCGTGGGATACTTTGGGCGTATGGATCTATCGCGCAGGGAATTTCTGGTGACGGCGGCGGGCGCTGCGGCTGCGCCGGCGGCTGCGGGCATGCCCACGAGAACGCTGGGGCGCACGGGAGTCCGCGTTTCGATTCTCGGCTTCGGTTGCGGAAGCCGGTTCATGATGTACAAGGAAGAAGAGAAAGCGATTGCCGCGATCCAGCGGGCGCTCGAACTGGGCATCACGTACTTCGACACGGCCGCATCCTACGGCAAAGGCGTGAGCGAGGAGTGGGTGGGCAAGGCGCTGGAGGGGCGCAAGGACGTATTCGTGGTGACCAAGGTCAGCCAACGCAAAGCTGACGAAGCGATGCGCACGATCGAGGCGAGCCTGAAGAAGCTGCGGCGCCACCCCGATCTGATTCACATCCACGCGCTGGCGGGCGAGGAGGACCTGGCGGCGATCGAGGCCCAGGACGGCGTGCTGAAGCTGCTGTACAGGTTGCGCGATGAGAAGGTTTGCCGTTTCCTTGGCGTGACGTGCCATGCCGATCCGGCGGTGCTGAAGACGATGCTGGAACGGCACGATCTGGACTGCGTGCAGATGGCGCTGAACGCGGCGATGGCGACCCTGGCGGAGGGACGGGGCCGTGGCTACGCGCCGGAGACGCAGCCCGGGGCGACGTTCGAGGAGCTGGCGTTGCCGACGGCGCTCGAGAAGAAGATGGGCGTGACGGCGATGAAGGTTTTCGCGCAGGACAAGCTGGCAGGCCAGGCGCCGCCGGAGATGCTGCTCCGTTATGCGATGTCGTTGCCGGTGGCGGCCGCGGTGATCGGCATGCCGCAGTTGGAGCAGTTGGAGGCGAACGCGCGATTGGCGCAGAATTTCCGGCCGCTCTCACCCGGGGAGATGCAGCAGTTGCGACAGAAGCTGGCGGGCCAGCGCGCGGCGCTGATGCGGTTTTTCCGCGATCACGCGGACGGCTGAGGGCCGGCGGGCGGGCCGGGCTTGACAAGAACGCCGCCGGCGCGTCAGACTTTGAGAGTTGCCCTATCCCACCTGGATCCGACACATCGGGGTTGGCGTGGCGATCGGCGTGTGGAGCGCGGCGCCGTGGCGCGCGGCGGCGCAGGCCGATTCCGCAGCGCAGCCCCAATACGGCGGCCCTTCCATTTTGAGCCGGGGAACGATTCCCCGCCGAGGCGCGGCGGATGAGCTGCTGCGGTTGCGTCCGTACGTCACGATCGCGGGCGTTTACGACACGGGGCTGACGGGCGTATTTACGGATGAAGCCGGCCGGCTGCCGAAAGACGACGGCTACGGGGTGTCGGCTTCCTTCGGCGTGCTGGGTTACCACACGTGGCGCCGGACGGTGCTGGGGCTCAGTTACGACGGGCAGGCACGGCATTACACGCGACGCACGTACTACGACGGTCTGGATCAATCGCTGGCTCTGGATGTGACGCACCGATTCACGCGCCGGCTGCGCCTGGAGCTGAACGAAGCCGTCGCCAGCCGGCGCGGCGGGTTCCTGGGCATGATGGGTTCCCGGTTCTACAACCGGGAGTTCGAAGACCTTGCGCAGGACCTGCTGTTCGACACGCGAGTTCACATCCTGACCAGCACGGCGCGCCTGATTTATCAGAAGACGCCACGGCTTTCGTTCAGCTTTGGGGGAGCGGCTGTGGCGCTGGAGCCGCGTTCGCGCGCGCTGGTGCGTGCGCGGGGCGGTGTGGCGACCGGGGATGTGGCGTGGCGCGTCGGGCGTTTTGACACGACGGGAGCGGCTTATACGTTCGCCCATTACTGGTTCCCCGGGGCCTTCGGCGAGGCGTACATACACGGCGTGATGTGGCTGTGGGCGCGGCAACTGTCGCGCGCCTGGACGTTTTCGTTGGGGGTGGGCGGTTATCGGGTGGAAACCCAGCGGCTGCGACAGGTTCAGATCGACCCGGTGATTGCCGCCATCATCGGGCAGCGGACGGGCATCGAGGTCTACCATCGGATTCTGTACATGCCCGGTCTGGAAGGGAGTCTGGATTACCGCTTCCGGCGCGGGTCCTTCGGAGTGAACTATCGCCGCGGGATGTCCGCAGGCAATGCGGTTTATTTGACTTCGGCGCGAGAAAGCGGCGGCATGACTTTCAGCTATACGGGCACGCGACGGCTCCACTTTTCGGCCAGCGCGGGTTACTCGCGGCTCTCCAGCGTGTCGGAAAACCTGGGGCGATACCGCAGTTACCAGGCGGGGGCCGGCGTGACTTACAGGCTGGCGGGGCCGGTGTCGCTGTTCGCCCGCGTGGACGGCAGGAAATATAACTTGCGGGGCACAGGTTTCGGCCGGATTCATGCGCGTGCGACGGCGGGGTTGAGCTTCAGTCCGGGAGATATTCCGCTTTCGCTCTGGTAAATGGGAGTGGGCGAGCTCAGGCAGCGGCGGATTCTTATTGTGGACGATGAGATCCCGTTGCTGGCCCTGATGGAGCAATTCCTGAGCCGGTTGGGCTACCAGGTGGAAGCATTTTCGTCGGCGCGCGAGGCGTTCGAGCGGTTGGCGGCCGATCCCGGAGCTTACTCGCTGGTGGTGACCGATATCAGTCTGCCGGAAATTTCGGGCCGGCAGGTGGTCGAGCGGCTGCTGGAGCGCAATCCCGATCTTCGCGTGCTGGTGTGCACGGGAACGGCTTTCGCGCTTTCCTCGGTTGCGGAATCGCTGCGGGCGCGCGTGGGGGTGCTGACAAAGCCTTTCGCGCCGCCGATGCTGGCGGACGCCGTGCGGCGGTTGCTGGAGGGGGCGAACGCCGGCGGCGGCAGCGGTTGACGGGCGGACCCGGGCGCGGTCAGATTTCGGTTTCGGCTTCGCGTTCGAGCCCGGCGCGGTCGAGCAGGCGTACGCGGCGACGATCGAGTTCGAGCAAGCCCTCGGCCTGGAAGCGATTGAGGTTGCGCGAGACGACCTCGCGCACCGTGCCCAGGCGCAGGGCCAGCTCCTCCTGAGTGACGGGCAGACGGAAGGTATCGGCGCCGGCCTGATCGGCAAAGTCGAGCAAGGCTCTGGCGAGGCGCTGCCGGACGGCGCCGAAGGCGACGCTTTCCACCAGCCCGACGAGCCCGCGCAGCCTTCGCGCGACCACGGCCAGGACTTTGAGGCCCAGATCGGGGTTCAGTCGGCAGACGTGCCGGAAGTCCTCCTTGCGGATGAGCCAGGCGGTGACGTCGTCGAGCGCCATGACGCTGGCGGGGAAGGGTCCGTCGTCAAACAGCGGGACTTCGGCGACAGTGGAAGGGGCCTCTTCGATGGCGAGCATGATTTCGCGGCCCGAAGGGGAGGTTTTGTAGATCTTCACCCGGCCCTCGATGAGCACGTACATACCGGGGCAGGGGTCGCCTTCGACAAACAGCAGCTCGCCCGCCCGATAGCGCTTTTCGAGGGCGCGCTCGGCGAGGGCCTCCCTTTCCGGCTGGCTCAAGCCGGCAAACAGAGCGACGCGCGCCAGAACGCGAGCTTTTGGTCTGGCGCCGTGGGCAGATCCCTGCAAGCGGCCTCCGTACCCAATTTAACCCAGGAAGGCGGCGACGCCAGTCGAGCGCTCGGGGGCGAAAGGGACGGCTCGAGGTGGCCAAGTAACCGGCGAGTTAGGGGGCGATCCTTTCTTTGCTTTGACCGTGATTTCGCAGGCGGCTGACAGTGGAAAAGGGCTTGGCGCTTGAATTTTCGGGCGCCGGACAGGGGGCGCGCGCGGATCCGTCCGGAGCGGGATTGGACCGAGTGCAGTAAGCGGTCAGGGCCGAGGACACTGGGGTAAAGGGGTCTGGGAGTCGGCTTTCCGGTAACCCTCGGGTAACTGGCAATTTACCATGAATTTCCTTGACAGCGTTGCGATTGCCGGGTATGATCGGGGCGGGAGGAAAATTCCGAAGTGATCAGGATCAGCGGTTGTCTGTTTGTGGTTTCAGCGGCGCTCTACGCGCAGGTGCACACGGCGAGCCTGACCGGGCTGGTAACCGATCCGACGGGGGCGGTGATCAGCGACGCGCGAGTGACGGCGAAAAACCTGGCGACCAACGTCGAGCTTTCGACGTTAACCGACGCTTCGGGATACTACACGCTGCCGGCATTGCAGGTCGGCAGCTATGAAGTTACGGTCGAGAAACAGGGTTTCAAGAAAGCGGTAGCGACCAATGTCGAGTTAGTGGTAGGGCAGAAGGGGCGATTGGATTTCCGGCTTGACCTGGGCACGCTGGCGGAATCGGTGACGGTGGAGGCGGGTGCGCCGTTGCTGGCGACCGAGGAGGCCTCGCTGGGTTCGGTGGTGGAGAACCCGCGAGTGCGGAACCTTCCGTTGAGCCGGCGGAACTGGGACGATTTGTTGGGGTTGATCCCGGGGGTGCACAGCGACCGCTACACGGAGGAAGGGGGCGGCACGGCGGCGGGCCGCACGGGCGGGGCGAACGTGCACGGCGTGCGCTCGTTGCAGAACAACTTTCTGCTGGACGGCGTGGACAACAACTCGATCTCGACCAACGTTCAGGAGCTGACGACCCAGATCGTGCGGCCATCGGTGGATTCGATCCAGGAATTCAAGGTGACGACGAATGCGTACTCGGCCGAATACGGGCGCAGCCCGGGGGGTGCGATCAGCGTGACGACGCGGAGCGGTACCAACCAGTTTCGCGGAGTGGCTTACGAGTTTCTGCGGAACCGGAAGTTCGACGCGAACAACTGGGTGTTGAACCGTTCGGGGCAACCCAAGCCGCAGCACATCCAGAATCAATTCGGCGGCAATCTGGGCGGGCCGATCGTGCGGGACCGCGCATTCTTTTTCTTCGATTACGAGGGCACGCGGATCCGCAAGGGCACGACGCGGCTGGGCAGCGTGCCGTTAGCCAACGAACGGCGTGGCGACTTTTCGGCGGCGGCGGCCGCGGCCAATCGCATCAGTTACGATGCGCTGGTGGATCGCGTGGGCGACTGCATGGGGCGCGGCATGCCCTTCCCGGGCAACCAGATCCCGGCCACCTGCTTCGATCCCGTGGCCAAGCGCATTCTGGACATGCTTCCCGAGCCGAATCTGGTTCCGGCGGCGGGACCGCTGAACACGTTCAACTTCGTGCGCAGCCCCTCGATCGAGGATGACGCGGACGCCATCACGACGCGCGAGGATTTTCCGCTGAGCTCGAGCCACCAGCTCTTCTTCCGCTACAGTTGGTCGGACCGCTTCCGCTATGTGCCCGGAGTATTTGGCGGCGTGCTCGACGGCACGTCCACTTCGGCCTTCGGGCGGCTGTTCATGGGCGGGCAGAGTGCGGTGCTGGGAATGAACTCGGCGCTGGGCCCGCGGCTGGTGAACGAGTTTCGACTCGCCTGGGGTCGGAACAATTCGCGAGGCGTTCAGGATCCGTTCGGCAAGAACACGCTGGCGGAGTACGGCATTCGTGGCGTTCCGGAGGATCCGTCGTTTTCGGGCGGCTTGCCCGCGCTGCGCATCCAGGCGCGCGGAGGGACGCCGACGATCCCTGGCGGAGCCGGCGGCGGGCTGGATCACATCGGCTCGCCGGTATTTCTGCCCAAGTGGCAGATCACGAATCTGTGGCAGACCTCGGACGTGGTGAGCCTGATCCGCGGGCCGCACCAGCTCAAATTCGGGGCGGATCTGCGCATGCCGATGCGCAACATTTACGTGGACATTCCGGCGCCGCGCGGCGACTGGACATTCGACGGGAACCGGACGGGCATTGGCGTGGCGGATTTCCTGCTGGGCTATCCTTCGGCGGCGCAGTTGTCGAATCTGCGGCCGGTGGATCTGCGGCTGTGGATGATGTCGTACTTTTACCAGCACGACTGGAAGCTGAACCCGCGCCTCACCGTGAACTTCGGGTTGCGCTATGACTTCGCCACCTGGCCTTACGAGGGCGGAAACCGGATGACCAATGTGGACCCGGCGACGGGGAACCGGTTCACACCGGCGAACTCGCCGTACGGTCGCAGCCTGGTGCGTTCGGACAAGAACAACCTGGCGCCGCGGGTGGGGCTGGCCTGGCAGATGGGTCCGCGCACCGTATGGCGGGCAGGTTACGGGCGCTTCTACATGCTCTTCGAGCGCGCGGGCAGCGAAGATCAGATGGGCCTGAATCTGCCGTGGGTGGTCAACAACGCGGTGGGGGCGGCGAGCGTCAATGAGACGGTCAACAACATGCGGGTGCGCACGGGCTTCAACCTGTCGCTGGATCCGGCGGTGATCGAGAACGATCCCGCGCGCCTGCGACTGGTGCGGCAACGGGCGGTGAGCCCCGATTCCGTGATGCCCACGGTGGACAAGTGGTCCTTCGGTTTGCAGCACCGGCTTCCGGCGGACGTGGTGGTGAGTCTGGACTACGTGGGGACCAAGGGAACTCACCTTTCGGTGTTGCGAAACCTGAACCAGCAGCGCTTCAATCCGGACGGTTCGCCGGGCGGGCCGGCGACGGTGCGCTTCCCGGCCCTTGGTGCGGTCGAGTACCGCGAGAACAGCGTGAACTCTCACTACCACGGCCTGGACGCCTCGCTGGACAAGCGATTCAGCCGAGGCGTTGCCTTCGGGCTGGCGTACACCTTCTCCAAGTCCATTGACTACGCCATGGAGCACCTGTTCAGCGGTGGCTCAAGCAGCTTCATGCAGAACGCGCACAACCTCAAAGAGCAGCGCGGTCGCAGCGACTTCGACTATCGTCACCGCCTGGTGCTTCATTACAATTACGAACCACCGCTCGGCAAGGGCGGGTCTCATCTGACCCAAGGCCCGGGGGCGTGGTTGCTGGGGAACTGGCGGATCAGCGGCATCACGGTGCTGCGGTCGGGTCGTCCCTTCACGATCTTCTACGGCGCCAACAACGGGCGGGTAGGCGTGCCCGGCGGTCTGGCCAACGCGCTGGCGGATCGGCTGCGCGACGGCAATCTTCCGACCGACCAGCGCAAGCCGGACCGCTGGTTCGACCAGGCCGCGTTCGCGCCGCCGCCGGGGCCGCGGGTGCTGGGCAACTCGGGACGTAACATTCTGGACGGGCCGGGAGCGGTGAACTTCGATTTCGCCCTGGCGCGGACATTCCCGTACTTTGGCGAAGGCCGCAGCCTCGAGTTCCGGTGCGAAGTTTTCAATGCCTTCAACACGCCGCAGTTCGGCTTGCCGGATAACAACCGGGCCAGCGGCGCCTTCGGGACGATTTCGCGGCTGGCGGGTGATGCCCGTCTGATGCAGTTCGCGTTGAAGTTCTACTACTGAGCGGGCCAGGAGGCGGGGCCCGCCTCACGGGCCCCACTCCAGGCGGAGGCGGTAAAAGTCGGCGCCGCCGCGGGGATCCTCGACGCGGATCCGAGCCGTGAAGTTATTGGCGGGGGAGGGCTGCTCGAGGAGGGTGGCGCGGCCGCGTCCCGCAAGTTTGCGCACAGAGAGGGCAAGGCCCGGCTGAGCGGGTAGCGGGGCGCCGAAGCGGGCTTGGGGGCGGGCGACAGGCTGGCCGGACTGGACCTCGAAGCGAACGGCGTCGCCCTGAATGAGGATGTCCACCGTGCCGTCCACTTCGGCCTCGATTTCGATCTGCGCTGCCGCGGGCCGGCCGGAGGCAGACGGGGTGGGCGGCTGCACGGGGGACGGGCGACGGTCAATGCCGAGGTAGGGGTTGTACACGTAATCGAGCGAGAAAGGCTCGTCGGCGGGGAAGCGCAGGTTGCGGCTGAGGGCGTAAGCGGGATCGAGGCCCCATTGCCCGACGGCGAGGACCTTGCGCTTGAGGGTGGTGCTGTCAAACCAGCCCCAGAAAGGCCGTGCTTTGTTGGTCGCCTCTTTGCGCCCGAAGAAAGCGCCGCCGATGCGGAAGCTCAGGCCGGGGCGGTCGCCGAAGGGTTCATAGCGGAAGTAATCGTCGAAGGTCCTGGCGTCCCACTTCCCTTCCTCGGCCCTGGGCCACCATTCGCGTTCGACGGGGAGCAGATCGTAACCCACCATCCGGTCGTTGGCGTGGCGCGGGCGTTCGGGAACGCCTTTGTAAATGAAAGTAATTCCGGTTCCGTCGAGAAACTCGTCGCGGGCGAGGGAGTAGCGGGACTGGGGGGAGAGCGTACCGTAAATGCCGTGACCGCCGGATTCGATGAAGACGGCGGGATGACGGTCCCTGTACAGTTCGATGCCTCCGTCTATGTTGTGAACTCCGCTGCGGATCCTTCTGTTATTGGTGAAGGAATAGATGTTGTTGTGGGCCAGGGTTTCCATGACCTCGAGGCGGCCGTAAGGTGAGCCGTCCTTGCGCACGGCGAGGACGACGCCTTCGTTGTCGTTTTCGTGGCAGGTGCCGACGACGCAGCGGTCCGAGTAGTCGCGGGCGTGAAAGACGTTGTAGACGAGAAACCAGTGGGTTTCGGTTTCCATGGCGGCGTAATAAATAAAAGCCTGGGAGCTGCCGGTTTCCAGATTGTCCCAGTTATTATCTCCGTGCCAGTCGCCGTCGAAATCGAAACGGCAGGGGATGTCGGCCTTGGGGTCGAACCAGGTTTCCTGGGCGAGCAAAGGAGCATAGTGTTCCGCCAGCGCGCGGTACGGGTCGTCGCGTGACGGGTAAGGGGGAAAATCGAAGCTTTCCGGTTTCTTGCGGGACGGGACGTTTTCACTTACTTCGATTTCGATTTCTGCCTGCTTGCCCTCGAGCTCGGCCTGAACAACATACTTGCCCGGTTTTTCGGGCGCGGTATAAAGAACGGCGTCCTTGATGACAAACTGGCCGGAGGCTCCGGCGAAGATATTCCAGGCCCGGGACGGGCTTTCCTCGAAGAATTTTTCGTCGTCTTTGCCCTGGAAGGCGAAGGGCTTGGAGAGCCAGCCGCCCCCGGGTTGGCGGACGCGCAGGGACGCGCCGGTACGGCGGAGCCGGACTTTTTCCTCGCCGTTCTGGCCGTAGGCGAGCACCTGGATGACAAGGGTTTCCCAGGGACGGACGCGGGCGCCGGGGGGATCGGTGCGGAGGCGGATTTCCGTGACGGGGACTTTGCTGCCGAGCCGGGCGATTTTCTCTCCCACTTTGTCCAGTTGCGCCTCCAAGGGCAGTGCAGCCAGCAGGGCCGCGCAGGTGGGGCGAAGCACGGATAGCCTGTTCATGTGAACCTCCCGCCGCCGACGGGCAATCACCCGATCTGTTCTCATGGTATGCCGTTTGGGGGATGGCGTGGGCGGCAGGCGGCTATTCCCGGCTGGGGATGACGGGCGGAGCGAGGCGCCGGCGCAGGGGAGGGTTCTGGCGCAAGCTGCCGGGAGGGGACTGAGGGAAATCACTGTTGGAAAAGGCGTTGCTTTCACCCTATAATTAACCGAGAGCGTCGTTGGCCCCATGCCCTGTTTTTATTGCGGCAAACCGGTATCCGTCCTGCGAAAGCTGACGGATCCGGACTTTTGCTGTGACGAGCACCGGGAGCGCTACCACGAGCTGAGCAGGCTTGCGCTGGAGCGGTTGATGTCCGCCTCGACGCTCCCGCGGAAACCCAAGGAAGCCGAGCCGACGAGGCCCGCCCCGGCGGCGGAGCCGCAAGCCCGCCCCGGCGAGGCGAGGCGGGGTGCGGAGGAGTGGAGCATGCCTCCTCCGGCGGGGCCGAAAGAAGCCACCTGGGGCCGGAACAAGGACGTGGCCTCTTGTTTTATCGGCCCGGGCGCAACAAGTTTCCCGGCCGCCATCGCCCTGCCCGGGACGAGCGGGCCGGTCTTGCGGAACACGGGATTGCTTTCGTCCACGTGGCTGGCGGTGGGGGGCGGTGCGGCGACCGGGCTTGCCGGTCTGCTTGGAGCGGGGACCGTGCGGCCGGGCGGCTCAAAGATCCACGTGCCGAGCGGACCATCTTTGAGCGCAGCTTTGGCGCGGCTGGAAGCGGGATCGAAGGTGCTGGAGGCGAGGCCGGTGGCGGCGGCCGCGTCCGAATCGCCGGGGGAACGCAGGCTGGTCCGCGCGGTTGATCTCACCTCAACAGCGATCCGGACTCCGGCGCCAAGCCTGAACGCGATCATCGGCATGGCGCCCGCAGTGAAGTTGCGCGGACCGGGAGCCGTTGCCGGAGGCCCTTTTTCCCGAGCAGGCGGACCAACGGCTACGGCTGGGCAGCTCAGATTGCCCGGGATGACGGTGGCTGCGAGGCCGAAGCCGGCAGGCGCTTCGGCGGCAGCGGTTGAGCCCATGCCGCGAAGCCTCGGGACGGGCAGGGCGCAGGTGGCAAGGCCGAGGTTACCGGCGCCCGCGACAGCGCCGGCGTCGCCCACCTCCCGAGGTGTGCAAACTGCCGGTGTTGGCGCAGCGGGAACCCTGGCGTTGGCGCCGACGCCCGCGACATTGACGACGGTCCCGTTGCCCACCCCACTGCCGATGATGGTGGCCGTCACGGGGGCGCGGAGCGGCGCGGCGGCGGCCGGCGCAAAGACAGCGATTCCGGGGGCGGAAGCGATGAGTCTGGCGCCGCGGGTGGCGGGTGCCGACCACACGGCAAGGACGGCGCCGGGTCGGGGATTGGTGTCCCGGGTGGCGTTTCCGCGCGGGCGGCTGAGCGAAGTCGAGGGACTGGCGATATCGCCATGGTGGTCTGCGGGACCTCCGAAGCCGGTGGAGGTGACTTCGTTGAGCGTGGGCAGCGGCAGCGCGCTGGCGGTGAGCGTGGTCCTGCCGTCGGTCCGGCAGAGCGCAAAGAGCGGCCTGGCGGAATTGGCAGCGTCGCCGGCGGCGGCGATCCGTGGCCCGGACCTGCGGTCGGATGTGCCCGCCACGGCCGTGAGCGGCGCGAGCTTCGCGATTCCTGCCGCTGAGCTGACCCCCTGCGCGACTCCCGGCCCGGCGGCGGGTTCGATTCTCGCCGCGTCGGGGTTGGGCTTGCCGGAGCTGCGCCCAGTGGTTGATGAGGGGGGCGCCCGCGTGGAGTGGGCGGCGATGCCGGCGTGGCGACCGGCGCCCCGCAGCCCGGAGGTCGGCCTCCGGCCGGGGATGGGCGCGCTTGGGTTGGCTCCGCCGGCGGAAGCACCGGGGCCGTTACCGCAATCCGGCGCGCCGGCCGGGGTGTTGGTTTCCAGCGGAACATTCACGGTTTGTGCGGCAGACGTTCGCGGGCCGGAGGCGCTCGGAGGGAGGGCGCTTTCGATAGCGGCCTGTAATCCCCTGGGGAGCGGTCAACCGGCAGTCATTCCAAGGGTGGCCGCAACGGGGTCCGAGTTCCGCCCTGTCGCCGCGACTGCGTCCTACCCCGCGATCAGACCGGCGGTCGCCTCGGCGGCCCTTGGGACGACGGAATGCGGATGGCCGGACAAGCTTTTGCCTGGAATCGTGAGACCGGAAGCTGCCGGAACGTACGCCGGGTGGCTCTCGAGGGTTGCGGGGACGGCAGTCGGATTGTCGGGCTTGAGTGTGGAGAGCGCGGGGTTGAGGCCGGCCGCGGAGGCGGAGGTGCGCCCAGCGAGGGCGGTGGGACCGGCAAGCAGCACGGCGCTTGTCCGGGCATGGAGCGGTCCGGCGACCATCGTACCGGCAATGTTACCGGGGCGGGTCGAGGTTCGGCAACGCGCCGGGGTGATGAGCGGCCTGGCGGAGTTGAGGCCCGTAGCTCCTCGATCCGTCCGCATACCGGAGGCGGAGGCCGGCAAGGCGTGCCTTTCGCCGAGACCGCCCAGACCAGCGTGGCCCGAGAGCCAGGCGGCGCCCCGTGCCGCGTACACGTTCCCTCGTTATGGAGAAAGGAACCCAGGACGCGGACCCAAGGTGGGGCATGCGGATCCTGTCGGGCTCGACGCAGAGCCGCTGTGGATGACACGGGCCAAGCGGCCGGCTGGAGCGACATCTCTGGCGATCACGGAGTTCGTGGCGCCGCCCGTGCCGCCGGTTTGGATCCAACTGTTGAACGTTTGGCAGGGGTTCCCGGCGGCGCTGCGGGGGGCTGTGGCATCGGTGGCTCTGGTGACCGGTCTGAGTCTGTTGATCTGGGCGGCTGCCGGCCAGGCGATTACTGCCCGGCTGGAGCAACGCGCGGCGATCGAGCTTCAGGAAGATTTCCGGCAGGGATTACGAGGCTGGATGGGAGCGCCGGGTTGGATCGAGAGTTGGAGGCGGCAGCCCGCCGGATACGTCGAAGTCAGCCAGCTAGCGTTGTGGCGCCCGACGAGAAAGCTGTCGGACTACCAACTGGAGTTTTTGGCGCAGTTGACCGGGAAGACGCTGGGCTGGGTGTTTCGTGCCGGGGACCTGGAAAACTACTATTCGATGAGACTGACGGTGCTGAAACCCGGGCCGCTGCCGACGGTGGCGCTGGTGCGTTCCGTTGTGGTGGGAGGCCGGGAACAGGAGAAAGTGCAGGTTCCGCTGCGGGTGAGGATTCAGCAAAGCGCCCCGGTGCGCGTGCGCGTATTGGTGAGAGGGGATGGTTTCACGACGTGGATCGGGGATCAACTGGCGGATTACTGGCGTAACGATCGGTTCCGGCAGGGCGCGATCGGCTTCTACGCCGAAGGGGGCGATCGCGCGCAGCTTTTCTGGGTGAAAGTTACGCACCAGGACGATTTTTTGGGTAAACTTTGTGCTTATCTGGCGCCGAGTCGAAGGGAGGAAAATGGACTATGAACGCACGTAACCCCGCTGCCGCTGCCCCGGCGGGAAAGGGGCAGAATCCTGTGGAGTTTAGCAAGCAAGCGCCGACGGCCTCGGTAGCGCTGGCTCGGGCCGTGGCGAGGCATCTGGAAGGCAAGCCGGAGGAAGCGCTCAGGGAACTGGAGCGGGCAGTGGCCAAGGGAGAGCGAACGCCGGAACTGTTCCAGGCCATGGGGCAGATCCAGTTCGAGCTGAGCCGATACGAGGACGCTGCGGCCAGCTTCCGTGAGTTGCTGAAGCTGAGCCCGGGCGACGCGGAGGCGTGGTTCAACCTGGCGGTATGCCTGGAGCGGCTGGAGCGCTGGCAGGAGGCGGCGGAGCATTACAAGAAGGCGTCGGAGATGGACCCGGAGCGGGCGGAGGCACAGCTCGGGCTGGGCGTGTGCCTGCTTCATCTGAACATGCACAAGCCTGCGGCGGCGGCTTTCGACAAGGTGTTGCAGGCCCGGCCGGATCTGGAGCCGGCGCTGTTCGGCAAGGCGGTGGCACTTCATCAGGAGGGCCGCGCCGAGGAGGCGATCGGGCTGTACCGGCGGGTTCTGGAGCGCAACCCGAAGTCGGAGGAAGCGCTGACCAACCTGATCGCGCTGGGACTGGCGCGGAAGGATCACGAGCTGGTGCGGGACAGCGCCGACCGGTTGCTGGGGCTCAACCCGCATTCGGTCGCGGCGGTGGAAGGGCTGGCGGCATGGGCTTTCGCCTGCGAGGACTATGAGCTGGCGGCGAAGTATTGCACCACCCTGACGGCGCTGGCGCCGGAGCACTACGAAGGCTGGTACAACCTGGGCCTGGCGCATCAAAAAGCGGGACGGTTCGAGCAGGCGGCGGAGGCTTACGAAGAGGCGGTGCGACTGCGGGCCGATTCGGTGGAGGCCTGGACGAACCTGGGCGTGGTGCGGCAGGAGCTGGGCGACGCGGCGGGCGCGCGAAAGGCGCACGAGCAGGCGGCGAAGCTGGATCCTTCGGGAACGACGGCGTTGTGGAACCTGGCCCTCTCGCTGGAAAAAGGCGGGGATCTGGCGCAGGCGGAAAAGGCCTATGCCGAACTGCTCAAGCGCAATCCGCGATTCGAGGAAGCCTGTTTCCGTCTGGGCCTGATGCAACTGGAGCGAGGCGATTACGCGCGAAGCGCGGAAAGCTTCGAGAGCTGCCTGAAACTGCGGCCGAAATGGGTGGAAGCGCAATTGAACCTGGCGCTGGCGTACTGGAGGCTGGGCGAGCTGGATCTGGCGCAGGCGGCCTACGAGCAGGTGCTGGAATGGGAACCGAAGTCGGTGGACGCGTTGCGCGGTCTGGCGGCCATCAGCCTGCACCGGAACAACGCGGACGAGGCATTGGAGTATCACGAGCGCCTGATCGCGCTGGGGGAGCGCTCGCCGGAGATCCTGTACAACGCGGGCGTGCTGCTTCAGAAGGCAGGGCAAACGGAAGCGGCCGCCGAGCGATACCGGGAGGCCCTGGAAGAGCAACCGGACTTTGCCGAGGCGCTGCTGAATCTGGGGCACGTCATGCGGGAGCTGGGGCGGCTGGAGGAAGCACGGGCCTGCTGGAGCAAAGCGCTGGAAGCCAAACCCGAGCTGGCTGCCGGTTACTTCGCACCCTCGCGCGGCTGAGATCGAGAGCCGGCGGGGCCGATCAAATCACGTCGGCGAAATTCCTGCGCAATTTGTAAAACCAGCCGTAGCCGGCGAAGAACGCCAGGGTGGAGACTAACCAGAGTTTCCACAGCGGGCTCCAGGCGGGCGGTTGATTTTCCAGCAGAATGGCGCGATAACCCTCGACGAGCACGAACATCGGGTTCCTGGCAAGGACGGGCAAAGCCTCGGGAGGCAAGGACTCGACGGGGTAACAGATGGGGGTCAGGAAGAACCATAAGGTAAGGATGAAACCGATAATCTGGCCCAGGTCGCGAAGATAGACGCCCAGGGCGGAGAGAAACCAGCAGAGGCCGGCCGTGAAAAGTAACTGGGGCGCCAGCAGGAGCGGCAAGTAAAGCGCGGTGGCGGGCACTGTGCCGCGGAGCACGAACAGGCTGATCAGGAACAACAGCAGGGCGAAAGCTTCGGTAACGAGGCCTGCGACCACGAGGTTGAAGGGAAGGGTTTCTACGGGAAAGACGAGTTTCTTGACAAAGTTTCTGTGCTCGAGGATGACCCAGGGCGCGCGTCCTGCCGCCTCGCTGAAAGGGAGCCAGGGCAGCATGCCGGCCAGAAAATAGAGGGCGAATCCCGAGCGGGTGGGATCGGAACCGAGCCGGGCGCGCAACACGATGCCGAAGACGAAGAAATAGGTGAGCATCAACAGCAGCGGGTTCAAGACGGTCCAGTACAGGCCCATGAAGGAGCCGCGATAGCGGGCGCGGATGTCGCGGCGCACCATGGCGCGGATGAGCTTGCGGTTGCGCCAGATGCTCCGCAGCGGGTAGGTGAAGGCACGTCGCAGAGCGCGCCGGCAGCGTTCGCGTCGCATGCGCGCGCGCGTGGTGACGAGGCTGCGTCGGAGTCGGGCGACGCCGCCCGCCACCTGTGCTTCGATGAGCAGGAAGGGCCACCCGCGATCGTAGTGCCAGCAGACGTCCTCCTGAAGCAAGGACACGATGATCCGATACGAGCCGGGTTCGGGGGGGAGCTCGGCCTCGAGCCGGAAGGCCCGTTGTTGACCGGGAGCCAGTGGGTCATCGAAGGGGGCGCGCACGCCGTCCAGAATCAGGATGTCAGAGTCGGCATCGAAGACCTGGTAGCCGAGCGCAAAGCCGTCCTGGCTGGTCCAGAGCTGCCCGGACTCGTTGCGCACCACGGTCTGCACGCGGACGAGCCGGGATCCTTCCTCCAGCGCCACGGAGAATTCCGGAAAGCGGGCGCTCACGATTCACCTCCCGCGTAGAGCCACTCGGGGAATCGTCGGCGAACGGGGCCGGACTTGCGCGCGAGGGCGTAAATCGCTTCGCCGCGCAGCTCGGTGGGCAGACGGTAGCGTTCGAGCAAGTGGACGACCCAGAGCCACTCGGGACGCGGCTGCTCGCGGTAGGGGCCTGTTTCCAGCTTGATCACGGTGAAGCCCGCATCCTCGAGGAGGCGGCGAATCTCCGATGGAGTGTATTCGCGGTAGTGGCGCGGTTCCGTGGCCGCCTTGTCGGGATACACGAAGTGCGTGAACAAGCCGGGGTGGTAGCCTTGCAGGACGGCGGCGACGGCGCGCAGGGAGGCGATGTTGGGCGTGGTCAGCAGCAGGTGACCTTGGGGGCGGAGAACGCGGTTGATCTCGGCCATCATGTGCATGGGATCGCGGGCCAGGTGCTCGAGCAGTTCGCAGCACAGTACGGTGGCGAACCAGGCGTCGGGGTAAGGAAAGGGATCGCGCTCGGCGTCGAACAGGTCCACTGCGCACTGGAAGCTTTCGCCCTCTTCGGAGACCAGCTCGTGGCGTTCGGTATGGCCCGGGGGTCCCAGGTAGCAACCGCGGACTTCGCCGTAGCCGAGGCGGGTTTTCAGGGCGGGCGTGATTTGCAGGTAAGCGCCCATTTCCAGGATGCGGTCTTGCGGGCCGCCTGCCGGAGTCATGGCGAGAATGATTTCCAGCCGCGTGCGATGAGTTTCCACGTACTGGCGGGCTTCGGGTGCGGGGGTCCAGACGAGGACGTAGTCGGTTTTGGGCGGTGACGGCGCCGTGGGCGGAGGCTCGGGGGGCGGGGCCGGCTGGGGCGGGACCCAGTCGCGGCCTTCGAGGACAGCTCGAAGGAAAGAGGCGTAGCGACGCGCGACCAGAGGCCAGTTGCATTCACGCTCGACCCAGCGACGGGCGCGTTGCCCGAGGGCGCGGGCCAGGTCGGGGCGCGAGACGAGCAGGTTGAGATACTCGAAGATCAGGTCTTCCTCGCCGGGTCCGACGGCGACTTTCAGGCAGATCTCATCGGGCAGCTCCGAGAAGGCGCCGACGTCGGAGACCAGAACCGGCTTGCCCAGGCCCAAGGCGCGCAGCAAGCTTCCCGAGGTTTCGCCCACGGTGGGGTAGCGCAAGTTCAGCACCACATCGCAAGCAGCCATGTAGCCGGTGAAATCTTCCATCGGAGTAAAGCCGAGCAACCGGACGGAAGCTTCCAGATCGAGGGAACGCAGCAGAGAGGCCAAAGGGAGGTCAGGGTGGGGTTCGCCGCCGAGGATCATTTTTGCGCGGGGTTCGAGCCGGACCAGGCGACGGAACGCGCGAAGAGATTCGGGGACGCGCTTGTAGGGCTTGAGGTGGCCGAAGATGCCGATGAGGGGCGTGGTTTCGTCCAGGCCCAGCCGGCTGCGGTAAGCCAGTCGGTCGGCGGCGGGCAGCCAGGCGCCGTGGGGGATCTGCGCGATGGGTCCCTGGAAGCCGGCCTTGCGCGCCTGGTCGGCTACATAGCGGCTGTGCACGATCAGGCCGGTGGCGCGTTCCAGCAACCGGCGCAGCATGGGAACGCCGTCGTAATCGGGGCCGACTTCGCCGGCGCGCACTTTGCGGCCGTGGGCCGCGGCCTCCGGTCCGGCGTTGTACTCCAGCTCGCGGAGGTAGGCGTCCCAGTCGCCGCGCCGGATGGTCAATTCGGCGATGAGATGGTGCAGGTTGGCCTCGTGAAGGACCGCGACGCCCGGATGCCGGAGGGCCATTTCATAGGCGAAGTCGTGCCAGGGATTGTTGCCGATTTGATAGAGGATGATGTCGTAGCGGGCGGGATCGAAGTGGGAGGGCGCGGCGCCGATCAGCTCCAGATCGAGCAGGTCGCGCAGGTGTTCCGCGAGGGTAGCGGCATAATCGGCGATGCCGCTTTTGGACGGGGGCAGGGGCGAGACCATCGCCACGCGCATCGTCAGCGGACCAGCTCCATGGAGAAGATTCCGAGCGGAAACGAGACGCGAACGAGGACGGGGGTGCGGGCGGGGTCGCGTGCGAAGTAAACGTCGAAGGAATGATCGCAGGCAGGACCTTTCACCCGCGCCAGAAAACGGTCGGCCTGGGTGGGGACTTCGTTCACGCGGACGGTGTGGAAGCCGCGGTATTCGAGGCTGACTTGATAGCGTGCCCCAAAGAAGATTTCCTGCGCGGGCGGGAGTCGTCCCTGGCCCAACTCGCGACGGAGGTAGAAAAGAAAGCCGAGGGCATCCCGTGGGCAAGGGGGCAGGGGGATTTCGCTTTTGCCTCCGCCGCCCAGGGTCTCGCGGACGGCGATGCCGCGCTCGAGGTCGAACCCGGTGCGTTCGTGCCCCTTTTTGTTGCCGCGCCGGAATTGTTTTTCCAGCTCGACGGCGCACAGGCCGGGCCCGATGAGGGAGCGATAGCGGTCCTGCACGGAGAAACCCGGAACGGCAGCGTCAATTTCGAACTCCAACTCCCAGCGATCATCGGCCTGGCGGGCGCGCAAGGAGGCTTCTCCGAGGCTCAAGCCGCTGGGCCAGTTGATCGTGTAGTTGAGTGTCTCCTCACCCTGGGGCTGGGCGGAGGCAGCCAGGTGAACGAGAGCGAGGCAAAGGGCGGTCCGCATCATCGTTGGCGCCGGAGTGGGGCGAAGGCCACGTCCTGCTGGCAGGGAAGGAATTCGGCGTTGCACACGGCGTGGTAGACGGCGAGGGTGCGCTCGGCCGTGCGGCGCCAGGAAAACTGGGCGGCGCGTTGCAGGCCGAGCCGCTTGAGGCGTGCGCGCAGTTCGTCGTCGAGCAGCACGCCGCGCATGGCGCGGACCATGTCCTCGCAGGAAGCCGGATCGAAGAACACGGCGGCGGCGTCGGCCACCTCGGGCAGCGCCGAGCGGTTCGAGCAGGCGACCGGGGCGCCGCAGGCCATGGCTTCCAGCACGGGAAGTCCGAAGCCCTCGTACCAGGAAGGGAAGACGAAGAGTTCGCAGGCGTTGTAAAGGTAGAGCAGTTCCTCGTCGCTGACAAAGCCGAGCAGGTGGATGCGCTCGGCGGCGCCCGAGGAGCGCACGGCCTCGTGAATGCGGGAAGCGAAAGCGGTGGGTTTGCCCGCCAGGACCAATCGCAGGTCGCGGTTCGGCACCACGCGCAGCAAAGCGGCGAAGGCGCGGACGAGGCCGTGCTGGTTCTTGCGCGGCTGCAAGTCGCCCACGCAGAGCAGGAAGGGCGACCCGATGCCGAAGCGGGAGCGGACGAAGGCCGCGGCGGCCTCGGGCGAGAGGGGCCGGAAGAGCGGTGAAGCGGCGTTGGGAATGACGGTAATTTCGGGGGCGAAGCTGCCGTAGTGCCGTGCGATGGCGCGCGCCGAGAACTCGCTGCCGGTCAGCACCCGGGCGGCTCGGGCCACCGTCCGGCGGACGGTGAGGCGGAGCTGGCGGGCGCGCCCAAGCGGGAAAAACTCGGGGTGCTCGACAAAACTGACGTCGTGCACGGTGACGACGATGGGGGCGGGACAGGCGATGGGAGCGGTGTATTGCACGTGAAGAAGCGAGGGGCGATCGCGCCGGAGCCGCCGGGGCAGGTCCGCGCCGAGGCGCAGGAAGGGGTTGCGGGACACGGGGGCGCGACGGAAGCGGGAGGGCAGGACGCTTTGGGCCTCAGGCCGCGACACGTAGGCAAGCAGTTGCCAGTCTCCGGGCAGGTCCGCCATGGCCGTGAGCAGGCTGCGGATGTAAACCTCGTTGCCCGTCAACCTGCATCCGATGGCGTGCGCATCCACCGCGAAGAGCATGAATGTTTTCAGTATAGTGCAGTGCCTGATTCCCAGATTAATTTTTTGTGATCGGCCAGATTGAGTGGGGACGGTTGCGCTTGGAGACTTCCGGAGCTGTCCCCGCCCGCGCCGCCGGCCTCCGGCGCTCAATATAATTGACTGGGTGCGCGGAAGCGGGACCCGCGCGCCGCGAGGAACCGTGGAATGGCGAACGGGTCACGACGGAGACAAGATTCCATGCGACAACCTGAGGCTCTGGAAATTGGCGTGATGTTCTGGGCGGGAGGCGATCCGGCGGCCACGCTTCAGGAAGTGAAGGCACTGGGCGTGCGCTGCGGGCAATTGGGCGTGCCGGGCACGATGGTGCTGGACGAAGCCGCAACGTCGGCGTGGAAACAGGCGCTGGAGGCCGAGCAGTTCACTCTGGTCACGGTGTTCGCAGCCTACGAAGGAGAGAGTTACGCGGACATACCGACGGTGCAGCGCACGGTAGGTTTCATCCCCGAAGCCACACGAGCGGAGCGCGAGGCGCGCACGTACGCGATCAGCGATTTCGCAGCGGGGCTGGGCGTGTCTTCCATCGCCTGCCACATCGGCTTCGTACCCGAGGACGCCGCACATCCCGACTACAAAGCGGTCCGGGAAATGGTGCGGCGGGTGGCCGACTACGCGGCGCGGCACGGTCAGACGTTCGCGCTGGAGACAGGACAGGAGCCGGCGCGGGTGCTGCTGCGCTTCATCGAAGACGTGGCGCGTCCAAACGTGCGGATCAACTTCGACCCGGCGAACATGATTCTGTACGGGACGGGGGATCCGATCGAGGCGCTGGACTTGCTGGGGCCGCTGGTGATTTCGGTGCACTGCAAAGACGGGGACTGGCCGCCGCGAGACCAGCCCGGAGCGCTGGGAACGGAACG
>Ga0068705_10000203_pt1 | contig 29907 bp, 17 predicted proteins | sample YNPMSTMetaG_FD_65631 | JGI IMG/M metagenome (GOLD analysis project Ga0068705, IMG submission 65631) | Anoxygenic and chlorotrophic microbial mat microbial communities from Yellowstone National Park, USA - YNP MS-T MetaG | ecosystem: Environmental > Aquatic > Thermal springs > Hot (42-90C) >... | reverse complement strand
GTCCAGAACCGGTACTGTTCGGGGCTTCCGTGCACAAACGCGGGCAAGACCGTCCCCTCCAAGACGATGGCCCCGGTCAATAACGAAAACCCAATGTGAACAACCACAGCGGAGAAAATGGACAAGACAGCCAGATAATCCCGGCATGCGCGGTTGTATCGCCGTTCCAGGAAGTCGGGCAACGTGGCCACATTCGCTCTTAAATAAAACGGTGCAAAAAACAGCGACAGAATAATCAACGTGAAGGTCGCCATCCATTCATAGTTGCCATACGTCAGCCCTGATGTGAAACCATTCTGGGCGAAGCTAACCAAGTGAATCGTCGAAATATTTGTGGCAAAAAGCGCCATCCCGATCATTGGCCAGGTCAGCGACTTGCTGGCAAGAAAATAATCGGTTCCCTTCGCTTCACGTCGCCTCGTCCCTGCCAGACATCCGAGCACAATGATGCCAACAAGATATGCCCCAATAATGACCAGGTCCAAGCCCGAGAGTTGAACCTTTAGGCTGGCGGGTACGTCAACTCCCGGCTCCGCGCCCAGCGCGAACGACGGAATCCCGATTGCAAGACCAACGACAACAAGAGCTGTCGTCATCGCCCGGAAGATCGGCCCTCCCAAATGCGAGCCCTGACCCAAAAGCGAGAAAATCCATCCTCCTGGCAAAGAAAACATACGCTGACGTTTCATTCCCATGTCGAACTCCCCGTCGGCCTGCGCAAGTACCTACGGCCAAACCTACGAATCGCACAAAAACAGTGCCGATAAAACCGCTAATGTAATGTCCGCTGCCAGAGGGAACAAGCACGGCGGATGGGGCTTTCCGCGCAGATTACGGGATTTTGCCACACCTTCCGGTATTATCAGGTTGTCATGCCAACTGCTGCTACGGTACCATATGGTGGGTCGTGCACTAGCCGAGATTGCTTCGAAACTGCCATTCGGGCAATTCACTTGGCAGCGAGCCAAAAAAGCATCCATCCTCGATAGTCACAAGTCACACCAGTCCCTGGACCTAACGTGAGGAGACCGATCTGATGAATCGTTCGTGGGCTTTGATCATTGCTATGTTGTTGACGATCCCCTGTTCTCGCATAACATCTGGTGAGTGTCCCCCAATCGAGACCGTTACCACCAGCCCTGAAGGTGTCGTTATTGTCAATGGACGACCGTTCCTGCCCATCATGGCGTGGCTTCAGCCACCCGAGACCTTATCCTTGGTGGCCAAGTGCGGGATGAACACAACGGCCGGTTACTGGCCGGGTGCCGGCGGGACAAAGGACGTGGTCGAATACCTCAAGAAAGTCCAGGATGCCGGTTTATATGGGGTGATGCCATATCATCCCGGTCTTCAGAATCATCCCAATCTCCTCGCCTACATCCACGATGATGAACCCGACCTGCCGCGGCAAATCAGCTCGGCCAAGATCACAGCAGGAAAGGGACTACGGCTTAATTCCCGCACGCCTCTTTGGCGAATGGTTGACGGAGATGAAACGTCCTGGTCCGTTCTCGATCCCCTTCAAGATGCTGAATGGACGGTCGTCCTGGACCAGCCAGAAACCGTCCGGCGAGTCGCCTTCTGGGTGACGGTTTCACCCGGCCTCAGTTTGCCGGAGGAGGTCGTTTTGGTAGTTGACGATAAGCAAGCCGGCCAATTCTCATTGCAACCGAAACGGGGCAAGCAAGAGTTTGATCTCGACTCTCCTGCGACGGGCCAGTCCTGGCGATTCACTGTAACAAAGGTCAAGCCGGGCGATCAGGTCTGGGGTTCGATCGGCGAAATCGCAGCTTACGATGCCGAAGGCCAGAATGTGTTCCTGAGTCCACCTCGCTGGGTCCCCCGGGCAACACCCCAGCAAACGTGGGAAGAATACCAAAAGATCAAAGCTGCGGATCCTTCGCGCCCTGTAGCGATGACATTCACTGGCTATTTCCATCCTCATTTTGGAAAATGGCGCGACGAGGAACGGCAGTCGCTCTATCCGGCGTATATTCGCGCGACAGACATCGTTGGGTTTGACATCTACCCCATCTACGGCTGGAACAAGCCCGAGTGGATCCACTTGGTTTACGAGGCGACAGCCCAACTCAAGAAAATGGCTGGCCCACGCCCCGTTTATGCCTGGATTGAAACCAGCAAGGGCGGCCAATACACGGGAGACCTGGAGCGGCAAAAGGATGTGACTCCGCAGCACATTCGAGCCGAGGTCTGGATGGCCCTATGCGGCGGCGCCACAGCTATTGGCTACTTCACCCATGTCTGGAAGCCGTCTTATCGACAATTTGGGGTTCCAGAAGAGAACCAGGCTGCGCTGCGTGAAATCAATGAACAGCTCACGCGATTGGCCCCGGCCATCCTGGCCAAGCGAAACACCGAGGAGATCCATTTGGACGTCACGCCGGAGGTCCGCATTGCTGCCTTTTCCACCGAATATGAAAACTCGATCTACCTGTTTGCCGTCAATTACGATCCTGACTTGAAAACAGCCCAAGTGACGTTCCACGTACCGTCAAAGTTATTGGCTGGAGCAACCGCGGCTGAAGTCGTCGACGAGGACCGAAGTATCTCGCTGATCGACGGCACATTGACGGACAGCTTTGGTCCCCTGGCGGTTCACATTTATCGCATTCGCAAGCAATGAGAGGGCCGAAGAGCGATCCTGTGGATGTCAAGCGCCGCAAACACAAGAAACGTATGCCGCCAGGTGGCGTCTAAAGTTTAATCGGGTCAGTCGCAGGAGACCTTCCAGTAACAAGACGCAAACACGGCCGACGACCGATGCGCCCGATTCTCCTGACTGATTGGCTTATTTTGCCAATCTTGACAGCCGAATGTTTTCTTTGACCCAAGCTAGTTGCTTACTCATTTGTCAGCGTGTATTATGTCACGCAAAATGTTGCACTTTTCCAAAAACAGGAATTTGACACAGCTTTGGCAGGTAATTCCATCTTTTCAAATCGGAACATGAGCCGGAGGTGAGCGATGTGGGCTATGTCAACAATGAAAGATCGGCAAACGACTTCCTGTCTTCGGTTATGCCTTATGGTCATAGTTGTCGTCATCGCATGGGGAATCAACGACGCCCGCCAACTGATATGCGGTGAGGAAAGAATTGCGTGGATCGAGCGCGCGGATCCACGATTGGATGCCCTTATTGATGTGGAAGCCCCTGTGGAAAAACTCGCCGAGGGTTTCGATTGGTCTGAAGGCCCTGTGTGGATTCCACAGGCCAACTGCTTGTTATTCTCCGATGTTCCTCAGAACACAGTCTATCGCTGGCGGGAAGGGCAGGGAATCGATGTCTTCCTTAAACCTTCAGGGTACACCGCCCTTACGGAGCGTAGCGGCGAGTCAGGCTCCAATGGACTGGCGCTTGACCGAGCCGGAAGGTTATTACTGTGTCAACATGGCGATCGTCGGGTGGCACGGTGGGAAAAAGGATGTTTCATCACACTTGCCGACCAATATGAAGGACGTCCGCTCAATAGCCCTAATGATCTCGTCGTCAAGTCGAACGGTGATATTTACTTCACCGATCCCCCGTATGGTATGACGGCGGAGTCACGCCGCGATCCGAATGCTTTATCCTTCTGCGGCGTCTATCGTATCAGCGCTGATGGCCAGCTCACGCTTCTTGTCCGCGATATGACGCGTCCCAATGGCATCGCCTTTTCTCCGGATGAAAAGATTCTCTATGTCGCCCAATCCGATCCGGAACGGCCTCTTTGGATGGCGTTTCCGGTGAAGGCGGACGGAACGCTTGGCGAGGGCAGGGTGTTTTTCGATGCCAAACCGTGGCTTGATGCGGGACTTACGGGATTGCCTGACGGTATGAAGGTCGATGCTCAAGGAAACATCTTTGCCACAGGCCCCGGCGGTGTGAATATCTTTGCCCCGGATGGGACGTTCTTGGGTCGGGTGCGAATTCGTGTTCCGGCAGCTAACTGTGCGTTTGGGAACGATGGTTCGGTTTTGTACATCACGGCCGATATGTATCTTCTTCGAGTGAAAACAAAGACGAAAGGTCTGGGATTCTGACAGCGTGGCACGATGAAACAGTCCAGAGATTTGCAAAACCTTGTGATGGTTCCGAATGAGAATCGGCATCATGGGAGAAGCACAAGGTTTAGCGAAGATCAGTAAAAGCGTCAGCAGGTGGTAGGAAAGCTTATCCGGCTAAGGAGACGAAGCGATGCAAAGAAAAGAGATTCTTGCAAAGGTGGCTGCGGGTGAATTGACGCCAGAAGAAGCCGATCAGCTGCTCGCTGAATTGAATTCGGAAGCTGCCGTGCTGACCTGCAAGGTTAGCCCCAAAGGGGCAGTCAGCGTGTACGGTCTGCAGCGAATGCCCGTAACGTTGTATGCCGACCAATGGTATCGCCTTCTGGCGTTTGGCGATGACATCCGGGAATTCATCGAAAAACATCGAGAGCAACTTCGCTGGCGCATTCGTGCGGAGGGACCAAAAGACAATCCGTCGGCAGGCGATTGCCAAGAAAAAATGGCCGATGCGGAATGACCGCGCGCCAGATTTCTTGGTGACGCGACGAGCCAATGGAGGTGCAGGCTTGTCGTGCCCGACGAAGTGGGATGGATTGTCAAAGGGATCTCGCGTACCCGACAAGCAGGTCCCACCGAGGTGGAAAAAATCGGAGGGGCGTGCCTGTCACGCCCGCTGAAACGGAAATGATTCTCCTTTGCGTACGGACAAATCGCGATTCGCTCCCACAAACTAAAATCGAAAGGGCATGTTTGTCGTACCCGGCAAACTTAGATGGGTGATCCAACATGATGATTGAACCAATACAACAATGCCACCAGACGGGGGCAATCATGAGCCACGTCCTTGCGGTAATCGGAGCGGCTGTCGTTCTCTTTCCGAGCAATATCTTCGGGGAGGAGACGGTGGACGTCACGAGAGGTCTGGTCCAGGTCCACGAAGTGGCTCGCGTTGTCCCACGCCTGCCGGAAACGCCGCCGTCCAGCGCCGTCTGTTTTTCCAGCCGCTGGTCCCATCCTATCAATCGTGACGATCCCCACGACACATTCGCAGCGGCGGAGGCCTTTCATGCCACAGATTTTGTGTGGACTTACTCGCTCGACCCGAAATTTGTGCAACGGCTCCGGCAATCTGGGGAACGCGTTTTCCTGGCTGTGAACTCTCTCATTCCCGACCCACCGGATTTTCGCCGTCGATCCAAAGGGCGGATCGTCGATCTCCTGGGACAACCGGTGACGGCACCCTGGATGCGGTCGTGGCCGGATTCGGCCTGGGGCTGCGCAAACAGCCCGGAGTATCGTGAGGGTTTCATCGAATACGCCGTGCGGGCGATCCAGGCGGGAGCAATTGCCCTTCAGATGGACGATCCCCGCATGAACCTGGCGGCCGTCTCCTGGGGAGCGTGTTTCTGCCCTCATTGCATCGAAGGTTTTCGGGCATTCTTAATAGATCGGGTCTCACAAGAGACAGCTACAGCCTGGGGAATTACGGACCTCGACAGATTCGACTACCGACAGTATCTGCTCGAGCGAAAAGCCCCGGTCGGAGACGCCTTCGCCAAGTACGACGGCGGGGAACTGAAGTCGCTCTTCGCCGAGTTCCAAAAAGAGTCGGTCAGGCAGTTCTTTTCTTACGTGCGGGGGGAAATCGACCGTCGGGCTGGGAGACATATTGTCTTTTCCACAAATAATTACCGGGGAAGTTGGGAATTCCCATACGACCTATTCGAAATCGGAATGGCTGAGCTGCCGCAGCGCGATGCGACGCCCCAACAGTTGTACGATCGCTACCGCGAAGCCCATGATCGCGGCAAACACCAAATCTTCACACTTGTACCGCAAACAGCCGACGGTTCTGAGGTCCCCATAACGCGCCGCGTCATTGCGGCTTGCTATGCCCTGGGCGGTCATCTTATCGTCCCCTGGGACGTTTACACCGGGTCCCAAAAGCCCCGTTACTACGGTCGACCGGAGGATTATGCCGAACTGTACAGGTTTGTCCGAGAATTCGCACACTGTTTTGACGGCTACGAGGAGGCCGCTTTCGTCTTTGAGGATCGACCTGACGAGCGATATCCCCTTGCGCCACCATTACTGATCGGCATTCCTCAGGTGATGGGTGTCGTGCGCGCCAAACCCCAACAAGCCGCAGCGCCGGTGGTCATTCACCTCGTTGATTGGCGAGACGAACCATCCCCTTTTGCCATCCGCCTCCATCGCCGCCGATTCCCATTAACTGCCTTTGAACACGTGTGGTTTCTCTGCCCTGGTCATCCTCCGCGCGAGATTTCACCGCGTGAAGCCTCAGACGAAGAGTTAGTCCTGGAAATTCCCACCCTCCGGCCATGGGGACTGGTGGTCTTAGGTGCCGCACGTCCCCTTCCGGAATAAAGGATAGCCGACACGAAGCCTCGCCGTCCGCCCAAAGGGAAACGCGAATATCCTTGCTCCGTATTTCCATCTGTTTTAACAGTCGAAAGTCAATTCAAGGTCAATTGCTGAGGATGAGGAACATGAAAGTGCACGCAGTCTTTGCCTTCCGCTCATTGGTTTTAGCCGCGGTCCTAATGGTAATTCCATGTCTTGATGCGTCATTCGCGACAGCAGAAATTACCATTGTCGAGTTTCAGCCGGAGTCGCCCATTTGTCGAGCCGAAAGGCCCGTCATTGTTCGCGCCGTTTTCGCTAGCCAGAGTGAGCGCAACCAGAGTGGCACGGTCCAGTTGGATTTGCCTGCCGAGGTACGACTGCTAAAAGGAGATCGCAAGCTCACCCTTGCATTTCAAGAGGACGAGGATGAGACGTCGCTCTCCTGGACGGTGGAGGCCTTGCGAGAAGGCCGCCACGAACTGGCGGTCACATTCAGTGGTCCTGGCGAGGTTTCTGTTCGCAAGACCCTTGCTCTGTTGTTCCTGCCATCCGTTTCACTGGAACCCACCCGCAAGATCCCTGAACCTGAAGTGATTGCGACCGACATGCTTGTCGGTGCGCATCACTGCCCACTTTGGGAGGCCGATGCGCCCGAACTGTGGCGAAACGTCCTGAAACACCCCGAAAGGACTCCGGCATTGGGCTTTTATTGCCAGGAAAATCCCGAAGTCGCGGACTGGGAGACAAAATGGGCAGTTGAGCACGGCATTTCCTTTTTTGTTTATTGCTGGTACCGGGCAAGCCAGGGGCAGCCTGTGCAAGTCCGCCGCGCAAGCGCCATCCACGATGCCCTGTTCCATTCGCGATTCCGCGACAAAATTCGCTTTGCCATCATGTGGGAAAATCAGGCCCGGGGCATTGCAGGGGTGGCGAACGAAGAGGATCTTCTGCAGAATCTACTCCCCTACTGGATCGAAAACTATTTTCGCCAATCAAACTATCTTGTCATCGATAACAAACCACTCCTGTTCATCTACCGGCCTGAATTTCTCATTCAGGATCTCGGCGGAGTTGAACAGGTCCGTAGCGCCTTGGAGAAGATGCGCGAGGCCTGTCGCCAAGCCGGATTCGGCGGAATCTATCTATTGGGCGAGTACCGTGGTACGAATCCCAAGCACTTGCAATTGATGAAAGACTTGGGGCTTGATTATACCTTTGCCTATGTTTGGCCGATCCCGAATAATCCCACCCCTGCTCAGGCTATTCAAACACAAATGGCCTACATCAAGAAGACGCAAGAGCTGAACATTCTTCCACAGGTCATCACCGTGTCTCAAGGCTGGAGCGGCTGGCGGGATGAAGGCTCGATCTGGAAACTTCCTCCGGAAGATTTTGAACGCCTGTTGCGCGAAGCCAAGGCCTTCGCAAGAACCTTGCCCCCTCATCAACTGGGAAGTCGCTTGCTGCTCCTGGACAATTGGAACGAATGGGGAGAAGGACATTACCTTGCGCCGCACCGGGAATTTGGCTTCGGCTACCTCGATGCGGTCCGCCGCGTTTTTTCCAACGACAATCGACCCCATATCGACCTCATTCCGGAAGATCTCGGCCTCGGACCGTACGATATTCCCATCAGGACCTATTTTCAGAAAGAGCGACAGATGCGACAGATGGTCCGAAAACGCGTCAAACCGGCAACCGAAGAAGAAGGCCTGATGGCATGGTGGACCTTTGATGAAAGCGAGAATGATGAGGTCACTTTCGATTACTCAGGCCATCGTTTGGGCGGGATGCTTCACAAGATCGAACGAGTACAAGGACGGCGAGGCAATGCGATTGATTGTCGCGGGGGATGTGTCATCGTTCCCTGCGGCAATCAGATCTCGGACTTGTCGCAACTGTCAGTCGAGTGTTGGGTTCGGACTGATCTGCCCGATCAGCACAACAAATGGATTATCAACCGGGTCTTCGGCGGAGCTGAGACGACGGGTTTTCGCCTGGGTGTATTGTACGGCAAGCCCAGCTTCCAGATTCCTGTCACACCGTGGAGTCATCATCTCGTAGGCAATTTGCCGCTTCCCACAGATCGCTGGGTCCATCTGGTGGGAACGTTCGACGGCACAACGATGCGTCTCTACATGGATGGTCAGGAGGTCGGAACCATGGAGCGCCCCGGTCGCGTGGCAGGAAATGATCGCCACATTATCCTGGGGAACTACGACGTGGACCACCCAGCGTATTTCACCGGCCTATTGGACGAAGTCCGAATCTACAATCGAGTGCTCCCGCAGGGAGAGATCGTCGCACGTGCCAGACCTTCCGGCGTCGAATCAGGGCAGCCGTGAGTCGCATTGCCTTTGGTTTGGTTCACCCCTCCGATTCCGCCGTTTGCAGAGATCTGCTTGTCAGGTCCATTTTTCGGAGGGACCTGCTTGTCAGGTCCGCTGCGTTAAGTTGGACAATCCATCCCGCTTCGGCGGGCGTGACAAGCACGCCCCCCCCGATACAGGCAAGACAAGCGCGCCCCTCCGATTTCTCATCCTGGCCGCCATATTCACAAATCTGAGGCACATCGTCCCGAGTGCGCTAGGCAACAGGACTCACCAGGCAATCGAGAAGCCGAACCTTGGTCCGTAGATACCGATCGCGCCGTGTCCTGAACTGCTGTAATAGCTGCGATACGGAGGCCGATAGCAATCCGGATGCCGCGTCGGCGGAGTAATCACTACCGGGGGATGGCCCGGGAAAGGTACCACAACCGCCGGTGGGTGAACAACCGGCGGATGGTGCCATCCGTAACCGTAAGACCGGCTATGGTACGAGTACGAGCTATGGTACCCATGTCCCATTAATTGCACGCTCGGTCCATTGTCGTCCCTTCGATCAACTCGCCCTCCGTCCGCCCAAGCCCATTGGCCGAAGCAAACCATTACACCCGCCAAGATTGCCGCGAAAAGTTTTCCACGCATGACGTCCTCCTTTCAAACTTCAAACTGGTCACCGAACACCCAACACACCCAACTGACTCGCCGGAGTAGACGATAAGCGAATCTTATGCCAAAAGATCGGAGAAGTAACGTAAGGCATTTTCAAAAAACAAGATAAGGAAATAATTCGGATCTGCAATTTGCTCAAAACGCGTTTGCGCGCACACAAAGAGACTGCGCTGCGCAGTCATAAAACCAGCGCATCGTTCTCGGCGGGATATGTCGGTTGTATTCAGAAGAGGTTGGCTTCACTTTTTTAATCGTCCGGTTTGTGCCGAATCTACCGACTTTTTCAACGAGACCAGCGGCTTCTGCGAATCGCATCTGCCCCCTGTTTGCGGCCCTCGCCGGTGGCTTTGCACGATTCATCATTCGGAGGGACCCGCTCGTCGGGTCCGCCTGGAGGGACGCGCTTGTCGCGTCCGTTGCATTACGTTTGATACTCCATGTCGCTTCGTCGGGCATGACAGGCATGCCCCTCCGACACGGCTTTCGGAGGCACGCGCTTGTCGCGTCCGCGGCACCATGCTGGAACATGGATCTCAGTGCGTCGGGCATGACAAGCACGCCCCTCCGATACGGGCACGATAATCGCGCCCCACCATTTTGCTTGACGCTTTACCGACGAGAAATCCCACGAACACACCGGCAAATCGTCGCCAGAGAAAGCGCCGTCGGGCGACTAAATCTCCCTGAGTTTTCGACAGATGGCCTCGGCCATTTCCCGCGTTCCCACAGCCGTGGGATCGTCTCGATGAGGTTTCAAGTCATACGTGACCTCTTTCCCTTCCTGGATGACGTCGGCCACGGCCTTCTCCAGCCGATCGGCGGCCTCTTTCTCATTCAGATAACGGAGCATCAAGACCGCCGACAGGATGAGGGCCGTCGGATTGACCTTGTTAAGCCCCTTGTACTTTGGAGCACTGCCATGGGTGGCCTCAAAGACGGCGCCATTTTCGCCAATATTGGCCCCCGGGGCGACCCCAAGCCCCCCCACCAGTCCGGCAGCCAGGTCGCTGATGATGTCGCCATAAAGATTCGGCAGGACCAGCACGTCGTACAATTCAGGTTTCTGGACAAGCTGCATGCACATGTTGTCCACGATACGGTCTTCGAACTCGATATCAGGATAATCCTGGGCAACTTGTCGGGCCACCTCTAGAAATAGGCCGTCGGTATATTTCATGATGTTTGCCTTGTGGACGGCGGTCACCTTTTTTCGGCCATTCTCCCGGGCATAACGGAAGGCAAATCGCACGATCCGTTCGGTTCCAGAAACACTGATCGGCTTAATCGAGATGCCGGTTTCCGTGGCTTCTGTCTTGACTTTCCGGTCGGTTGATAATCGGTTGATACACTCGATCAATTCGGCAGTTGTGGACCGACCGCGTTCAAACTCGACGCCGGCATAGAGGTCCTCGGTGTTTTCGCGAATGATCACAAGATCGACCGGAACGTCTTGAAAAAAGGTCCTCACACCGGGGTAGTACTTGCAAGGCCGAACACAGGCATAGAGACCTAACTCCTGTCGGAGAAACACATTGATACTGCGAAACCCGGTCCCCACCGGCGTCGTAATCGGCGCCTTCAAGGCACAACGGGTTCGGCGAATGCTTTCCAGGGTAGCGTCGGGAAGGGGCGTTCCAAGCCGTTGCATCACGTCGATACCGGCTTCCTGGACATCCCAGTTGATTTTCACACCCGTCGCATCCACGCAGCGCTGCGCTGCGGAAGCGAGCTCTGGACCAACACCATCACCTGTAATCAAAGTGACGTCATGTGCCATTGACTCATCCCCTGGTAAGCTCTCGTTCAACAATTCGAAGAATCGCTTAAATGCTGAAACCTAATAGCCTACCGAAAGTACCGGGTGTCGTCCACCTGGCCCGCTTTTCAGATCCGAGTTCTCGCGAAACACGTCCTGCCATATTGGCAACATTAAGAATATTCAACGCGATGCCACTTTATAAAAACAGACCGGATCTTAATGCCGCTAGGGACTGGTGGTGCTGGAGAAGCACAATAGCTTTCGTTAGAATGGACGACTAAACAATTCTGCGTAAATGGGCAGAACTTCACGATTACCTCCGTTTAATATGTCCGGCAAGGGGCGCTGCGGTGGCGATACAGGGACGGATCGTCGATCTGGCGATCGGAGGACTTGGTTGTCCCTTGTACGCGAAGTGCTGCAGTGGAACATAAGCCCGAGTTCGGGACGAACAATCACATTCATTTTCGCGTAGCACGCAGCAACCTGCCAGCGCTCAAGCGCGAGATGTTGGCCTTAATGGTTTGGACAAGCGATATCCGAACCCACTCTGCGAGGAGTCAGCTATGGAGAAAAGCGGTCGCTTGATGATCGAAGCCGTCGGACTTTCCAAATACTACGGCGATTTCGCGGCCATTGAGGATGTCTCGTTTGAGATTCGAGAAGGGGAAGTCGTGGCCTTTCTGGGTCCGAATGGGGCCGGAAAAAGCACGACAATGAAGCTGCTCACAGGCTATTTGGCCCCAAGCGCAGGGACAGCACGCATCGCCGGCTATGATGTATCAACCCAGCGGCTGGAGGCTTCTCGGCATTTGGGTTACCTCCCTGAAAATGGGCCGCTCTATGCGGATATGACACCGATTGGGCTGCTTCTCTTTTTTGCCGAGGCCCGAGGCATTCCACCTGGTCGCCGACGGAAGCGAATTCAGGAAGTTGTGGAACTATGTGCCTTGGAAGCCGTTGTCGGGAAACCGATCGGGAAATTGTCTCGTGGTTACCGGCAGCGTGTGGGTATGGCGCAGGTCTTGCTCCACGAACCGGATGTCTTGATCATGGACGAGCCAACGGCAGGCCTTGACCCCAACCAGATTCACGAAGTGCGTGAGACCATCCGCCGTTTGATGGCGCAGAACAAGACCATTCTCCTTTCGACCCACATCCTGCAAGAAGTCGAAGCCATGGCCACACGCATCCTGTTCATCGATGACGGGCGTCTGGTCTTCGATGGAGCCGTTGAAGACGTTATTCGGAGCGGCAAGCCCCTGGATGAGTGGTTCCGTAGTCTTTCTCGGGCGACGGCAGCTGCTTAAGTTATGGCTGGGTGTCGTGATCTTGTACTCACCGAAAGATGCGATTCAGGATCGCGGCTGAGGAAGATAATTCACCATCATTGGTCATTTGTGAGGATAAACGACGGAGAGGTGATCGACCCATGAATACGAAGGTAGTCTTGGCGGTTGCGAAACGGAACTTCATTAGTTATTTTGCCAGCCCCACGGCTTACCTGTTCATCTGCGTGTTCGTGGCCTTGAGTACGATGGCGGCCTTTTGGCCGAACGAGTTCTTTGATGCCAATTTGGCCAATCTTGATCAGCTCAACAAATGGTTCCCGTACGTGATGCTGATCTTTATACCGGCCATCACAATGGGCATCTGGGCCGATGAGCGGCGTCAGGGTACAGACGAGCTACTGTTGACCATGCCCGCCACAGACTGGGAAATTGTCCTGGGCAAGTATTTTGCGGCAACAGCCATTTTCACTGTATCCCTCGCCTTTTCACTTGTCTGCAATTTCTTTGTGCTGCGCACGTTGGGGGCGCCGGACGTCGGGCTATTTGTGGCGACTTACGTCGGATACTGGCTCATCGGGCTCGCGATGCTGGGAATTGGCATGGTGGCTTCCTTTTTCACGGCGAACCTGACGGTGGCCTACATTCTGGGAGTCATCCTCAACGCGCCGGCCGTGTTTTTGGCTTCCGCCGATGTCATCGTTCGCCAGGACCTCGCCCTCCGTGCTAAGGCCTGGAGTGTGGCAGAGCAGTTCGCTAACTTTGGCCGCGGTTTGATCACACTCTCCGGAATTGCCTACTTCCTGCTAATTGTGGCAGTCACCCTCTATGTGGCCATGGCGCTGATCGGACGACGACATTGGCCGACGGGAGAATCGCGCCTTCCAGCAGGGTTATTCTTCGGGTTACTCCATCTTTGCTGGATAGCCAGCTTCTTGCTCATCGGTGCAATTCTCGGCAGTAGAATAGGGCAATCGTCGCTATTGATTGTGGTTTTGGCCATCGGCTATTTCGTCCTCCACGCCCTTCTTGTTTGGTTGTGGACACAGTTTCCGAACCGCGGCCAACCGGGGCTTCTCCATTTTGTTCCGCCGCTTGTTCACGTCGTCACGGTTATTCTGGCCGCAGCGGTTGCCGTGCTTTGGGGAGATCGCCTTGGATCAGGTTGGGCATTCTGGGTCTTACTGGCCATCCTTTTGGCATTGCATGTGTTGTTCTTGATCGGATGGTGGCAATTCCCACGGGCCGTCTCGTTGATGCCTGCCCATTACACGTTGCGAACAATGACCCTGGCCGCCGCCGCCCTCGGTGTGGTGGCCCTGCTTCAAGCGGCTGATGTTCGAGTTGACATTACCAGTGAACGAATCAGTTCTCTTTCACCTCACACCATTGAACTTCTGCGGTCTTTAGATCCAAAACACATTGTCCAGGTAGAGGCCTTCATCAGTCCTGAGGTTCCAGAATCTTACATCCAAACGCGTGCCAATTTGGTGAACCTGCTTCGAGAATTTGAGGCAAGGGCCAAAAACGTCCGTGTGCGGATCAACGACACAGAACCGTTCACAGCCGAGGCCCAACGGGCATCAGATCGCTTCAATATAACACCCCAGCGCGTGTTTGCCCTGCAACAAGGCCGTTGGACGGAGCATCGCATCTTCATGGGTGTGGCTTTCACCTGCGGACTGGAAAAAGTTGTTGTCCCGTTCATTGATCGCGACATCCCCATCGAGTATGAGTTGATTCGGTCGATAGCGACGGTGACTCAACAGAAGCGAAAACGCGTTGGGATTCTGACCACAGATGCTCAGCTCTTTGGGCAATTCAGTTTCCAGGGCGGCCAGGAGCGATGGCCAATTGTGGACGAACTCCAAAAACAATACGAGGTCGTCCGCGTCGAACCATCTGACCTGGTCACCAACGACGAAGAATGCGAAAAGGCCGGCATGAAGGCCTTGGGGCTGACGGATGCATCAGAGGAGAAGATTATCGAGAAAGGACGCGAGCTTCTCGGGCTGAATACGGCAACTGACAAGCTGTCAGATCAGCAAAAACAGCAGTGCAAGGATAAGGTCAAAGAAGAGGCCATGAAGGCTGGACGCTGGGATGTCCTTCTTGCCGTTCAACCCTCCTCGTTGGCCCCTGATGATATGGATCGCTTTATTGCCGCCGTGAGTTATGGTCAGCCGACGGTCATTTTCGAAGACCCGATGCCGATCTTCGCTGGCGGGGTGCCTGGGACCGGCCAGGAGCGGCGTCCCCCAAATCAGATGATGATGTTTGGCATGCGTCCCTTGCCCAAAGGCGATATTAGCAAACTCTGGCGAAAACTTGGGATCGATTTCACCACCAACGAGATCGTCTGGCAACGGTACAATCCCTATCCCAAGTTCGAGCTTTTTGAACAGAATCCCGAATTCGTTTTTATCAACCGAAGTTGCGGCGCGGAAGAACCCTTCAATAACGAGGACTCGTCCGTCAGCCAGTTGCAGCAGGTCCTCTTCCCCTTCCCAGGGGCCATCAATCGACTGAACAGTTCGACGATGAAGTTCACACCGCTGGTAAGAACCGGACGCGTTACCGGCCTTGTGAATTATGACGACATTTTCCAAATGGACTTTTTGACGGGTGGACGGGAACTCAATCCCAATCGCCGCTGGCGTCCCACCAAGACTGAATACATTTTGGCAGCCACCATCGAAGGAAAACTTCCCGAGATGAAGATTACGAAGTCGGAGCAAAGTGATCCCGAATCTGGTACAAGCAGCAATCGAGTCGAAGAGCTTACCGATAAGCAGCATGATGTCCGCGTTGTCCTCGTTTCAGATATCGACATGCTGCACGAGACATTTTTCCGTCTGCGTCAAAGGCAGGATCTGCCTGGCCTCGACCTCAAGCTTAGTTTTGACAACGTCACCATGGTGCTCAATTTGATCGACCGTGTGTCCGGAGATGATCGTTTTATCGACATCCGCAATCGGCGTCCCAAGCATCGTACGCTGACCACGATCGAGCGGGCCACTGAGGCCGCCCGTGCCAAAACAGCCGAAGAACGTCAGAAATTGCAGGAGGCTTACAACCAGATTGAAAAGGAAGAGCGAGAAAAGCTCGATCAGAGCATCAAGAAGCTCGAAGAGGATATGAAAAAGCAAAACATCAGTCTCGACGAGATCTTACGACGGGTCGCCATCGCCCAGCAACAGGGACAACGACGTCTCGACGCAAGGATGGAAGAGGAACGTCAGCGCCGAGACCGGGCCTTGGAACGGATTGAAACGGAATTGACTCTTTACGTGCGGCGGTTGCAGAACTTCTACAAGATGGTCTCGGTCGTCATTCCTCCGCTATTTCCTCTCGGCCTTGCCGTGATTGTCTTTGTCTGGCGGAGGGCACGGGAACTGGAAGGCGTGCCAACCTCACGCCGGGTTCGTAAGAAATCCTGAAAATCGTTGATGGGCTAACGGACCTTGCCCATGACCGTTTGGACAACAAAAAGCATAGCATTGGATTGAATTTGAAACCTGGAATCGCGTTCGTGGTTGGGCCGACCTTGACGCAAGCAATGCAGATATGCCCATCCGTGAAACGAGGAGATAGGCGACGATGAACGAAACCAAAAAAACAGTAACTTTTGTTGCAGTGGCCGCAGTGATCGTCCTTATCGCTTGGTGGGCACGCTACACTCCACCTGTCACAACGACCGGCGACATGCGAGGAAAGCCCCTATTCCCCGCTTTTACTGATGCCCTGGCTGCCACCAGCCTTGAAATCCTCGAGTACGACGCCAACAGCGTGAAGATCAAGAATTTTAAGGTCGCCCAGATCAATAATCGTTGGAGTATCCCCAGCCATGAGAATTATCCGGCCGACGCCAAGGACCACCTGGCACAGGCCGCCACAAGCCTGATCGGCTTGACCGTCCTAGATGTTGCCAGCGAGTCGCCGAGCCAAGAGGAGGTCGTCCTTTACGGTGTCGTTGAACCGGACCAAAACACGATCAAGAGCAGCACCCGCGGGATCGGCAAAAGGGTGATTTTCCGTGACGCCGATGACAAGGTTTTGGCAGACCTAATCATCGGCAATAAAGTCCCCGAAAAGGAAGAACTTCGCTATGTGCGAATCAAAGGTCAGGACCCGATTTATGTCGTGAAGTTGTCCGATGATAAGTTTTCCAGCGAGTTCGGCGATTGGATTGAGAAAGACCTCCTGAAACTCAATCCCTGGGACATCAAGGACGTTCAAATCCATGATTATTCGTTCGACTCCGTGACGGGAACGCTTGCCCCACGATCGCAGATCGTGCTGAACTATGACGACCTCGGTAATCCACGTTGGAAATTGGCGCAAAACCTTGTCTTTGACGGCGACCAGGGAACATGGAAGCCACAGTCCTTGGCAGACAATGAGGAACTGGATACCAGCAAGCTTGACTCCATGCGAACGGCCCTCGATGACCTGAAAATTGTCGATGTTCGGCGCAAACCAGAGGGAATCAGCGCCTCGTTGAGCGCCGACGGCACATTGGCCGCCAACCGGGAGACGGCCGCTTCTCTGGCTGAGGCTGGATTCTTCCTCGCCTCTGCAAAGCAGTTCTACAGCATCTTCCCCATGATCGGTAAGAAGGAGCTGAAGCCAGGCGATGTTGAAGTGGTCTCTAGCGAAGGGGAAATTCGTGTCGGGATGAAGGACGGAGTCCGCTATCTTCTCCGTTTTGGCCAGGTCGTTGCCGGAGGGTCCTCTAACCAACAGGGCGACAGCGGAGCAGGGGTGAATCGTTATCTCTTCGTCATGGCCGAATTCGACCCTGAATTGATTCCCAAGCCGGAGCTGGAGCCGTTGCCGGAATTGCCGCCGGATAACCAACCCCCGGCAGCGACAACCAGCACGTCAGAAAAGCCATCGGCCGCAGTAGAAGAGGCCCAATCAGCAACGACCGTTACCCAAAGTCCGGCACCAACGGATCAGCCGCCGACTTCGGGTGAAACCTCAGCAAAGACGGCGGAGGAAAAGAAAGAAGGAGAAGCCAAGAAGCCCGAAGACCTTAAGGCCGAGCGTGAGCGAATCGAAAAAGAAAACAAACGGAAGCAAGACGAATACGAAGAAAAACTGAAAAAAGGACAGGAGCGGGTCAAGGAGTTGAACGCCCGTTTCGCCGAGTGGTATTACATCATTTCCGATGACGTTTATCGAAAGATCCACCTCGGTTTTAACGACATCGTGAAGAAGAAAGAAACCGAAAAGAAAGACGAAGGCGAATCGACCGGTACGTCATCATCAGAACAAGAAAAGGCCACTGAGCCTTCACAGACTGAGATGCTACAAGACACGCAGCAGGCACCACCTGCAACGGAGCCTGATCAAACAACTCCCATGGCACCGGCAGCCGACAATCCGCAATCGGCCGAATCCTCGAGCAGTAACCCGCCGCCAACAGACGCGAACGAGGCGCCGTCACAATCGGCCGGGGAACAGCCTCCTCAAGCGACACCCCAGCAATAAGTTTGTTGGACCCCCATCCAGGTCACTCAAGGCGTCGGACTGATCGTTCGACGCCTTATCTGTTTTCTTGACGATTCGTATTGGAATGACTTCAAGGCCGGCCTTGACATTATTCGGCTGACCACGATAATAGTGTACATGTGAACATGTACATATCAAGAGAAAGTGAAGGTGACAATGGGGCCTCATTTCATCATGCCGGAGTTTTCAGCTCAGGTTGCCGCCGAATTGGACGAGTTCTGTCGCACGATCCTCGAGCGCGCTCAGATCGTGGGAAATTGCCTCGATGTGCTGCTCCTGGCCCAACGGCTGGGGATGGAGGTCGTCATCGACCAGGAAGGCCCCCACCGGGCAAGGTGCCTTCGTCTGTACCAGGGGCCGCAGGCCCGGTGGATTCTCCTGCTCAACCGTGACGTTCGGCCAGAGCGCCTTCAATGGGCAGCGGCCCACGAATTAGGAGAGGCCCTGGCCGCCGAGGCCGCCGCCCGTCTCGGCTGGGACATTGACGACATCCAACCAGCTGGACGCGAATGGCTGGCCAACGAAATTGCCAAACGTTTTCTACTCCCCTTTCCACAGTTTGTCGTGGATGGGAACGAGGTCGGTTGGGACTTGATCCGGCTCAAGGAGCGGTATCCCCACGTCAGTCACGAAGTGATTGCCCGGCGAATGTTGGACGCACCACCACCGGTCATCATCACGATCATCGATAATGGGATATTATACTGGCGGAGAAGCAATGGTCCTCTGGTGTCGCCTCCCATGACCCCTGGAGAAAAGGCCTGTTGGACCGCCACCCATCACGGCGGTCAATCTGCGCGACACGAAGACCCCAGGGAATCCATCGCCTGCTGGGCTATTCACGAGACCGGTTGGCGACGGGAAATCATGCGGACGGAGGTGTTCTGGATCGACTGGTAGGAAGATCAACACAGCCCCGCGCTTTGCAGAGAATTTGGGTCAGAATGGTCGAAGCAGTCTTTCCGCCCAGGAAAGAGAGTTTCTTTTAGCTCCGGGCCAATTATCATAGAAAATAGGGAAGTATGTCAGTGGCGAGAATGCAAACACGTTGCCTTTGCTTTTGGAGAGTAAGGAATTTGAGTGCAAGGAGGTGTGTCATGATATCCACGACGCTGAGCAATTCGAGGCAGAGCCATGGTTCCATTATCACGTGAGACCAGATCCAGAATTCAGCACGGGCTTGTCGCCTGGGCTCTCGTTTCGGTTATGGGATTGTCAGGCTGGGTCCGTGCGTCCGATTTGATTCATCCCCAGCTATTGGCCCCGTACAATCTGGAAGTTGCTTGGTTCAATCAGGTTCAGCTTGATCCGGATGTGGGGCGAGTGACCTCATGGCTTCTTGATCGGGGGACGCTGTTTGTTGTGACCAATACTGCCGTCTTGCAGGCGTTCGATGCAGAAACCGGACGCTCCCTGTGGGCAACACCGGTGGGACGGCCTGACCTGCTGAGTTTGAAACCAACGGCGAGCGAACACCTCGTCTCCGTCGTGAATGGAAGCACAATTTACGTGCTGAATCGTCACACCGGGGTGATTCTCTGGAAACGTCAAACGGAAGGTGCTGTCGGAGCAGGGCCGGCTCTTAGTCCCACTCACGTTTATGTGCCGTTGATTCGAGGGAAAATCGAATCATATCGCCTGGAATGGGCCGATCTGGATACGGCAATCGCTGCCGGCGCAGCGGAGAAGGAGCGACCGGTCGTCGCGGCATCATCAGGTCAAGGGGTAACAACGCAAGAGCAGGGGACGCAAGCCACTCCCACAGAATCTTTGGCGGCCTCCGTAAAGGCTGTGGCATCTCGGCCAATCGTCAAAGAGGAGTTTCGTTTATCGACCGAGCAGCGACCGGGGCATTTCGTCATGTCGTGGGGCCGGGGACTTGTCGAACCCCGGTTAACCTTTGCCGACCAAAACCGGGAACGGTTGGCTTGGCCGACGGACAAAGGGTTGCTTTTCGTCGGGGAACTCGATGTCCGCTCGGAATTGCGGTTTTCGGTCAACTACTTCCTGCAAATTAGTGGGGGCGACATCGTAGCGCCTCCTTGCGTTCGTCCCGGTGATCCATCCAACCCTATGGATCCCCAAAGGATGCTGTATGTAGCCGCTACGAACGGTTTCGTTTATGCCCTTCGGGAATGGGATGGCAATCTGTTGTGGCGTTTTTCTTCTGGCGAGCCAATCAACGAGTCACCAGCCCTCATCGGCAATGACCTTTACGTTACGACCCAGACAGGTGGGCTGTATCGCTTGAATGCAGTTTCTGGGGACCTGATTTGGTTTGCCCGCGATCTTCGCCGCTTCGTTGCGGCAAGCGATCAACGCGTGTACGCTGTCGATGGTCTCGATCACCTGGTTATTATCGATCAGCAGAGTGGATCACGAATCGGGCAAATCCAGATCTCACGGTATCCCCTTCGATATATGAATACTGACACGGACCGGATTTACCTTGCCGACGGAGCGGGGTTGATCCAGTGCGTGCGGGAGTCTCGTCTGGCAAAACCGATTCAACACATCGTGCCAGTCACCATACCGACAAGGCCAGCCCGTAAACCGGAAGCCGGACAACCCCCGGCGGGTGCTACGGAAGGGTTTCAAGCTCAACCGCCGGCACAGGCACCGGGAGAAAATCCGTTCCAGTAAACAACGGCTCTCTGTCCTGTGTGTTGCGTCTCAGTTCAGCAGGATCTGGCAGTTTGCCTAAGCCAGATTCTCAGATTAGCTCAAACAACAAAACCGCAAGCGGCCATCAGTTTTGATCGGGTTCAGCCGCGCCCTCTGTTATCCCAAGATCGCTGATCTGCACCGAGCGAATTGTGTCCGCACCGAACACGCGGTTAACCCTGGTGGCAATTTTTCGACCAAGGAGTTCCGCGTCGGAAAGTTCCGGAAGCGTACTGGCACGTACGGTCACCAGGATCTCATCACGGATAGCATAGCCTGTCCTGCGGATAAAGGTCTCAAACTCGTCACGCTCAGAAAAACCCATGACGGCATGGAGTCGAAAATCAACTTCACGGATGAGTCCCGAGACCGGATCATATGTTCGAACTGAGATTTTACCGAAATCGGCGACTCCTTCACCTTGCCATGTTGCGGCCGGCGGGACATTGGCCGTTTCTTTCCCCCAACTCTCGCTAACACCGATTCTCTCCAGCCAACTTAACCAGTGGTTCTTGGAGCCGGCAGCCATGCCGATAAAAAACACCGGTAACAGCAACAGCAAGAGAATAAAGACTTCGGTTATGTTCTGCCAACAAAAAATCTTCCGCCTGGCGCGAGTTCTATCAACAGGGCTATCCTGCGAGCCTTTCTGTGACTGACTTCGTCGTTGATTGTTGCGAGCATCCACGGGTGAATCCAACGGCAAGAACGAAAAGACAATTCAGACCGCGACGGATATCGACAGGTGCCCTGTCAAATCCTAGCTCACAAATCTGGACACTTCCGGATACATTTTGTTTGTCTTGCGTGGAATGAGAAGTCAAATCGTGCGGGAAACGCCGACTTTAACATTCGTATCCAGGAGGACGTTCGTAGAGCTTTTTCCGAGTCGCCCATAATCCGGCGGACGGGGTGGGAATAAAATAGACCTCCTCTCCGTCGGGAGTTGTATTCCACCCCTCGCGCATCTTATCGGGCGGATAGCGACGAAGCGTGTCGTTGAGATCAGCATACCGGAAATTGACGCCCTCGATTTCCTCTTTGCTCAGATGGCCTGGGGCGTAGGTGATGGTAAATCGTCCCTCGGAAGACCCGTGAATCAAGTGGGCCGTGGCATGAGCTAGGTCCTGCAAGTCCTTATTCTGACGATACAACTGCATGACCCGCTGCGTACCCACGTACCCATACTTGCGAATGACACGATCGACCTCCTCTTGTTCGCCGAATCGTTTGAGTCCGGGGGCGATGATGATCAGCTCGCCGCCGTCGGCCATCGCCATTCGGGTGCGATAAATCGCCTTATTCGCAACCCATGTGCTCACAAATTCGTCTTCCTGCATAACGCACACGACTTTCCGCAGCGGCTCCTCAAAGACTTTGATATTCTGTTCCCGCGATTGACGGGCCGCCATGAGGTATGTCTCCACATCGTCGCCAACGTAGATTCCCGTATGGACAAGCTGATCCTCGGAATCGCGGGCCATGACAATCTGGATGTAGAAATCTGGCAAGGACGCCAGAAAATCATTTTCGGCCTTGTTGTAGCATGCGCGAACAGGCGTGATCAGGGTCCCCAAATTGTTCTCAATTCCACAGCACGCTGCCGCGATATGCGAGGCGCAGATCGTCCCTTTTCCAGCCAGGCCAATGAAATAATTCTTGTTGTGATTGGCAAACCCCAGAACCTCGTGCGGCACAACGTGCCCAATGTTGATAATCAGATCCCATGCTTCCTTCATCAGCATGCTGTTAAGCTCGATGGGAATGGGCCAATCCGCTGCACCGTGGGTGACTTCCCGCACGAAGTCGGCTGGCACCTCCCCAAGCCTCACGACGGTATTGATCCAGTGATGAGCATGAATTCGTTCGTGCGGAATGGAGCCGAACATCCGTGCGTTCTGTTCCCGGCTGTGCGGCTCATGCTGGCCGAGCGTGGGAATGACATGGACATCGGCATCACGAGAGAGAATCTGATAAATGATTTCCGTCATCCGGCCTGCCCCCGAATGCATCCGCGTGATGTCTGGCGGCAAGAGAAGCACACGCTTTGGATGGCGACAGATTCGCTGTCGGGCTTCATCCACGGCCCGGAGCATCAATTCTTCAATTTGTGACCAATCAATTTTTGCAGATCGTTCAAAGAACCAAACCATGGGTAACCTCTGCCTGATAACCTGTGATCTGTCGCCATTGTGCCGCTCGCAGCAAACGAAAAGGCGACCTCTGTCTAAACACAACTTCTCTTAGCTAGTCTGATCGTCCTTGCAAACACGTGCAAAGCGCATATTATCCGTGATTTGCGTGCGGTTTTCGAGGGCATCTGCCGCCAGAACTTCCTGTTAGAAACCACACATGTGATCACCAAAGGGAATCGGTTCGGTCGGTTATAAAAATGATCGACTTGCGATAGAATGTGGAAAGGCCTGCCGTGAGGTCAAACCGGGCCCCGAGCGGGACCGCGCGGCGATATTGGATGACGCGGCGTTTCGCGGACCGGCCCATGGCCCGAACCAACTGGAAGTTGGTCAGCAACGGGAAGCTGGCTTTGCTTGCCGCTGAAGCACCTTTTCAGGGGGTTTGCCTTCCTGGTTAACGAGGGAACGTGAGAAATTCGTGCGGCGAAGGATCATTTAGGAGTCTGCGTTCGATGAAACGACCAGAGAAAACAGCCACTCCGCTGGAGGTTCTTCTGGGCTACCTCAATTTTTCGCAGGGCGTGCGAGAGCCACAGTTTTTTGCAGCCTGGAATCAACTGTGGACTCATCCTGATCTCGAGTTTCTCCGGCAACCGTCAGCGGCAAGAGGACAAAAACTTGACTTGCTGAGACAATTTCTCGAAGAAAAATTGGCTCAACTCCGCCGTGAATCGCCGGCATTTTCCGATACAACGCAGGGCGAATTTGTCTTGCGTTTTCTTTTCGCTGATTTGATCCCAGGTTACCGCGAATTCCATCGCGACATCCTGGCCCATCTCTCTGCAGACGACTATTGTCAGCCGTTTCTTCTGGCCCGTTTTTCCGAGGCCATCCTGGCCGAGTCTTCACAAGCCGAGACAGCGGACAGTTTGAACAGCGAACGTTTGCTTGGCGCCACAATCAAACGTTTAAATGATTACCTTGGATATCGGCCAATACCCACCTTGGAAGGTGAAAAACGGCACAAACCTTACGAGCACGAATTCGTTTGTCCCATCCCGCTTTGGATCCGAGGTGCCGGAGCGGCGGAAGGACCATATAAGCGGCTGGTCGAAATGGCAGTGGAAATTCTGGAGCACACATCGCCAGAACTGTGTCGCGCGAGTTTTTTCGACCTCAATCAATTGGAAGAGATCGTTCTCGATCCCCGCGGTTACGACATGGAACACCCGGTTCATCAGCGTCCGAATTATCTCTACGGTCTGTGGGATTCCCGAAAGCTGAATGCGCGAGGTTATTACTGCCGTTTTGTGCTGCACGATGTTCAGCTCGATGCCATCTTGAGCCGCGTCACAGAAGGGAATCCGGATGAATATGAAGAGCGTCTCTTCGAAGCTGCGGCGGTTCTGGCCGGAACAATCCTCATGGCATCAGGGATCTCGGGTGACCGTCCCGGTGCGATTCTATCGAGCGTTCAGATCGACAAGTGGTTGCAGGGAATCGCAATGGTCCGGGACCAATTCTATGCCGAGCTCTTGCACAGATGTACAGGGAAGCGGCGGGAGCGATTGGAAGAGGAAATGCGACAGATCCGGCAGCCATTTGGTGCGACGCGGCAGGGGCTGAATCAAAGGCTGGCAGCTCATCGTTCTCGGGAATTGTACGCCGTGGCATTGGCGAATTGCTTTGCCAGGATGGGAGCTGTCCAGGAAGCCCGCTATTGGATGGCCCAAATCCATTCCGCCGCGGCGCGGATCCGCTGCGAGATTCGGTGCTGCCTCAGCGAGTGCGAATGGTTGATTCGCAATAACCGACGGGCAGATGCCCTGCAAACGCTTATCAGTGTCATCGACCTCATCCATCGCGCGATTGAGTGTGGAGCGCTGATCGATCCCTGGTGCATTTTGGGGTTTGCCGGTTTCTTTCCCATATTCGAGCACACCCGAGAAGCAATCCTCGATCATCGCGTGGAACAACTTATCAGTCTGGTCCGAACGACATTTCAGCGGTTAGCGGCCTTGCGCCGAGCGACGGCTGCGTCCGGGGACGACGCGGTGGATGAAGCGGCGGCCAAGCTTGCCTCCGATTTCGCCGAGTGGTGGGATCAATTCGCCACGACGACGGTGTCCGATGTCAACAGTTTCCTGGGTCGCGATGAATGCGAGGCCTCAACGATCGTCAATCTCGTTCTCAAGAGCTGGCGCAAAGAGCCCGAGGCCGCTCAAGGTCTGGCGTTTTGGAAACAGCATGCTGAATCACTGAATTCGGCCACAAGTTATGCCTTTTTGGTGGAGACGCTCTTGCAGCATCAGGATGCCACCGCCGCCATGGCGCTCCTTGTCGATTGGGCCAGCAGAGCGCAGGAAGTGGGCTTGGGGACAGGCGAACAGACATTTCAGATCGTTGCCTTGCGGTGGTTCCAGACGATTTGGAGAGCACAAAAAGACATTAAGGACCGCTGGACGTGGACCCGAAAGTTCATTGATTATCTCGAGGCCAATTGCGAATCATTTTTTTACGTCCAGAATCTGGCGGCGCTGCTCAAGCAAGCCGGTGTATCGTCCTCCCATTCGGAAAAAAGTGACGATGAAGAAGACATTTGGAGTGCTGCTTACGAAGGGGTGATTTTCCGGGATAGTGCGAATGACGGTCACGAAGGCGCCACCCTGGATGACGAGATCTCTGATTTTGAGCTTGCATCTCTCTTCAGCGAAATCGCCGACCGATGCGGCTTCTCAAGCGCCACGATGTTGATTCGGTATGATGCCCTCCTGGCTGCATTCCATGCGATTTCCGAGTTACCAGATGCCTCAAGCACCCTTGCGACATGGTACACGTACGTTTGCGAAACAGAAAAAGGCCTCCTCCAATTGGCAGAGGAGATCTGGCGATATCCGGTGACGCCAGCCTACGCCAATCCCGAGAGCATGATGGAATTTGAACGGCGATGTCAGATTCGCGACGCCCTTGTCGAGCGGGTTATCCACACCGCCTTGGACGCACTGAATTTGCGGTATTTGTTACGGGCGATCATGAATCCTGACGAACCGGATAATTCTCAGCAACATTCGCAGTGGGATGAGTATTACCCGCGGATTTTGCGGGCTGTCCTTCACGGTGATGAGAAGACCTTCCATGAATTGATGGAATCTTTCCTCGAGATCATTGCAACCCGTCCCGTTTTGTATTCGTCCCTTGTGCGGGGTGGGAATCCTCACACGTACTTCACAGCCCGGGGTACACATCGTGCCCTTGGCCTGATGGCATATCTCATGGCACAACAGGGCTGGGCCGGTGCAAGTATTGGTCTTTTGACCTTGGTCAAAACCACAGAACAGCGACAGGCGCAAGGCGGAGGCAAAGTCTCAGAAATTGAGCATCTCTTCGAGGCTGTCGCCGACGGGATTTTCACGGCATTGATTACTTCTGGAACGAACAGCCGCCAGGGTGAAATCGTTCAGATACCGCTGCGCGAAGCCGAACATCTGATGGAAAGCATCGGAGCTGTGTGCCAGGTACTGGCCGACATCTGGGCAACAATCAGTCACGAAATCTATCTCTCGACCGTGGAGACCACTCCTTTCCAACGATCGTGGCAGGAGATTCGTCAATTCATTCGCAAATTCGGCCAAGAGATCTTCACGCCAATGTTCATGGCTCATGGCAACCTCCGCGCAATTATTGCGATGGGGGCCAGCCAGTGGCTGAAGCTGGTCAAGGAGTCCGACGCCCCGCAATGGTCCCGATTGATTGCGGCCCTCGACACAGGAGAACTGAATCCTAAGAAAGCGGCTGAATATCTTCGCCTGATTATTGAGGTTGTTCTGGAAAACTACGAGGACTACTTAGATTACAACAGCATGACAACCCAATCGGATTATGGTCAGAATCTCCATATCTTGATCGACTTTCTGAGACTGAAATGCGAGTATCAGAGACGGCACTGGATGCTCAAACCATTCTTTTTGGTCCATCGATGTCTCATCAACTGGCAACTGTGGGATTTGGCCGAGATCTGGGAGGAAACTGTCGAATCGCATTTCCAGGGGTGGTCCGAAGTCTTTGTCAAGAAATACAACCGCATTCGGAACTCCCACGGCATTCATCTGCCGGGGTTATTCGAAACGCTCAACAAGGGTCTGGGATTTCCTTTGGCGATGCAACACGTGCTGGGTTTGGTCCGTCATGTGATCCGAGAACTCGAGACTGGTCAGACAGGTCCAACGCTTGCCAGACTTAGGGAAAGGATCCGTTCCTTTGGAACGTTTCACGTCCGTTATGGATTTCAGCGTCCAGAATGGATCGACGACCTGGAAAATGCTATTCAGCGTGCTCAACTGAATCTGGAGGTTATCGATCGTCCATGGGAATGGTTACGACCGGCCTGGCAACGTTCAACCGCAAATCAGCGTCAAAGGAGCGAAATTGTGAAGGAAGTCGTCGAATGGGGACGGATGACGCAGCGAAGTTTTCAAATCCTGTTTGATCAGTCGGAGCAAGATCGTTCCAAATAGACAATTCATGTCATGGCTACGTCTTTGAGAATTAAAGTTTCGTAGCTCTTTGTCGTACTTTCGCAAAGCGATGGCAATTCAGATTACAAGCCTGCAGAATCCTCGGGTCAAGGCAGCGATCGCTCTCCGTGATGCCCGGGAAAGACGCCGCCGCAATCAGATGATCATCGACGGCATTCGGGAAATTCGGCGGGCCCATGAGGCCGGTATTGCCTTCCAAGAGGTATTTTTCTGTCCCGAACTTCTCAACCCGGACGCCAAGTTGCTTTTGGATCAAATCGCCACACCCCAGACCGAGCTGTTTGAGGTCGCAGGCCGCGTTTTCCAAAAGCTCAGTTTCGGTGATCGGGAAGAGGGTATCGTCGTTGTGGCCGCCATCCCTCAGCGAACGCTCTGCGAAATCGAACGCCAACCGGGGACACCACTGATCGCAATCGTCGAGGGCATCGAGAAACCGGGTAATGTGGGGGCCATTGTCCGTTCCGCCGATGGAGCCGGTTTAACTGGCGTTATTGCGGCTGATCTGCGAACGGACCTTTACAATCCCAATGCGATTCGGGCAAGCCTGGGCACGATCTTCTCAATGCCGGTTGTTACCGCAGAGAGCCACTCTGTCAAGCAGTGGGTCAAGGCACACGGCTTGCAACTCGTTGCAGCGAAAGTCGAGGGAAGCGTTCCCTACGATCGTGTTGATTTCACTCAACCCACGGCAATCATCTTGGGAAATGAGGCCAGCGGCTTGACACCGATCTGGGATCAACCTGACGTCACCGGTGTCAGGATCCCTATGCTGGGCATGGCCGATAGCCTGAACGTCTCTGTGGCTGCGGCAATCCTCTTTTATGAAGCCCAGCGACAACGTGGATTTCCCGAATGAGATTGATTCTCAGCGTCTTTGAGAGAGCCCTCAACAGGTTACTTGCTCATCTTGTACTGCTGAGGACAATGGCAAACAATGTCAAGGCCAACCCCACACCGATCGACATGTTCAGGGCTTCGCCGAAAATCACCCAGCCTGCCAGGGCGGCCATAGCAGCCTGAGAAGATGTCAGAAGGTTCGCGCGGGCAACAGGCGTCCATTGAAGTCCTCGTGTCAGTGCCCAGAACCCCACCAGGTTAAGAAATCCGGCGACAATCATCCATAACCAGTGTTCACTCGTCGCCAATGAAACGACGTTCCATCCGTGAGTCCAAGCAGCCATAGGTCCCATCGTGATGACACCCATGCCAGTTACGAGTACAAGCACAAACCAACCGGAAGTGCCGTGCGTCGTTACGCGGCGGATGACCACACTCAGCCAGCCGTAAATCATCCCAGCCAGGGCACACATTCCAATTGCCGTGGCGACCTGCCAGGGTGAAAGGCCGGAGAGATGTTCTCCAATTCCGTTAGCGCCCCATTGAAGAATCGTAATCCCCACGATCAGGAGCAGGATGGCAAGGAACGTCCGGGGGGAGACTCGCTCCGACAAGACGAATCTTCCCAGAATGGCCGCTGTAGTCAAATTGACAGCCAAGGACACCGGGACCGCAATGGCAATTCCTACGACGCCAAAGGCCCAAATCATTCCCAGGTTTCCCACAACCTGAGTGGGAATCCCTGCGGCAATGATGGCCAGGGCGCTACCCCAGGATGGGAGCCGAATTCGGCCAGCCATGACCTGCCAGACCAGCCAGGGACTGACCACGAGAACCGTGACCACTTCTTTGACGAAAAGCACCAGAAGTGGATCAGCAGCCTGGCCCGGCTCCGCCAACCGTCGCAGGGCCATGTTCGTCCCCGCATACAACATCGCGGCTACCAGGCAAAAAAGCGGCCCCAAGGTCTTAGCCCTGTTCGGATGGTCTTCAGCCGGCACCTGTGGCACAGTCTCCTGAGTAACAACTTCAGTTACAGCCATTGGAAGACGGTCCTGACTTTTGTGGACAAAAAAGCCATTTTAGCAGAAAAGATCGTAATCGCGGGGACAGGGTTTGCTTCAAACGAGTTCCTAACGATGACGGCACTGCTACCAAAAATAACACTCGTCGAGAGATCACTCCCCCTTTGAAGAGTGCAAATCCGTTGCGTAATGATCTCCGAAAAGAGGCCTGCAACCATGCTGGATGTACGACTCACGGCTGGCGGAACTCCGGTGTCAATTCCTGAAACAGCTCAAGCCAGCCTGCCGTGATATGTGCGGCCAACTCTTTGGATTGTCTCAATTCATCGGGAGGCGTACCCCAGTAGAAGCCGATCCAGCCGGTGGCTGTGCCCCGTGATGCCCGCAAGAATTCAGTTAGTTCCTGCGTGCTGCATCGGAGCGGGAAGGTCTCTTCAACAACAACAGGCCGTCCTACAGCGAAGTGCGATAGGATCTGCAGAGAAACATCGATGGCATTTTTCTCGGGGTAAATATGTGTCGAGAGAAAATCCAGTGGGGGCGCAAGCTCTTTGGGGACAAATCCCGACCAGGCGTCGGCACGGTCCTTTGTTCCCGGCAAAAGCCCCACCGTGACGAGCAACTCCGTGTCATGCTTCCGGATGGCCGTGGTTAACCGTCTGACCCAATCTCGGGCAATTTCATTCCGCGGCCGCCCTCGTGGATCAAGGGTAATCCGCTGGACAAAGTACTTTCCCCCCAGGGCGGCATCCACGAGCCAATCACCATCCTTCCGTTT
>Ga0068705_10000201_pt1 | contig 29968 bp, 30 predicted proteins | sample YNPMSTMetaG_FD_65631 | JGI IMG/M metagenome (GOLD analysis project Ga0068705, IMG submission 65631) | Anoxygenic and chlorotrophic microbial mat microbial communities from Yellowstone National Park, USA - YNP MS-T MetaG | ecosystem: Environmental > Aquatic > Thermal springs > Hot (42-90C) >... | reverse complement strand
GGCGCGGCCGTGCCGCCTACTGCGCGGCGACGCGCTGGCGATCGGCCGGAGCGCGCCGCTCCTTCAGCTCGGCGGCGACCAGGAAGGCGAGCTCGAGGCTCTGCTCGGCATTGAGGCGCGGATCGCAGAAGGTGTGGTAGCGCGAGGCGAGCGACGCCTCAGTGACGGTGCGCGCTCCGCCGAGGCACTCCGTCACGTCCTGCCCGGTCATCTCCACGTGCACGCCGCCGGCCCAGGTTCCTTCAGCCTCGTGCACGTCGAAGAACTGCCGCACCTCGGAGAGGATCGCGTCGAAGCTGCGCGTCTTGTAGCCGTTCGCCGCCTTGACTGTGTTGCCGTGCATCGGGTCGGTCAGCCACACGACCTTTCGCCCCTCGCGCTTGATCGCGCGAACCAGGGGAGGAAGCTTCGCCTCGAGCGTATCGGCGCCCATCCGCGCGATGAGCGTCAGCCGCCCGGGCTCGTTCTGCGGGTTGAGCACATCGCAGAGGCGGAGGAGCTCATCCGCTTCGAGAGAGGGGCCGCATTTGAGCCCGATCGGGTTCTTCACCCCGCGCAGGAACTCGACATGCGCGCCGTCGACCTGGCGCGTGCGATCGCCGATCCAGAGCAGATGCGCCGAGCACGCGTACCAGTCGCCCGAGGTGGAGTCGATCCGTGTCAGGGCCTCCTCGTAAGGGAGGAGCAGGGCCTCATGGCTGATGTAGAAGTCGGTCTCGCGGATCTGCGGCGTCGTTTCGCTCGTCATGCCGCAGGCGGCCATGAAGGCGAGCGTCTCGTCGATGCGCGAGGCGAGGTCCTGGTAGCGTGCGGCGGCGGGGCTCTGGGCCACGAAGCTCAGGTTCCACCGGTGCACCTCGTGCAGGTCGGCGTAGCCGCCCTGGGCGAAGGCACGCAGCAGGTTGAGCGTCGAGGCAGAGTGGAAGTAGCCCTGCTCCATCCGTCTAGGGTCGGGCGTGCGGGCTTCCGGAGTGAATTCGGGGCCGTTGATGATGTCGCCGCGGTAGGAGGGAAGCGTCACCCCGTCGATCGTTTCGGTGTCGGAGGATCGCGGCTTGGCGAATTGCCCGGCCATCCGGCCCATCTTCACCACCGGCACCGCGCCGCCGTAAGTCAGCACCACGGCCATCTGCAGGAGCACGCGGAAGGTGTCGCGGATCGTGTTGGCCGACATGTCGGAGAAGGCCTCGGCGCAGTCGCCGCCCTGTAGGACGAAGGCGCGCCCCTCGGCCGCGGCGGCGAGCGCCGTCTTGAGCCGGCGTGCCTCGCCGGCGAAGACGAGCGGCGGGAAGCGCCGCACCCGCTCCTCGACGGCGGCAAGCGCAGCCGGATCCGGATAGGACGGAAGCTGCCTCGCCGGCTTGCTCCTCCAGGACGCTGGGCTCCAGGGAGCGGTCATGTGGCGGTTCCTCTGGCGTCTCGTTGCGTTGCTGCGCGGAGTTATGCACAAACGCGTGCCTCGCGCCACTCCGCGCGGCGCAGGGCGGGCGGTTACGCCGCGGCCTCCGCCACACGCTCAGGGCGCTTCGTGCGCATCGTCACGAACTCCTCCGCGGCAGAGGGGTGGATGCCGATCGTGCGGTCGAGATCCGCCTTGGTCGCCCCCATCACCACGGCCACGGCGAAGCCCTGGAGGATCTCCGGCGCATCCTCGCCGAGCATGTGGATGCCAAGCACGCGCTGCGTGGCGCGGTCGACCACGAGCTTCATCAGGGTCTGCCGGTCGCGGCCGGTGAGCGCGTGCCGAAGCGGCCGGAAGCGGCTGAGGTAGACGTCGATCTCGCCGCGCTTGGCCGCCTCCGCCTCCGTCAGCCCCACGGTCGCGATGGGCGGGGCGGTGAACACAGCGGTGGGAACGTTATCGAGGCTGATGGTGCGCGGGGTGCCGCCGAACAGCGTATCAGCCAGCGCGTGGCCCTGGCCGGTCGCAACCGGCGTGAGGTTGACCTGGTCGGTCACGTCGCCGAGGGCGAAGATGTGCGGCACCGAGGCCCGGCCCGAGGCATCGACGATCACCGCCCCGTCCGGGCGCGTCGCCACCCCGGCACGGTCGAGGCCGAGGCCGGCCGTTGCCGGCCTGCGGCCGATCGTCGCGAACACTGCGTCCGCCTCGATCACCTCGCCATCGGTGCAGTGGACGAGGAACGCCTCGCCCGTGCGATCCACACGCGCGATCGAGGTCTCGAGCCGGAGCGCGACACCGCCCGCGCGAAGTTCGGCGGCGAGCGCCTCGCGGAGGTCGTCGTCGAAACCGCGCAGGATCAGCCGGCCGCGATAGAGCTGCGTGGTCGCCACACCGAGGCCGGCGAGCAGCGAGGCGAACTCGCAGGCGATGTAGCCGCCACCCAACACGACGGCGCGGCGCGGGCGGCGGGGCATCGCGAACAGGGAGTCGCTCACAAGGCAGTGTTCCGCGCCCGGGAAGTCGGGCAGAACCGGCTCGCCGCCGGTCGCGATGACGATGTGCCGTGCCCTGACCCGCTCGCCTCCGACCGCTACGGTATGGGCATCGACGAGTGTTGCTTCGGCATCGAACAGGCGTGCGCCAGCCCCCTCGAGAAGGCGGCGGTAGATGGCCGACAGCCGCGCCGTCTCCGCCCGCACCGCCGCCTGGAGCCTGCCCCAGTCATGGCCGCGCACCTCGATCTCCCAGCCGAAGCCGCGCGCGTCCTCGGCCCAGGCGCCGTACTCGGCAGCCTGGACCATCAGCTTCTTCGGCACGCAGCCCACGTTCACGCAGGTGCCGCCCCAGAAGCGTCGCTCGGCGATCGCGACCGTGGCCCCGTGCCCGGCGGCGACACGCGCACAGCGCACGCCGGCCGAGCCGCCGCCGATAACGAAAAGATCGACCTCCATCGGAACGGTCAGGTGCCGATGCCGCCGACGGCGACGTATTTCACCTCGAGATACTCATCGAGACCGTATTTGGAGCCCTCGCGGCCGAGCCCGCTCTCCTTGAAGCCGCCGAAGGGGGCGACCTCGGTCGAGATGATGCCCTCGTTGACGCCGACGATGCCATATTCGAGCGCCTCCGCCACGCGGAACATCCGGCCGACATCGCGGGTGTAGAAGTAGGCCGCGAGCCCGAAGGGCGTGTCGTTGGCGAGCCGGATCGCCTCCTCTTCGGTGCGGAATCGGAACAGAGGTGCCACCGGCCCGAACGTCTCCTCCGAGAAGATCTTCGCCTCGCGCGGAACGTCGGCAAGCACCGTCGGCTCGAAGAAGTTGCCGCCGCGGGGGTGCCGCTTGCCGCCGGTGACCACGCGCGCGCCGCGCGCGAGCGCGTCACCGATATGCTCCTCGACCTTGGCCACCGCATCGGCGTTGATCAGCGGCCCCTGCGTCACCCCTGGCTCCACGCCCGGCCCCACCTTCATCGCCGCGGCAGCCTCGGCGAGCTTCGTCGCGAAGGCCTCGAAGATGCCGTCCTGGACCAGGATCCGGTTGGCGCAGACGCAAGTCTGGCCGGTGTTGCGGAACTTCGACGCCATCGCGCCGGCCACCGCCGCGTCGAGATCGGCATCGTCGAACACGATGAAGGGCGCGTTGCCGCCGAGCTCCATCGACACGCGCTTCACCGTGCGTGCGCACTGCTCGAGAAGCACCTTCCCCACCTCCGTCGAGCCGGTGAAGGAGAGCTTCCGCACCATCGGGTTCTCCGTGAGCTCTGCTCCCGTCTCGGCCGAGGGGCCGGTGATGATGTTCATCACACCCGGGGGCAGGCCGGCGCGCTCGGCGAGCACGCCGATCGCGAGAGCGGTGAAGGGGGTCTGCGAGGCGGGGCGGACGACGCCGGTGCAGCCGACCGCGAGCCCGGGCGCGACCTTGCGCGTGATCATGGCAGCAGGGAAGTTCCAGGGCGTGATCGCCGCGAACACGCCGACCGGCTCCTTCATCACGAGAATGCGCCGCCCTTTCTGGTTCTGCGGGATCATGTCGCCATAGGCGCGCTTGCCCTCTTCGGCGAACCACTCGACGAAGGAGGCGGCATAGGCCACCTCGCCCTTCGCCTCGGCGAGCGGCTTGCCCTGCTCGCTGGTCATAATCAGGGCGAGGTCGTCGGCGTTGGCGAGCATCAGTTCGTAGAGCCTGCGCAGGATCGCGCTGCGTTCCTTGGCGAGCATCGCCCGCCAAGCCGGATAGGCGGCAGAAGCGGCCTCGATGGCGGCGCGTGTCTCGGCACGGCCGAACGCCGGCACGGAGCCGATCACCTCCCCGGTTGCCGGGTTTCGCACGGGCATGGTCCTGCCGCTCTCCGCCTCGATCCACCGCCCCCCGACGAGGCAGGCCTGGCGGAACAGGGAGGGGTCCTTGAGCGGCAGCGGCGCGGCAGGGTTCAGCATGGCATCTCTCTCCCAAAGTCCTGGCTCCGGGCCGACCATACACAAGGCGGCCGCGGCGGTCGAACGCAGGTCCAGGCAAGCCCCCCTTCGCCTCGCGCAGCGTGATCCCCATATCGATATGGCATTGACACGGCGTGCGGATGGTCGCGAGCCATGGTGACGACGGAATTCGAGGGGAAGTCGGCGACGACCGCAGCGAAGGCCCAACGGCGCCCGGGCGCCCTCCCCCGCTGGGATGACCGGGCGGCGTCCGATCTGCGTCGCTTTGATCTCGCTCTGGGGGTCGATCTCGCGGCAGCGGTCGCGCTCACCGTCATCCTCTCCGTCCGCGTCCTCGCCGGCGCGCCCCCCTCGGGACGCGACCTTGCCGCCTGGTCGGCGCTGCTCGGGCTCGTGTGGGGTGTCGTCGCCGGAGGGATCGCGCTGCACCGCGCTGCGCGCACGGCGGCCGCGACCCGGCTGCTCACCCTTCTCGCCGGCCCCGTTGCCGTGATCGGCCTCGCGCTCGCTCCGGTCGCAGTGTTCGCGCTGTCAGCGGCAGCGTCCTCGCCGTCCGCCTTCCGTGACTGGGTTGGGGCCGAGCTGCCGGAGCGGCTGCGGAGCTGGGCCGCGATCCTCTCCTTCCTCCTCGCTCTCCTGCCCGCGAGCCTGCTGACACGCCGCTTCGGGCGGCACGTGCTCGGCTATGGCATCGCCCTCGGCGCGGTGGCGATGATCTCGCTCGTGCTGTTCGGGATCGCGGGGGGCTTCCTGTTCCGCTCCGCTCCGTAGGGAAGGTTCCGGACAGCACCTGCCGCCCCACCGGAGAGCGCCCGCCTTCTGCCGTGCCGCCAGTCAGTCATGGGCTTTGGCGAGCTGCAGCCGGGCGAGATGGGCGAACAAGAACGCGAGCGCCTCGTCGACGGTCTCCTCCCACACGCGCATCGTGTGGCCACCGTCCACCACGCGGAACTCGATCAGGTCCTCCTGGTGCGGGGCGAGAGTCTTGGCGAGGAAAGCGCCCTCAAAGGCGGTGTCGAGCCGGTCATCGTCGCCCGCGGCAATGAAGATCGGCACGCGCAGCGGCTGAGCGAGATAGGCGGGCAGCAGGCTCGGCCAGGCCTCCGCCTTCCATGCGGCCGGATCGAAGCTGCCGTCCGGACCGGCGAAAGCGGGGGCGCGGCGCGCCGCGGACACAGGCGGCGGCAGGTCGGCGTAGATCGCAGGCGCCCAGAGTGCAGCGGCGCCGAAGAGGTGCGGATGCCGCAACGCGATCCTGAGCGCGCCATAGGCTCCGGCCGAAAAGCCCGCGATCGCGCGGCCGTCGCGCTCCTCCATCACCGGATATTTGGCCGCGACGTCAGCAAGGAGATCCTCGACGACCGCGCTCTCGGCCGGCTGGCCAGGACGGTCGAGCCACCAGGAGTTTCGGCTCCCTGGCATCACCGCGATCAGCTTCGGCAGCCGCCCCGCGCGCTGTCCCGCCTCGATCGCGCGCCAGAGACGGATCTGCCCGGCCCAGAACTGCTCGTCGGCGTTGGCGCCGTGCAACAGGACGAGCAGCGGATAGGGCCCCTTCGCAGGGTCGTATCCCGTCGGCAGGAAGACGTTGTAGGGCAGAGCCCTGCCCTCCCGGGCGGTCGCCACCCGGTCAGGCAGCACGCGCCAGTCAGCGGCCGCGCCGGCCCGGCCAACCAGGAGGGCAGCTCCGGCGATTGCCGAGCCGAGAAGGGAACGGCGGAACATCACGTCACGGTGACACATCCGCGGGGACAGTGGCACGAAACGTCCCGTCTCTCCAGCCCTCCCGAGAGCGGCGGCCCGGGCGCGTCGGGCCCGGCCCGGGTTCACTCCACCGTGACGCTTTTGGCAAGGTTGCGCGGCTGGTCGACGTCCGTGCCCTTGAGCACGGCCACATGGTAGGCGAGCAGCTGCGCCGGGATGGCGTAGAGGATCGGCGCGACAAATGGGTGGACCGACGGCAGGGCGAGGGTGTGGGCGCAAAGCGGGGCAAGGCGCTCGCAGCCGGCCTTGTCCGACATCAGGATCACCCGCCCACCGCGCGCATGCACCTCCTGGACGTTGGAGGCCGTCTTCTCGAACAGAGGGCCGGCAGGGGCGATCACGACCACCGGGACCTGTTCGTCGATCAGCGCGATCGGGCCGTGTTTCATCTCGCCTGCCGGGTAGCCCTCGGCGTGGATGTAGCTGATCTCCTTGAGCTTCAGCGCGCCTTCCATGGCGATGGTCCAGGCCGTGCCGCGGCCGAGATAGAGCACGTCGCGCGCCTCGGCGACCTCCTCCGCCATGGCGCGAAGCGCCGCGTCCATCTCCAGAACCTCGGCGGCACGGGCGGGAACCTCGATCAGGGCCGAGGTCAGCTCCGCTTCCCGCGCCGGCGAGAGGGTGCCGCGCGCCCGACCGGTGCCGATCACGAGGCAGGCGAGCACCGCGAGCTGGGTCGTGAACGCCTTGGTGGACGCGACGCCGATCTCCGGGCCCGCAAGCGTGTGCAGAACGCCGTCGCTCTCGCGTTCCATCGCGCTCTCGCGGGCGTTGATCACGGAGACGATCCGCTGGTTCTGCGTCTTCGCCCAGCGCAGTGCCGCGAGCGTGTCGATCGTCTCGCCTGACTGGCTGATGAAGAGCGCCATCGCGCCCGGGTCGAGCACCGGTTCGCGGTAGCGGAACTCGGAGGCGATCTCCGCAACCGCCGGCAGACGCGCCACCTGCTCGAACCAGTCGCGCGCGACCTGGCCAGCGTAGAGTGAGGTGCCGCAGGCGACGATCGAGACGCGCGGGATCCGGCCGAGATCGACACCGAGGTCGGGCAGGGTGACGGTGCGGGTCGCGGGGTCGATATAGCTCTTGAGCGTGTCGCCGATCACGGCGGGCTGTTCATGGATCTCCTTCTCCATGAAGTGGCGGTAGTTGCCCTTGCCGACCATCGCGCCCGAGACGGCGGTGCGTCGGATCGCGCGCTCGACCGGGCGGTTCTCGGAGTCGAAGATCCGCGCGCCCGCACCCGTCACCACCGCCCAGTCGCCCTCCTCGAGATAGGCGATCCGTTCGGTCAGCGGCGCAAGCGCGAGCGCATCGGAGCCGACGAACATCTCGCCCTCGCCGTAGCCGAGAGCGAGCGGCGAGCCGCGGCGCGCGGCCATGATCATGTCGTGGCGGCCGGCCACCAGGACCGCAAGCGCGAAGGCGCCGTGGATGCGCTTGAGCGTCGCGGCCATCGCCTCCTCAGGGCTCGCGCCTGAGGCGAGAGAGCGATCGAGAAGCCGCGCCACCGTCTCGGTGTCGGTCTCGCTCTCGAACACTGCACCAGCCGCGGTGAGTTCGGCCTTCAGCTCCGCGTGGTTCTCGATGATGCCGTTGTGCACCACCGCCACGCGCTCGGTCGCGATCGGGTGGGCATTCACCTCCGACGGCCGTCCATGCGTCGCCCAGCGGGTGTGGCCGATGCCGGTGGTGCCGGTAAGCGGGTTCTGGTCGATCAGGGCGGCGAGCCGCGCGATCTTGCCCTCGGCGCGACGACGTTCGATGCCACCATTGACCAAGGTTGCGATTCCGGCGCTGTCATAGCCGCGATACTCGAGACGCCTGAGCGCATCGAGCAGAAGCGGGGCCGCGAGGCCGCGCCCGACGATGCCGACGATGCCGCACATCCCCTAGCCCTCCTTGGCGCGCGCTTTCCGCGCCTTCGCCGCTTCGCGGAACCGCGGTGCCGCACCCGGTTTCTCCACCTGGCGCGCCCGACCGAAGGCAACCGAGTCGGCCCCGACATCCTCGGTGATGGTGCTGCCGGCGGCGATGATCGCGCCTGCGCCAACCCTCACCGGCGCCACCAGCGACGTGTTCGAGCCGATGAAGGCGCCGGGGCCAATCACGGTGCGGTACTTGCCGAAGCCGTCATAGTTGCAGGTGATCGTCCCCGCCCCGACATTCGCGCCCGCGCCTATCTCGGCATCGCCGAGATAGGCGAGGTGGTTGGCCTTCGCTCCGGGGCCGAGGCGCGCAGCCTTGAGCTCCACGAAGTTCCCGACATGTGCCCCCTCCCCCACCGACGCACCGGGGCGAAGCCGGGCGAAGGGACCGACCGTCGCCCCCGCCTCGACCGTACAGGACTCGAGATGGGAGAAGCTCTGAATCACCGCCCCGGCGCCGACGCGGACGCCCGGGCCGAACACGACATGCGGATGCACCGTCACGTCCGGGGCAAGAGCGGTGTCGGCGGCGAGGAACACCGTCTCGGGCGCGATCAGCGTCACGCCGTCGGCCATCGCCCGCGCCCGCAGGCGACGCTGCAGCGCGGCTTCGGCAGCGGCGAGCTCGGCGCGGGAGTTGATGCCCAAGACCTCCTCCGCCGGCGCCTCAACCAACGCCACCCGCACACCTTCGGCACGGGCGAGCGCGACGATGTCGGTGAGGTAATACTCGCCCTTGGCATTGTCGTTTCCGACCGCCTTGAGCCAGCGGAGCAGGTCGGCAGCCGGGGCGCAGAAGAGCCCCGCGTTGCACAGGCCGATCGCCCGTTCCTCGTCGGTCGCGTCACGCCACTCGACGATGCGCGCCACCGTCCCGTCCGGCTCGAGCACGATCCGCCCGTACTGGGCAGGGTCGGCCGGCCTGAAGCCGAGCAGGGCGAGCCGAGCCCCGGCCGAGAGTCGCGTCGCCACCATGCCCGCGAGCGTGGCGGCCGAGACGAGCGGCACGTCGGCATAGAGGATGATCGCCTCGCCGCTCGTCTCCGAGAGCGCCTCTTCCGCCATCAAGGCGGCATGGGCGGTGCCGAGGCGCTCCGCCTGCACCACGACCGTGTGGGGGGCGACCAGCGCGCGCATCGGGTCGAAGGCGGGCTCAGGCCCCGCCACCACGACGATCCGCCCGAAGCCTGCCGCCTCGCAGGCCTCGAGCAGCAGCCGCACCATCGGCACGCCGCCGAGCCGATGCAACGGCTTGGGCACGGCGCTCTTAAGCCGCGTGCCGAGGCCGGCCGCGAGGATCACGGCGATCGAGGTGGACACAGCTGCCTTTGCCTTGCCTTCAGTTCCCTTGCCTTGGGCGCGGTTCTGCCCTTCCCGCCCGACCCGTGTCAAAAGGCCATGCGGTCACGCAGTGTGTCGCACCTCACAGTGGAGGAAGGGTAACCATGCCGCAGCCGCGCCCGAGGCGCGCCGTCTGCCTCGACCTCGACGGCACGCTGATCGACAGCGCGCCTGATCTCGCCGCCGCCCTCAATCGGCGTCTCGCCGCCAACGGTCTTGCCCCGCAGCCGCTCGCAGCGGTCAAGCGGATGATCGGCGACGGGGCCCGCGTTCTCCTCACCCGAGGCTTCGCCGCGGCGGGGCGCCCCCTCACGGAGACGGAACTCGCGGCCGAACTCGAAGCGTTCATCCCCGACTACGAGGCGCAGTCGCTGGATGAGACACGCCCCTTCCCGGGCGTGGAGGAGGCGCTCGAGGCGCTTGCCGACGCGGGGTTCATGCTCGCGATCGTCACCAATAAGCCCGAGGCGCCGACCCGCACGATCCTCCGCCGGCTCGGCCTCGAGACCCGCTTCGCGACGGTCGCTGGTGGCGACAGTTTCCCCGTGCGCAAGCCCGACCCGGGCCACATTCTCGGCACGCTCGAGCGTCTCGGCATCGCCCCTGCGGATGCGGTGATGGTGGGCGACCATGCCAACGATCTCGTCGCCGCCCGCGGCGCCGGCGTCCGCGCGATCTACGCCGCCTTCGGCTATGGCGAGGCGGACCATCGGGCTCTCGGAGCGGTAGCGGTGATCGAGCGGTTCGATGCCCTGCCGGGGGCGGTCGCGGCGCTCTTCGCCTCGGCGTCCTGATCAGCGCCGCGTGAGCCAGCCCTTGAGCCGCGCGCGCTCAGGCGGCATCTGAGGGCGAAGAGGTGCTTGGGAAGTGGCAATGACCCCGACCATCCGTGTCCAGGAGGGGCCGTTCGACATCGCCGCCGAGACGGAGGCGCTCACGCGCGGGCGAACCGATGTCGGCGGCATCGCGAGCTTCGTCGGCGTCACCCGTGCCGATGACGGGCTCGCGCGGATGGTTCTCGAGCACTACCCCGGCATGACGGAGCGGGCGATCGGCGCGATCGTGGCCGAAGCCGCGCGTCGGTGGCCGCTCACCGGCTGCACGGTGATCCATCGCGTCGGGCCGCTTGTTCCGGGCGAGCCGATCGTGCTCGTGCTCGCCGCCTCCGCCCACCGTGCCGCGGCGCTCGAGGCCTGCGCCTTCCTGATCGACTGGCTGAAGACCAAGGCCCCGTTCTGGAAGCGGGAGGAGTTCGCGACCGGCGAAAGCCGCTGGGTCGAGGCACGCGCCGCCGACGACGACGCCGCCGCGCGCTGGTCGGCCCGGTGACGGGCGGCCGCATCGCCAACGCCGCGGCGATCCTGCTCGCGGCGCCTGTGCTCGTCTGGCCTGCCCTCCTCAACGGCTACCCGATCCTGTTCAGCGATACGGGGGCGTTCCTCGCGCAGACCCTCGTGCCGCTGATGATCTGGGACAAGCCGTGGGTCTACGGGCCTTTCCTCCACCTGTTCCACTGGCGCCTGACGCTCTGGGGCCCGGTCGCCGCCCAGGCGTTGATGGTCTCGCACCTCCTCTGGCTCACCGGCCGTGTGATCTGGGGGGCGCGGCCGGTCGCCCACCTTGGTCTCTGCGCGGCCGTGGCCCTCCTCACCTCGGCGCCGTTCACCATCGCGCTCCTGATGCCCGATTTGTTCACTGCCGCCGTCGTGCTCGCGCTCTTCCTGCTCGGTTTCGGCAAGGGGCGGCTCTCGCGCGGCGAGACGATCTGGGCAGGCGTCGTGGCGAGCGTCGGCATCGCCGCGCATCTCTCCCATCTCCCGGTCGCGGCCGCGATGGTGGCGCTGGCGGTGGTGCTGACGCGCCGGCTCGGGCCGGCATTGCGGATGGCCGCGCCCCTCGCCGCCGCGACCCTGCTCCTGCTCGGCACCAACCTCGCGGGCCATGGCGTGCTCTCGCTCTCGCCGCACGGGGCGACCTTCCTGCTCGCGCGGCTTCAGGCCGACGGGCCGGCCGCGCGGACCATCCAGGCCGTCTGCCCCGAACGCGGCTGGTATCTCTGCGCCTTCGCCGACCGCCTGCCGATCGACAGCGACGTCTTCCTCTGGGCGCCCGACAGCCCGATGAACCGCGACCCGGCAGGCACCCCGCGTTTCCTGGGCGGGGTGCTGCTCTCGCCGGAGGCGCGCGAGATCGTCCGCGAGACGGTCGCGCGCGAACCCTGGGCGGTCGCCCGCGCCATGGCGCTCAACACGGCCACGCAGCTCGTGACAGCGGGCGCGTCGGACGTGATCGGCCAGCCCTGGGAGGACATCGACAACGCCGCGGCGAGCCGGATCAGGGAGTTCTTTCCGGCCCGCGAGGTCGCGCGCCAGGAGGCGTCGCTGCAGGCGCGGCGCCTGCTTCTCGATGCCGTCTCACCCATCCTGCCGCTCTACCCGTTGGTGCTCGCGGTCGCCGCCCCGCTTGCGCTCGCGGGCGCCTGGCGGTCGTTCCGGCGTGGCGACGCGCGCGCCCTGGCGCTCGTGGTGCTGGTTCTGGGAGCGGCAGCGGCGAACGCGTTCGCGACAGGCGCGCTCTCGAAACCGCATCACCGATACCAGGCACGGGTTGCCTGGCTCATCCCCGTCGCCGCCGTGCTGACGCTCGCCCCTGCCCCCCTTGCCGCGACACGTCCCGCGGTGGGCACCGCCCGTTCCGTTGCCGTCGCGCATGATCGATGACCCGGGCGACGATCGGTCCGCTCGGGTCGACCGTCGGCGTGCGGTGCGAAGGGGGCCGCGCCGAGAAGGCATCCGGGGTGGCGCCCGTACTGCGCGGGGTCGTCGCGGCTGTCCCGGGTGCCCCTAGCTTCGCGACGCGGGCGCTGCCGAACCGGTCAAGATGACGACAGCAGCTGAGGACGCCTCGGTGGGGCCGGACATCCGCCGCCCGCTGCCGTCAGGCGAAACGGCCGCTGAGGACGACCCGACCACCGAGGAGCGCCCCGCGCCTCCCGAGCAGGCGGAGGAAAAGTCGGTCGGCCTTGTTCAGCGTGTCGCTCTTCTCCGAAAACAGTCTCGTCACGACGAAAAAGAAATATTGTTCGTCGTCGATCTCGCTCAAATAGCTCTTGATGAGCTCCACATCCTTCTCGGAGAGCTTTCGTTCGTCCGCCGTGATGTAAGGTTTTTCGTTGCCGTAGATCACCCGAGCGATACGTGGATAGATGTATCATCGGACTAGCTCCGCGTCACGGATCGCATAGGTCCAGCGATGCGAGGAAATCTCGCTCAGCACGAACATGCAGCCCGGACCTGCCACGCGCGCGAGTTCCGTCATGGCTCTCGGAATGTCGACGTGATGGAGGATGGCGCGGGCGAAGATCAGATCGAACTCGCCGCGGTCGTAGCTCAGCGCCTCGGCCGGACACTCGCGGAACTCGATCGACAACCCGGCATGGGCCGCGCGCCTCCGGGCCAGATTCGAGCATGTCCGGGCTCAGATCGAAGGCCGAGACGTCGGCCCCGAAGGCTGCGAAGACGAGAGCGTCGCCGCCATCGCCGCATCCAACGACCAACACACGCCTTCCCTTGAGGTCGAGCTTCCGCAACCTCTCCCAGACATACCACCAAGCATTCCATGGTCTTGTCTTGGCCGGGTCGAGGATGCTCCGGTCGAACCCTAGCCCTTTCTCGGAAATTCTCTGGGCATGGGCTCGATGATACTCGATTTCTCTCTGCTGTCGCTCCGTCAGCATGCTGTCTCCTCGCGAGCGGACCGGACGCGGTGAGCCTGTGGGTGCTTCGGCGGCTTTCGGCGCACCGTGGAACGTGCCGCTGGCCTTGCTGGAGCGTGTGCACCGTGCACCGGGACCTATCGCGTCCGCCGACACCTTGGCTAGGGCAAGGCCCACTCACGCTCGGGTGGTCCGCTCCCGCTCAGGTGTGCGCCGCATCCGGTAGGATCCGAGCTCACCCCGTGGGTCAGCGTCGCGGGGCAAACGCCCCGGCAGGGAGCTGGCCCGCAGCCGGGCGTGTGGACGTGCGCGCCGTCGGCGCCGCTCGGTCCTCTGGGCGGGCAGGTCGAGGACGCCGGGCCCAGCGCGCGTCATGTGGACGTAGACGGTGCCCCACGCGCTGTCCGCCTCGATCCGGACCGGGATCACCGGCAGCCCTGGGCCCGGGCTTGCGAACCACGCTGTGCCACCGCGGGGCTTCGCCGCCTCGGCCCGGTCCTGCTCCTTCCAGAACCCGGCGATCTGCCGCCCCTCGAACCGGCAGCGCAGCGCAGGGCCGGCGAACCCGCTCCAGCGATGCGCCTCGAGCGTCTCCATCCCCTCGGTCACGGCCGTGAAGTCGCTTCGCCGCCGCCCGTCGAACACCTGAGCGGCCCCATCGCAGCGGTTCTCGAGCGCGACGAGACGAACGAGCGCGGCAAGGGCGGTGAGCGTGTCGACCGTGCCGTGCTGAAGCTCGGGCGGCACAGGCTCGCGCTCCTCCTGGATGGCGGGAAGCAGTGCCAGAACCTCCGGCCGCTCTCCGGCCCAGGCCAAGGCGACGCGCCGCAGCCGGTCGCGCCAGCGCCCCTCCATCAGGAACCGCTGCGGCCGCAACGCGAGCGGCGTCTTGGCTGGCTCGATCCGGCCCTCGGCCAGGGTGACCTGCTCGCCGCGCACGAACATCGCAAGCAGCCCGGCAGTCCGCATGGTCGCCTCAACCCGGTAGGCCTCTGCGCCGAGCTCGAGCGAGGCATCCATCGTGGCGATCGAGAAACCGGACCAGTAGGCCGCGTAGCTCGCCTGGACCGCGGGACCGCCGGCGGCCGCCGCGCCGGCAGCCGTTGCGGTTTGGATCACGCCGAACAGGCAGAACAGCGCCGCACGCATGACCCTGCATATGCGGGCCGGACACCCGCACACAAGCCCTTGGCGGATCGACCGCCCGAGGACTTGCGGGGTACGCGGTTGCCTTCCTGCCGCCGCCGCAACAAGAGCGGCGGACGGGTCCCGCCCACTCGGATCAGCGGGTGACTCGCTGCCGTGCTCTCACCGACCCGGCGCGAGAAGGGCCGCATTCTCGGGCAAGGTCACGACGCCCTCTCATCGGCCACTTCGGCCTCCCGGCGATCCTGGTCGCGCACCAGCCAGTAGACGATGCCGAGCGCGAGCATGGCCGCGCCGAGCGCGAACACCTTCGCCGGATCGGTCGCGCCAAGGTCGAGGACGATGAACTTCCGCACCACCGCGAGCATGGCGATCATCACGACGACGCGCACCTGCACGATCCCGAAACGCCGGTCCACCACCACGAGCAGGGAGCGCTTGAACTCGAGCGCGATGACGACCGTGAAGATCGCGCCGAACACCGCCTGGAACACCGCCGGCTCCGTCGGGTCGAGCAGATCGACGAGCACGAGCGTGGTGAGCACGAGCTTGAACAGGCTCCAGAGCGCCGCGACGACGATCACGGCGATCAGGAACGTCAGGACGAACACAACCACCTGCTCGAACCGCTCATAGAGCGTGAGGGTCCGCCAGAGCGCGAGGCCGCGCAGGGTGGGCTTTGGATCTTTCATCGGCGGATCTTTCATCGGCGAGCGTCCGGCTGGCGTGTCGGCGAGCTTTCGTGATCGTCGCATGCGAGCGTGGGTAACGTGAACCCCGCGACAGAGCCCGGCGCGGCGCGTGCCCCCTCGGACGAACGGGCCACCAGAAAGCGCAGCGGCGGCCAGACAAGCGGAGCTGGCGCACCCACGAAGGTGAACGCGGCCCGAGCGCGATCGAACCGCGCGCCGGACGTCCTGTCCACGAGGCGGCCTGCCCTTCGGGCCGTGATACCGCGACTGACGCGCAGAATGTGCAGGGGTGACAACCAGAAGATGTCTTGTCCAAGACGACCATCGACAAAACAGACATATTTTATCCGAGCAGCAACCTCATGGAAAAGGAATAACCCGCCTTCGCGTTAGACGGGAATTGCGATCGATATGGAACAACTCTTTATTTGAGATCGTTTCTGTCATGTTGATGTTTTCCCTTGGACGTGAGACCATCCACCCATTCAACAGATGCACCATCTCTGAAGGGGGGGTGTGAGACTGCGCATGCGAAGGATTACTGGCTTTTTTGCAACCGCCCTTTTGGCCACGGCCGCCATCACGGCGCCGCGCACGGCCTCTGCTGGGGCGATTGCCCTGGTGCCGGAGAACTTTGTCAGCCTGGGCGTGTACGCACTGCGGCTCGGGGAGACTTGGACCGAAAGGGTGGAAGACGTGCTCAGGTCAGGAGCTCTATCTGTGGCCGCCGCCATGACAACCAGGCTCCAGGCCGAGCACTCGACCCGCGGGCGCGTCGCCTACCAGTCCAGTGTCTGGCCGGGGCCTTACAGCGGATCCGGCCGGATCGGGGCGCTGGCGATGGTGGATCCGCCCTGGGGAAACGAGTCTCATTTTGCCCGGCTTCGCCACGAAATGGACCTGAGCTTCACCGTCACCAACCACAGTTTGAACGAGCTGACCGGCCTCTACTTGAGCTTCTGGCGATCTGTCTTCCTTCCCTACTCCATACCACAAGAGTGGCGCTCTCTTCTGAACCAATTTCATCACTTCTCGGAAGTGCCGATGGGTTTCGTGAGTGACACCGCGCGATTTGGCACAAGGACAAGAACGTCGATGTCAGTGACCGAGGACACGAGACAATATCTCCTCGGTTTCAGCGAGACCATCGAGCTCCGCAGCTGCACGCTCCCATCCGGTCCAAACTCCGACGAAGCGATCTACTCCATTCCCGCCGGAAACAGCGGACGCGCCTGCGGGATCTATACCCCCGACGACTCCCTGATCGAGGTCCTCCTCTCCACCCCCAATCCAAGCATCCCGACCAGTTGGCGGTTTGCGTCTCCGGGTGTTGGGGAAAGCGTCACGTTCAACTGGACGCTCGCGATCGAGGTCGAGGCGTGGTCCGTCGGCATTCCCGTGTCGGAGCCCGGAAGCCTCCCGTTGTTCGGCGCCGCCCTCGCTGTCCTCGGCTTGGCTTTTGCCGCGACGGCGCGGTCTGCCCGCGGCTTGACAGCTGTGGCGGCGCGACCGTAACTGCGCGCTTATGGATGGGCGCGTAGCTCAGCGGGAGAGCATCGCCTTCACACGGCGGGGGTCGTAGGTTCAATCCCTACCGCGCCCACCATCCGAGCGAGGCGCGGCGCCGCGGCGGGCGCTCCAGCCGAGCGGTGGTTTTCGGCAGGCCCGTACAGCGCCTGAAACCGGGGAACGCTGAGGCGTCTCCGGCGATTGCGGTGCGCGGGCCGGACAGCACCAGCCGACCACGGGCATCGGTTAGTCGAGGGCAGCGAACAGCGCCGTCGAGAGATAGCGCTCGGCGAAGCTCGCGCAGATCACCACCACGCGCTTGCCCGCCATCGCCGGGTCGCGGGCCACCCGCAAGGCAGCCGCGAGCGCCGCCCCAGAACTGATCCCGACCGGGATCCCGTCCGTCCGCGCCACGCGCCGGGCGGTCGCGATCGCCTCCGCCTCGGCCACACGCTCCACCCGGTCGATCAGGCTTCGGTCGAGCACCGCAGGCACGAACCCGGCACCGATCCCCTGAATCCCGTGCGGCGACGGCCGCTCGCCCGAGAGGACGGCGCTCTCGTCCGGCTCCACGCCGATGATCCTGAGGCCCGGCCGGCGCGGCTTGAGCGCGCGGGCCACCCCGGTGAGCGTCCCGCCCGTGCCGAGTCCACCGACGATCGCATCCACCTCCCCGCCCGTGTCGGCCCAGATCTCCTCCGCCGTCGTCGCCTCGTGGATCGCGGGGTTCGCCGGGTTGTCGAACTGCCTCGGCATCACCGCGCCTGGGGTGGCGGCGACGATCGCCTCGGCGCGCGCGATCGCCCCCGCCATGCCCTCGCGCGCCGGCGTCTCGACGACCTCCGCCCCGAGCAGGCGCAGCATGCGCCGCCGCCCCTCCGAAGCGCCCTCGGGCATGGTGACGACGAGACGATAGCCGCGCGCCGCAGCGACGAAGGCGAGCGCGATCCCGGTATTGCCTGAGGTCGGCTCAACGAGCGTCCCCTGCCCGGGGCGGATCGTGCCTGCTGCTTCCGCCGCGCGCACCATCGCAAGCCCGATCCTGTCCTTGACCGAGCCGAGCGGGTTGAGGAACTCGAGCTTCAGGACGAGATCGGCCGCAAGCCCTTCCGCGGCGGCAAGGTGTGGCGCGCGGACGAGCGGGGTGCGGCCGATTAGGTCAAGGATGCTGTCGTTGATTCGCTGTCGCGGTGGTGACACGTCCATTGCTTTCGACTACCACGACGCCGGAGCATCGTTCACTCCATGCGAAAAGCCGGCGCGGACCATGCTGGACGTCACAGGACGTGAGGCGCTTGCCGTCGCCGCGGTGGTCGACGTGGCGCTGCACGGCGCCTCCGGCCCGGTGGGCGGCGCGGCGATCGCCGAGCGGATCGGCCAGAACCCGCGCGGACTCGAGCCCATCCTGCAGGCCCTGAGCCGCGCCGGACTCCTCGCCTCCACGCGGGGCCGGCGCGGCGGCTACCGGCTCGCCCGAGCGCGGGGCGAGATCACCGCGGGCGAGATCGTCCGTGCGGTGGCGGACGCGGACGCCGCAAGTGCAGCGTCCTCGCCTTGGCCCGCACCGATGCTCGCCGAGGTGGTCGCTCCTCTCTGGCAGGAGGCGCGCGCCCGCGCGCTCGCGGTGCTTGACGGCGTGACGGTGGAGGCGCTCGCACGCAGGGCGGAGGCCGCAGGCCTCGCCCCGGAACCCGACGTGCCGCTCACCTACGCGATCTGACGCCGGAACCAACGCGATCGACATCGCCTTGCGCGGTCGACGATGCGGCCGGGAGACGCGTCCGGCCACGCGGAGAATGCCATGGCGTGAGGGCCTGGCGCAGCGGGCGGCCGGCCCGCCGTTCCGGTCCCATGAGCCCTGTCGCTTGCCTGCCGACAACCCTCTTTCGCTGGGCGGCGGTTCCGGCGACACTCCGCGGCAACGCCCGGGCCGTGACCCGGGGGCAACGCCTGATCCTAGGGAGGGAAACCCATGCTCCGTCGCCGCACCCTGCTCGCCGGCAGCACCCTGCTTGCCGCGCCTGCGCTTATCCGCGAGGCCTCGGCCCAAGCGCAGTGGACGCCGAACCGGCCGATCACGCTGATCGTTCCCTGGGGCGCGGGCGGCGGCACCGACGCGACGGCGCGGTTCGTCGGCGCAGCCCTCGAGAAGGAGCTCGGCCAGCCGGTGAACGTGGTGAACCGCACGGGCGGATCCGGCGTCGTCGGCCACGCCGCGATCGCGTCCGCCCCGCCCGACGGCTACACGATCGGGATGATCACGGTCGAGATCGGCATGATGCACTGGCAGGGTCTCACCGAGCTCAAGGGCTCGAGCTACACGCCGCTCGCTCTGATGAACACCGACCCGCCGGGCGTGCAGGTCAAGGCCGACAGCCCCTGGCAGACGCTCAGAGCGCTCGCCGAGGCGATCAAGGCGGCTCCGGCGGGCCGCATGACGGCCTCCGGAACCGGCCAGGGCGGGATCTGGCACCTCGCCCTTGCCGGCTGGCTCACCCGGATGGGGCTTGCGCCTGACCATGTCCGCTGGGTGCCCTCGAACGGTGCGGCGCCAGCGATGCAGGACCTCGCCGCCGGAGGCATCGACATCGTCACCTGCTCCGTCCCGGAGGCGCGCGCGATGATTGACGCCGGCCGCGCGCGCAGCCTCGCGGTTATGGCGCCGCAGCGGAACCCGCAATTCCCGAACGTGCCGACGCTGAAGGAGGAGCTCGGGATCGACTACACGCTCGCCGCTTGGCGCGGTGTCGCGGGCCCGCGCAATCTGCCTCCGAATGTGGTCGCCCGCTACGTGTCGCTTCTGCAGAAGATCTGGAACAGCGAGGAGTTCAAGTCCTTCATGAACAGCCGCGGCTTCGGCATGACCTGGCTCGACCCGACAGGCTTCGCCGCCTTCATGGCGGAGGACGACCGAAAGATGGGCGAGGTGATGAAGGCCGTCGGCCTCGCCCGCGCGTGATGTCACCCGCAACACCCGCACGGGGAGCCCCCCCGTGCGGGTGAACGACGCGGTGCTCGGGGCGCTCCTGCTCGCGCTGATGGCGGCGGTCTTCTCCGCCACCGCTGCCTTCCCGCGTATCCCTGGCCAGCCCTACGGCCCCGACCTGTTTCCCCGCCTGGTCGCCGCAGGGCTCGGCCTCGCCGGGCTGCTGATGATCCTGCGCGGCCTCCTTGCGCGGCCGCGCCCTCCCATCGTGCGCCTCGCGCCCTGGGCGCGGAGCGCCCGTTCCGCAGGCGCGATTGCGCTCGCCCTCGTGGGGATCGTGTTCTACATCCTCGCCGCCGACACGCTCGGCTTCGTCGTGACGGCCTTCGTCCTGCTTGCGGCGCTGATGCTCTACCTGCGCACGAGAGTGCTCACGGCACTCCTCGTCTCCGCCGCAACCACGCTGATCGTCGAATACACCTTCGCGAGCCTCATGCGCATTCCGCTGCCGCGGGGCCTGCTCGTCGTCTTCGCCTGATGGGCGCCGTCTCGGCCGCCTTCGGCCTGATCGCCGACCTCAACGTTCTCGGCGTGATCTTGGGCAGCGCCGTCTTCGGAATCCTCGTCGGCGCGATCCCCGGCCTCACCGCGACGATGGCGACCGCCCTGCTCGTTCCGGTGACGTTCTTCATGCCGCCTGTGCCGGCGCTTGCCGCGATCGTCACCGCCACGGCGATGGCGATCTTCGCTGGCGACATCCCCTCCACGCTGCTCCGCATGCCGGGCACGCCGGCGTCCGCCGCCTATACCGATGAGGCCTTCGCGATGACGCGCAAGGGCGAGGCAGAGCTCGCGCTCGGCGTCAACGTCGTCTACTCCGCTCTCGGCGGGCTCTTCGGCACGCTGGTGCTGATGCTCGCCGCACCGGCGCTCGCCGATCTCGCGCTCGGCTTCTCGAGCTTCGAGTATTTCTGGCTCGCCTGCCTCGGCCTCACCTGCGGCGTGTTCATCGCCTCGCTGACGCCGCTCAAGGCGATGGTGTCGCTCCTCTTCGGCCTGCTCGTCTCCACGGTCGGCTTCGATGCGATCGCGGGCTTCCCGCGCTTCACCTTCGGCGTGACCGAGATGATGCAGGGGGTGTCGTTCATCCCGGCGATGATCGGCCTGTTCGCGGTGAGCGAGGTGCTGCGCGGCATGGCCGCGCCGGAGGGGCCGGCGAGCGCGCCGCAGAGGCGTATCGGCAACGTGCTGCGCGGGCTCGGCCCGATCATGGCGCGCTACTGGCCGAACATGCTCCGCGGCAACGCCATCGGCACGCTGATCGGCGCCCTGCCCGGAGCCGGTGCGGACATCGCGGCCTGGGTGTCTTATGCGGTGTCGAAACGCTTCTCCCGCGAACCGGAGAAGTTCGGCACCGGCCATGTCGAGGGCGTGATCGATGCCACCTCGGCGAACAATGCCGCGCTCGGGGGCGCCTGGATCCCGGCGCTCGTGTTCGGAATCCCGGGCGATTCGATCACCGCGATCGTGATCGGCGTGCTCTACATGAAGGGGATGAACCCGGGTCCGACGGTGTTCGTGCAGAACCCGCAGCTGATCTATGCCGTGTTCCTGGCCTTCATCGTGGCGAACCTATTGATGGTTCCGCTCGGGCTTGTCGCCATTCGCGGGGCGACGTGGATCCTGCGCGTGCCGCGGCGCGTGCTGCTTCCGATCATCCTCCTCTTCTGCATCGTCGGAAGCTTCGCCATCACCTCCTCGGCCTACGGCATCGTCATCATGCTCGCCGCCGGCGTCGTCGGCTGGATCATGGAGGAGAACGGCATTCCGGTGGCGCCGGCGATCCTCGGCCTGGTGCTCGGAGAGCTTCTCGAGCAGACCTTCATGACCAGCATGATCAAGGCGCAAGGCGACCTTCTCGCGTTCTTCGACCGCCCGCTCTCGGTGGTGCTCGGCACGCTGACTGTGCTCGTCTGGGCCGGGGCGATCGTGCGCGCGGTGCTCAAACTGGTTCGAGCGAGGGGCGCGGGGCACGCCTGATCGCCGCGCGCGAGGGGCGGGCCCGCGAAGGCCTCGCCGCAGGCATGTGCGCCACGCTCACGCCGTGATGCGACGGGCGGGCGCTCAACAGCAGAGGGCGTTCGCGAGCAGGATGAGCCCCAGGAGGCCGACGAGGAGGCCAAGAAGGGCCAGCACGGCAAGAACGCTGGGGCCGAAGGGAACCGCCACGCGGTCCGGAGCGCGCGGGTGGTGGAGAAGCGTGACGCGCGCACCCGTCGGGGTCGTGCTCGAGATGCCCCAATGCCGCGCCACGCGCTCCACCCCCTCGGCATCGGTGTAGGCAAGCTCCGTCTCTCGGCCGCCCGGCGGCCGCTGCACCACTGCAACGACGCGACGCCAGGTGATCTCCCGCCGGTACTGGCGCAGGGCCACACCGATGCACACCGCCGCCACCATAAGGCAGAAGCTGCCGAACACCACGCGCAGAAGCGTGATCATCCGTCCGCCACCTGCCGGAAGCCCGACAGGCCCTTGACCGCGACCTCGCTCCCCTCGACACGATCGACTCGGGCGAGCAGCGGCCCGCGGCCGAGCGCTTCGGCGAGCTTCGCGAGCGCTGCCGGATCTCCCTCCGCCAGGGCCTCGACACGTCCGTCGGCAAGATTGCGCACCCAGCCGGCTAGACCGAGCGCGCACGCCTCCCGCACGACGAACGCGCGGAAGCCCACGCCCTGGACCCGACCCGAGACGACGAAGCGCCGCGCCGCGATCATGCCGCCCCGGCGCGGGCGAAGGATATCAGCCTCGCCGCCGCCTCGATGTCGGCGCGGATTCGCGCGAGCCGCGCCTCGGCCTCTGCGTCCTCTCCCCACTCCTCGGCCTGGAACCGTTCGTCGAGGGTGGCGAGATCATGCGCCTCGTGCGCGCCGATCCGCCCGTGCGAGACCGCAAGCCCAAGAACGAGCGAGCCGGTCGACTGCACAATCTCCCCAAGCGCCGCGAGCTCGATCGGATCATGCGCGGCGACGGCGCGGGCAAGCGCCTCGAGCGACCGCCTCTCCTGCTCGACCGCGACGACTCCGGCAGTGACGCGAAGCGGCGCGTCGAGAGCGAACGCCGCCCAATCAAGCAGCGGCTGCCACGCCGCCTGCTGGCGCGCGGCGAGAGCGGGAGGGAAATCGGCGCGGTAGCAGAGGAGATCCGTCTCACCGTAGCGGGCGACGGCGGCGACAGCCTGCTGAGGATCGGGCGCGATCCGGTCGAGCGCTGTGCCGACAAGCCGCGTGAGCGGCAGGGACTCGAGCGAAAATTCTCTCCCCCGCTCGCCGCCGGCGGCCTGCCACTCAGCGGCGAGAGCCTCGGCGAGCGCGAGCGCCCCGACGGCGAGCATGCGGCCGGAGGGAAGGCGCATCGGCTTGCCGTCGAGCAGGACGCCGAAGCCGCCGGGCTCGACCGGACCAGCCTCGGCCTTCGTCCAGAAGCGCCGCATGCGTGCCCTCAGCGACCGAGCCGCGGCAGGATTTGCTGCAGCGGGTTGGCGGGACGCTGCGGTTGCGCGGGCGCCTGGGCGGGAGGCGGAGCCGGGGCGGGCGCGGCCGCTGTCTCCGGAGCCGGAACCGGACCCTGCCGCCCGCCGCGGGCGATCGCGAGCTGGGTCGCGCAGTCATCGGCCGGCGCGGCCGCCGCACCACTCCCCGCCTGACGCCCCACAAGCGCCCCGGCGATGCCGCCGAGCGGGGTCTGCGTGGCACCCGCTGCAGCGCCGCCCGCGAGAGCGCCGACGACCGAGCCAGCGGCGCCGGCCGCATCCACCCGAACCGAGGGCGCGAGGAAGGTGCCGCCCAGGGTCACGGGCACGCTCATGCCGCCCGCGAGCTTCAGGGTTGGCACGAGCCGGAGGCGAAGCTGCTCGGGCCCGAGCAGGACCTGGCCGGTTCCCGCCACGCGCGCGAGGGAGGTGTCGAATAGGAAGGCCCGGGCGTCCGCCGTTCCGCCCTGGCTGTCGAAGCGGACGGCGAGACATCGGACATTGCTCACGCCGTCGCGCGGCGCGCCTGGCACGAGTGCCCGCCACACTTCACCGGCCACGAGGTCGATCAAGCGGTTGTCGATGTCGAGATTGGCCCCGGCGAGGCCGACATGGCCCGCAAGCCCCGAGGCCATCGCCGCCGGCGAGGCACCTCGCCCCCGCAGGTCGAGATCGAGCTCGAGCGTCCCGTTGACTCGGTAGCCCCCGCCAAAGGCAGCGATGAGCTGGCGCAGGTCGATCGCCGGTGCGCGGAGGACGAGCGCGACCGGGGGCTGGTCGGTCGACCCATCCACCGAGAGGCTGGCCGAGACCGGCGCACCGGGAGCGTTGACGCGGAACGGATCAACCTTCAGCCTGCCGGCCTCGAGCGCCACCGTCGCCTGCGCCTCCCGGTAGCTCGCCCCGCCGAAGACGAGCTCGGCCAGAGCGAGCCTGATCGAGGCATCCGCCGCCTTAAGCCCAGCCAGAGGCAGGGGCGTGTCCGGGATCAGCCGTGCCACCCTTCCCGCCCGCTGCGCCGGCACAGGAGTTGGCGAGGCCGCGCCGCTGCGGGCGGGCTCGGGTTGCCCGCTGCCACCGCCGTCCATCGCCGCGAGAAGCGCGTCGGCGTCGATCTTCCGGCTCCTAAGGTCCGCGGTGAGCTTCGGCCGCGCGCCGAGGGCGACCTCCGCCGAGCCCTCGAGGTCGCTCTCGCCGAGCTTGAGCGCGATGTCGCGCAGCGCCGCTCCGGAGCCGGTCCTGAGATCGGACGCGCGGGCCGAGAAGGTGACCCCCTTGATCGCCGGCAGGGAGGCGCCGCCCGCGAGCGGCGAGAGAGCGGCGAGGTCGGGGATGGTGGCGGCCAGCGCGAGGTCGATCCCCTGCGCCGCGCGTGGGCGGGCGATCGTTCCCTTGGCCGTCGCCTCGGCTCCGGCGGCGCCGAGGCGAAGATCGACCGGCCAGGGGGCAGGGCCGGCACCGGGCAGGAAAGCGCCAAGCGGCCCGAGCGTGCCCTCTGCGCTCACCGGAGCGCCCCGCATCGTCGCGGCGAGGGCGAGCCGGACGGGGCTGCGCACATCAGGCGCCGAAACCTCGAGCCTCGCGAGCCGCAGGCCCGGAACGATCACCTCGAGATCGCTCGCTCCTGCGCGGACGGCGAGCGCGCGGAGCTCAGGGATCGGCCCGCCACGGTCCGCCGCCTGGACGGAAAGGGAGAGGTCGCGCACCGGGGGAAGCGAGACGTTCGGCAGAAAGGGCGAAAGGCGCGAGAGGTCGGGCACCGACGCCTCGACCGCAAGGTCGAAGCCCTCGCCGGTCAGCGGCTCGGCGACGCTGCCCTTGACGGTGGCCCGCGCCCCTTCGGCACCGAGCGTGAGATCGATCGGCCACGGCCCTGTGCCGCGTGTGCCGAGGAGCGGCGCGAGCGGGCCGACCGTCCCCTTGAGGCTGAACGCGTTGCCGTTCAGCGACGCCTCGAGGTCGAGCGAGAGAGGGCTCGTGCGAGTCTCGGCGCGGGCGGCGAAGCGCGGCAGGGAGAGCGTCGTCGTCTGCCGCGTCCGGCCGTCACGGAAGGCGATCGTGCCGTCGGTGACGGTGACCTCACCGACGAACAGGTCGCGCTGCGCCGAAGGAGAAGGCTCAGCCGACGGCGCGGTCGGCGCGGGCCCTGCCGGGGCCGGCGCGCCCTGCCGCGTCGGCGCGGCGACCTCCCAGTTGCCGCGGCCGTCCGCATCGGTCTCGAGAAGAATGTCGGGCGAGACGAGAACGACGCGGTTGACCTGGAGGGTTCCCGACAGCAGCGGCAGGATCGACACCTCGACCTCGAGCGCGCGCAGTCGGGCCATCTCCGGCCGCGAGCCCCACGGCGCGTTGGCGAAGGCGACGTCCTCGACCCGGAGGCCGGGAGAAAGGCCGAGCTTGAGGCCGATCGGCCCCTTGAGCGCAAGCTCCCGCCCCGTCGCCTCCTTCACGGCGGCGGCGATACGCGGCTTGTAGGCATCGGCATCGAAGGTGGCGGCGAAGATGGCGATGCCGGCGATCGGCAGCGCGACCACGACGCCGGCCGCGATGAGCACGGTGCGAAGGCGCATGCTCTCCCTCCTCCCTGGCGCGGAGACTAGCCCGCCGCGGCCAGCATGGTCACCCGGGGCGGCCGCGCGACGGCCGCTTCGGCTTCGGAGCGGTGAAGCCGAGCGCGGCGAAGGTCTCCTCGATGTGCGTCGGCAGCTTCGCCTCGACCGAGAGCACACCCCCCTCGGGATGCGGGATCACGATCCTGCGCGCATGCAGGTGAAGCCGCTCCGGAAACCCCTCGAGCAGTGCCGCCGCGCCAGCATATTTCGCGTCGCCTAGGATCGGGCAGCCGATCGCGGCGCAGTGGACGCGGAGCTGGTGCGTCCTCCCCGTCAGCGGGGTGAGCTCGAGCCAGGAAGCCGTCTTCCCGGCGAACTCCACCGTGCGGTAGTCGGTGACGGCGCGCGCGGCGTCCTCGTCTCCCTCCTCCGCCACCGTGACGCGCTCTCCGCGCGCCCCCGAACGCTTCGCGAGTGCGGCGTCGATCCGCCCCTCAAGCGGATGCGGGCGGCCGACCACCACCGCCCAGTAGGTCTTGACCGCATCGCGCGAGCGGAAGGCGGCGGCAAGCCGGCTCGCGGCCCGGGGCGTGCGGGCGAGCAGGAGCACGCCGGTCGTGTCGCGGTCGAGCCGGTGGACGAGGCGCGGCCGCTCGTCGGAACCGAACCGATACGCGTCGAGCAGGGAATCGAGGCTCCGCGTGATGCCGGGCCCACCCTGGACCGGCAGGCCGAAGGGCTTGTCGATCGCGATCACGCTGTCGTCGCGCCACAGCACGCGCGCGTGGAGGTCCTTCACGAGGTGAGGATCGAGCCGCGCCTCGGGCGCGGGCTTCGGCATTGCGGCGCGCTCGCCGAGCGGCGGGATGCGCACCACCTGCCCCGCGGCGAGCCGTGTTCCCGCCTCCGCCCGCCTGCCGTCCACGCGGATCTGACCGGTGCGCAGGAGCTTCTCGAGCGCGCCATGGGCGAGGTTCGGGAAGTGACGACGGAACCAGCGGTCGAGCCGGATGTCCCCCTCGTCCTCGCCGACGGTCCGCATGGTCACGCCGCTCACGGCCACCACCGCACGAGCGTCACGCCGCCCAAGCAGGCGGCAACGGAGAACAGCACGGAGGCGGCGACGTAGGCGAGCGCGAGGCCCGCGCCCTCGCGCCCCAGCCCCACCACCTCGAGCGAGAAGGCGGAGAAGGTGGTGAAGCCGCCGAGGAAGCCGGTGATGAGGAGCGGCCGGAGGGCAGGGGGAGCCGTCTCGCGAACGAACAGTTCCGCCAACAGCCCGATCGCGAAGCTGCCGAGGACGTTGACCGCAAGCGTGCCCCAGAAGGACGAAAAGCCGAGCCCGACGGCGCCGACCGAGACGAGATATCGGGCGACCGAGCCCGCCGCCCCTCCGGCCGCGACCGAGGCGAGGACAAGAGGCGAGAGGGGGCTCACCCGCGCCGCTCCCGCCTCAGCCTCTCCCAGTCCCGAAGCCGTTCGGCGATCGCCGCCTCGCGGCCGCGGTCGGTCGGGGAGTAGAAGCGCTGCCGGGCCATTCCCTCGGGGAAGTAGTCCTGCCCGGAAAAGCCCTCCTCGGTGTCATGGTCATAGGCGTAGCCCTGGCCGTAGCCGAGCTCGCCCATCAGTTTCGTCGGCGCATTCAGGATGTGCCTGGGCGGCATCAGGCTGCCCGTGTCGCGCGCCGCGCGCATCGCCGCACCGAGCGCCTTGTAGAGGGCGTTCGATTTCGGTGCGGTGGCGAGATGCACCACGGCTTGGGCGATCGCGAGCTCGCCTTCGGGGCTGCCGAGCCGCTCGTAGGTGTCCCAGGCCGCGATCGCGGTGAGCAGGGCGGTCGGGTCGGCAAGACCCACATCCTCGGAGGCGAAGCGTGTCACACGGCGGATGATGTAGAGCGGGTCCTCGCCGCCGGCGAGCAGGCGCGCAAGCCAATAGAGCGCCGCATCCGGGTCAGACCCCCGCATCGACTTGTGCAGCGCGGAGATGAGGTTGTAGTGCTCCTCCCGGTCCTTGTCGTAGAGAGCGGCGCGGCGCTCGAGCACGCGCGCGAGCCCTGCCGGGTCGAGCGGGGCTATTCCTTCAGGCAGGGTGAGGAGCTGTTCGGCGAGGTTCAGGAGGTAGCGGCCGTCGCCATCGGCCATCGCCGCGAGCGCCGCGCGCGCCTCCTCCGTCACGGGGAGCGTCCGCCCCGCGAACCCCTCGGCGCGGGCAAGCAGCGTCTCAAGCGCCGCGGCATCGAGCCGGCGCAGGACCAGAACGCGGCAGCGCGAGAGCAGGGCGGCGTTGAGCTCGAACGAGGGGTTCTCCGTGGTCGCGCCCACGAGAACGACCGTTCCGTCCTCCACATAGGGCAGGAACCCGTCCTGCTGGGCGCGGTTGAAGCGGTGGATCTCGTCGACGAAGAGCAGCGTTCCTTCCCCTGAGGCACGGCGCCGGCGCGCCTCCTCGAAGGCACGGCGAAGCTCCGCCACCCCGGAGAACACCGCCGAGAGAGAGACGAAGGCGAGGCCGGAGGCCTTGGCGAGCAGGCGAGCGATCGTCGTCTTGCCCACGCCTGGAGGCCCCCAGAGGATGATCGAGGAGAGGCTCCCTTGCGCTAGCATGCGCGTGATCGCGCCCTCGGGGCCAACCAGGTGGTCCTGCCCCACCACCTCGGCGAGCGTGCGCGGCCGAAGCCGGTCGGCAAGCGGGCGCCGCCCGTCCGTCGCTGCCGGTGGCGGGGCGTGCGCCACCTCGCCGAACAGGTCTGCCCCGCTGTGCTCACGCGCCATGGGCGGCAGTGTAGCGCCTGCGCGGCCGAAGCGTCAGATACGGTAGAAGCTTGCTGCCGTGCGGTGGAGAGCGGCTTCGGCAGGGTCGGGCCCAAGCACGCGCCGGATCAGGGCGAGATCGCCATCCTCGAAGGGACGCGCCGCGCGCGTCGAGGGAAGGTCGGTGCCGGCCATCAACGCATAGGGAGCCGCGTCGGCGATCGCCGCAAGCGCCTCGGCCACGTCGAGCGTGACGCGCCCGAACCCTGTCGCCTTCACCTTCACCCCGGCCTTGGCGAGCGCGAGGGTCACCGGTAGCCCCGCCCCGGTGAGGCCGAGATGGTCGAGGACAAGGCCGGCGGGAAGAGAGGCAAGATCGTCCACGTGCGGGGCGAGCGTTGCCGCATCCGCGTAGAGCTCGGCATGAAGGCCATGCGCGGCCGCCGCCCGGGCATGGGCGGCATGGCGGGCACATCGAAGGCCGCGCCACGATGGAGGGTGAACCTCAGGCCCCTCACTCCTGAAGCAGCGAGCGCTGCGAAGGTGGCGTCGTCCTGTCCCGGGTGCGCCGCAGCGATCACCACGAACCCCTCGCCGAGAGCGCGCGCCGCGGCGAGCAGCGGCTGCGGGTCCTCCCCCTGAGTCGAGGCGGCCACCACCGCCCGGCCGACCACCCCGAGCGACGCCGTGCGCCGGCGATAGTCCTCCACCGTGAAGGCTTTGGGAATGTAGCCCTGGTTGCCGGGAAGCGGGAAGGCCGGCTCGAAGATGTGCAGATGCGCATCGAACAGCATGGTGCTACTGCTCATCGGAACCGCCGGCGGAAGAGTGCCGGATGCGGATGGAGGGGGACGCCATGGCCGAGCCGACACGCCGCGCGCTTTCCGCGGGGCTCTTTGCTGCACCATTCCTTGCGCGCGCCGCAGCGGCGCAAGCCTGGCCGTCCAGGCCGATCCGGCTCGTGGTTCCCTACCCACCCGGCGGCGGCGCCGACACCACGGCGCGGTTGATCGCGGAGCCGATGGGCGCGGCCCTCGGCCAGCCGGTGGTGGTTGAGAACCGCGGCGGCGCCGGCGGCACGATCGGCGCCGCCGAGGTCGCCCGCGCGCCGCATGACGGCCACACGCTGCTGCTCGATGCCGGCGCGCACGTGGTGAACCCTTTCGTGATGCGGACCCTGCCATTCGACTACCACACCGCCTTCGCGCCGATCACCCAGCTCACCGTCCTGCCGCAGATCATGCTCGTGAAGACGGCGCTTCCGGCACGCACGATCGCCGAGTTCATTGCGCTCGCGAAAGCCCGGCCGGGTGAGCTCACCTACGGCTCGTCGGGAAATGCCACCTCGTCACACCTCGCCGCCGCCCGCTTTGCCCAAGCCGCCGGCATCTCGCTCGTGCACGTGCCCTATCGCGGCGGCGGCCCCGCGGTGCAAGATCTCGTTGCCGGCAACATCGACATGCACATGGGCACCGTGTCCTCCTCGCTCGCGCTCGCCCAAGCCGGGCGAATCCGTGCCCTCGGGGTGACGACGAAACAGCGGCTCGCCCAGTTGCCGGACGTTCCGACCATCGCCGAGAGCGGGTTCCCCGGGTTCGAACTGAACGAATGGAACGGCCTCTACGCCCCATCCGGAACGCCAGAAGACGTGCTCGACCGGATCCATGCGGCCGCCGTCGGGGCGCTCGCGCAACCGGCCGTCCGGGCGAGGCTCGAAAGCCTCGGCGCGCTCGCCGTCGGCTCCTCGCGCGCCGAGTTCGCGGCATTCCTCTC
>Ga0068705_10000186_pt1 | contig 30516 bp, 16 predicted proteins | sample YNPMSTMetaG_FD_65631 | JGI IMG/M metagenome (GOLD analysis project Ga0068705, IMG submission 65631) | Anoxygenic and chlorotrophic microbial mat microbial communities from Yellowstone National Park, USA - YNP MS-T MetaG | ecosystem: Environmental > Aquatic > Thermal springs > Hot (42-90C) >... | reverse complement strand
GGCACCCCGCTGGAAACCTGCCGGTAATCGGAGAAATTGATCGCAGGCAGCGTGTGATCATCGCCCGCCTTCTCATCCATGTAAGCGGGCAGGCCTACATCGCCCGGCTTGTACTTGAGCCGCTCCTTGTTCAATCCCGTGTCGTAATAGCGGTTGTAGGAAACGGCCACGTTCAGAATCGTGCTCGGCGTGAAGGTCCGCACCCAGTCGAAGCCGGCGTTCTTGTTGATGCGATGCAAGGCGTTGGAATGCAGCCAGCGCGCTGTGTCGTAAGTCCAGTCGTTGCGGTCTTCCACGAACTTGTTGTAACTCCAGCGCACGAAAAACCGGTTCCTTTCGGTAGGCACGAAATCGGTGCGATGCTGGAACGCCTTGTAATCCCAGTTGAAGGGTATGCGGCCGTTGAAGTAATTGTTGCGTCCCTCGATGTCCATCTGGGGCGGGTTATTGGGCAGCGGGTACAGTCTCTCGTAGAATTTGTACATCGGATTCAATTGCCGGCTCGCCGGAATGATATTGCCCGGGATGGGATCGCGTTCGTACTGTCCGGTAGCCGGATTGAATCGCGTGGTCAACGGGTCATAGATCTGGTACCTGCTGGCGTTCACCCGGAGCAGGCGCGAGAAATCGCCTTTTCGCTCCTCGGCCGTGGGAACTGAGAACAGCTTGTTGCCCGGCTCCTCGGTCTTGGCGTCCTTGAATCCGTTGAAGATGAAGTAGAAGAAAAGCTTGTCCTTCCCCTCGTAAATTCGCGGGATCTTGACCGGCCCGCCCACGGAGGCCGCGTAGTTGTTGGAACGCCCGGAAGGCTGGCGCGGCTCCCGGCGGAGCTGCTCCGCCAGAGCGTAATCGCCCCGCGCTTCCGCATCGCGGATGCGGCCCCAGTAGGCCGCGTTGTCGTTGCTGGGCGTGGCGTTCCAGCGCTGCTGCCAGTGACTTTCGGTGAGCGTTCCGTGGTAAACGTTGGCGCCCGACTTGGACTGAATGCTGATGTAAGCCCCCGTGGTGTGCCCCACGCTGGCGTCGAAGCTGGTGGCCTCCACACGGAACTCGGCTACCGCGTCCGTGTACGGAAGATAGGCCGCCCGCCGGCTATGGCCCGTGTTAGGCGTGCCGTCCAGCGCCCATTCGTTCCCGCCGACGCCGCCTGCGGTGCTGTAAGCCGAGGCCCCGATCGTCGAGTGCAGGCCCAGATAGTTGTACCCGCCGGTCCGCTGCATGCCTTCCGCCAGGCCGGCCATGAGCATGACGTTGTTGCCCAGCACGGGCAGCTCCATGACCGCCTTGTTGTCGAACGTCTGCCCCACGCTGGCCGAGGTCGTCTCCAGCACCGGTTCTTCTGCGGTTACGGTCACGGTTTCGGCCGCTTGCCCGAGCTCGAGTTGAATCTCGATGTTCAGCCGCGCCCCGACCGTCAGGGTCACGCCCCGCCTCACGTATTTCTTGAACCCGGCCGCCTCGGCCGTGATCTCGTAAGGCCCCGGCATCAACAAGGGGGCTTCGTAAAGGCCCGCAGCATTGGTTTGCGTACGAATGACGGTGTTCGTTTCAAGATGGGTCAGAGTCACGGAAGCTCCGGGCACGACCGCTCCAGAGGGATCTTGGACGATGCCGAGAATGGTCCCGCGCGTCTCCTGTGACCAGCCGGACTGCACCCAGGTCAGCAACAAAACGCAGGCCGCCCCGCTGATGCGGAATATCAATCCCTTGCACATCACGCGCCTCGCTGTTGAAAGTGGGCAGGGGCGGGCAGAGCCCTCACCCTTTCACCCCGCGTCCCGGACACCCCGATCCGGGACGGGGCGATCTTATCAAAATGGCGACCAGGCGGTCAAGTTCGCCGGTCGCGCAGCCGTCGGCGAGGCGTTCACATCGCGGCGGCGTGGCGTTGGGCCGAGCGGTCCAGTTCCTCCACCAGCGAGCGGATGTAGTCGCCTCCGGGCGCTTCCCGGGCGGCGTGCAAGTACGGGTTCATCACGCAAGCCCGCAACACCAGCAGGCCCTCGCGCTGGTATTCCTGAACCGCGTCCGCGCCCAGACCGCAGCGCTCGAAGAAAGCAGTCAGTCGCTCGACCGGATACTGGGGAGACTGCATGCGAGTGCGGGAAAGGAAGAAGGCCTGGGCGTAGCTGTACTCCCGCTCGCCCAGTTCGGAAAGAATGGTGAAGTCCTCGTAAACGAGTCCGGTCAGCCGATTCATCTCCGCCAGCGAGGCGCTCACCTTGCGCTTCACCACGAAGCAGAGGATGTTGGTGTCCGGCTGTTCGGGCGAGAGCGTGACGAAGCGCGTGGAACGGCGCCCGCCGGTCAGGACGTCCCAGCGATTCAGCCACTCATAGAGCTCGCGAGCGGCCAGCAACGACTGCTTGACGATGAGGCCGTGACCGCGAGCGGTCAAGGGCACGGCCTTGACGGCCAGCCACAGGGCTGCCGCGGCCGCCCCCGGTTTGGATCCTTCCAAAATGAAGGGGCTGAAAGAGTCAATCACGATGCGCCCGTCGCCGCCCTCGATCTGGCGGTGCCGCGGCGGCGTGTGCAGCAGGGGATCGTGGGTCGAGGCGGTGACGTAAGGGGCGCGCTGGAGCACGAACAACCGTATCCGGTCGTTGCGGAAAGCGACACAGCCGCAGGGGTAGGGCACGTAACCCATCTTGTGCGGATCCACGGTGATGGAGTCCGCCTCGGCAAAAGCCACAAAGGCGTTGCCCACCTCGGGGCCGGGCCAGTTGACGTGAAAGCGACGCCCGCTGCCGTCCGAGCGGATGGACACCTGCTCGCGCACGAACTCCCGCACCCAGTGGGTCAAATCGTAAGGACCGAGCCGGAAGTCCTGGATTGGCGGCTCGGTCGGTCGGTGCTCAAAGCGATCGGGGAAGCGTTCCAAAGCGGTGACGTAGCCGGCGTAATCCCCTGTCTCGAGGCGTTCGGCCATGCGCACGAGCTCCCGCCGAGTATTTCTGCGGAATTCCGACTCGGCTGCTTCGATCCGCTCCGCCCGCCCCACGACCACCGGCCGGGGCGCCCGCTCGGCCAGTTCCAGCACCCGCTCGGAGAAACGCTGATGCCAGTCGCGCAGGTCCCCGGCGAACGACACGTCGAGATGGCGGCCGATTTTCAGCGCCAGGGCCGCCGCGCGGTCCCTGGCTTCGATGCAAAACAACGTGCGAATGAATCCTCCCCAGGCCGCATCCACGTGAAGCCAGAACGAGGCCCTGCGACCCATCTCCAGCTCCGAGCGCAGGCGCACGATGCGGTGGACCGGATCCACCGCGCCGTGCTCAGTGGTTCCCACAGTGGCCACCACGCACAGCGGAACGCGCTTGTGTTCGATCACCTCCACCAACCGCCGGCCCAGATCTTCCACGTCCATGCGGAAGCAGGCGTCCGTCTTCACCGTGACGACGTTGCCCTGGCCGACGCCGATCACGTCGGCCGCTTTGGCCAGCGAATAATGGCGGCTTCCGGCCACGAGGATCACCGGAGCGAACTCCGAGAAGTATTGCCCGGCGCCGCCTGCCAAAGCGTAGCGCGTCTGGTTGAGATACTGCCATGCCACTTGCCACAGCGGGTCGCCTCCTTCGCCCGGCTTCTGCTTGCGCAGCGCCTGGATGAACCGGGGCAGCAGGAAGATGGCCTCGCGCGGCTTGATGAGCAGTAACTGGTACGGATCCGCGTGGCGAATGTCCGTACGCGTGCCGTCGGGAAGCTGGACCGTGATCTCGAGGCCGTGCTCGCGCGCCACCTCGTGCACGGAAAGCGGAAAATATCGGACCTGGCGCGCAATCCACAGAGCCTCGATGTTGGCGATGGTGCCGCCCGAGGTAATGTGCGCCCAGCCATATTCCCTGCGTCCGGCGCGCTCGTAGTAACGCCGGACGTGCTCGCCGGGCGGTGGCGGCTCCGGCGGCGGCTCATAGCCGAGCATGCTGAGCACGGCGCTGGTGGCCTCGATTTCCAACTCGGTGGTAACCGGCGCTGCCTCAGGGGTGACGTTGTTGGGATTGAACATGAGCCCGGCCATGAAGCCCAGAGTCGCCGCCATGGTGGTGTCGGACAGCATGTGCCCCATGTAGCGCGGGCTATAGAAAGGAAAGTTCCGCCGGAGCTGGGCCAGCAGTTCGTCCAGCCGCTCCCGCAGCAGGTCGTGCTCGGCGCCGAATTCGCGTTGCAAGGTCCGCGTGACCAGGATGGGATCGCCGGGGAAGTAATTCTTGCGCCAGTGAATGTAGTCGCGCAAGGCCTGAAGCAGCAGGTTTTCCATGACGTCGGCGTTTTCGGCTTTGGGACCCAGGAACCAGGCCAGGTGGCGAAGTCGCTCGGGTGTGCTCATGGGCGTGCCTCGCTACCAGTGTAATCCTTTCCGGCGACGGTAGCACCACCTTGAAGGGGTGCTTTCAGGCCGGGCCCGCCCCGGCTACAGCCCCTCCCAGACCAGGGCCGCGAACCGGCGCCGGACGGTGAAGCCGACGGATTCGTACAGGCCGACGGCATGGCGGTTGGCCGTGGTCACCGTGAGACTCACCTTGCCCGCACCTGCCTGGGCCAGGGTGGTCAGCGAACGGCGCAGAAGCTCGTAGCCGACACCGCGGCCCCGGGCTTCAGGAAGCACGCAAATTTGGGTGATATGGCCGACGTGGGCCGCGACCAGGCTGGCCAGACAAACGCCGCACAGGCGCGAGGAATCCGCATTCACCGCCAGCCAGGATGCGGGGCCAAAAAAGGTGCCGCATCCGGGGAACTCGATGATGTTGCGAAGGAAACGCCGCGCGCCCGCGACGGATCGATACTGGTCGTTGATGTCCCCGTCAATGTGATCGCGGTAGGCGGCGGCGATGGTATTCGCCACCTCGTCTTGAAAGCCCGGATTCCATGGCTGGAAGACCACCTGGCCGACAGCGCGCGGCGCCAGGTGCGCGGTCCTTTGACGATCAATCATCATGAGCTGGCGCTCGTAGCGTCGCAGCCGTGCAGCCTCAGGTAAGGGCCGCTCCAGGGCCGCCTCCAGCAGCATCAGTTGTGACTCCACACGGCGCACGCGACAGTGGCGCCGCAGGGCGTTCAACACCGCCCCTAACAGCCGGTCCTCGCTGTCCTGCCGGCGGAAGGCCTCCATGACGTAGAGATCGCCCACCAGCCCTTTGTGCTCTTCGGAAACGAAATAGGCGTAGCCGACCACCCGGCTTCCGCTCGCCAGGGCAAAGCCCGCCAGGGACTCCATGTCCACATAGCGTCGCACCAGTTGGGCCGTGGGCAGGAAATCCCAGTCCAGGTCGCGCCGCCAGGCGCGGGTTTCTTCAGCCAGCAAGTCCTCCAGGTCCGCTGCGCGCACGCACCGGAGCTGGAGCAGCTCGGGCCGGCACTCAGGTTGGCCTCTCACCACCGCGCATTATAAGGCGGGCTGAGGCAAGCCGGCGCCCCCGTCAGCTCCCCCCTGCAAGAACCGCCGAATGGAACGCGTCGCCTGACGAATGCGGTGCTCGTTCTCCACCAGCGCGAACCGCACGTAACCTTCGCCAAGAGGGCCGAATCCGATCCCCGGCGAAACCGCCACCAGCGCCCGCTCCAACAAAAGCTTGGCGAATTCGAGCGATCCCAGGTCGCGATACGGCTCGGGCACCGGCGCCCAGACGAACATGGATGCACGCGGCGGGTCCACGCGCCAGCCGGCGCGCCTGAGGCCGGCCACCAGCACGTCCCGTCGCTTCTGGTAGGTCATGGCTATGCGTCGCGTTTCCTCTTCGCACTCGCGCAAGGCGATGATGGCGGCGATCTGGATGGGCTGAAATACCCCGTAATCGAGGTAGCTCTTGATGCGGGCCAGCGCGGCGATCATGCGCGCATTGCCCAGGCAGAAGCCCACGCGCCAGCCGGCCATGTTGTAGGACTTGGACATGGAAAAGATTTCCACCGACACGTCCCTGGCGCCCTCGACCTGCAAGATGCTGGGCGCGCGGTAGCCGTCGAAGCAGATGTCCGCGTACGCGAAGTCATGCACCACCATGGCGCCGTGCTCCCGCGCCAGCGCCACCAGCTTGCGGAAGAAGTCCAGCTCCACGCACTGCGTGGTCGGATTGTGGGGAAACGACACCAGGATGAGCCGCGGACGCGGGCCGCGCCGGCAGATCTCCTCCAGCCGCCCCAGGAACTCCTCCGGGCCGGGCATCGGTAACAGGGCAGCCTGCCCCTCGGCCATCACCACGCCGTACTGGTGGATGGGATAGCAAGGACTGGGCGTAGCCACCACGTCGCCCGGACCCACCACCGCGAACAGCAGGTGAGCCAGCGCATCCTTGGCCCCCATGGTCACGATCGCCTCACGCTCCGGATCCAACTCGACGCCGTAGTTCGCCTTGTAACGCTTGCAGATTTCCTCCCGCAGCCTGGCGATGCCGCGCGAAACCGAGTAGCGATGATTGCGCGGGTTGCGAGCGGCTTCGATGAGCTTGTTGACCACCACCTTGGGCGTGGCGCCGTCCGGGTTCCCCATGCCCAGATCCACCACATCCAGTTGTGCCGCGCGCAAGCGGGCCTTCATTTCGTTGACCACGCTGAAGACGTAGGGAGGCAGTTTTTGGATCCGGTGGAATTCGACAATCGTGTCCGGCATTCCCTTCATTGTAAACACGAGCGTGCCCCGCAATCGCACCTCGGCTATCATGAAACTATGGACTGGACTCGGCGGGAGTTTCTCGCTGCTGCCGCCGCGCCGCTGGCCGCCAGGCCCGCTTATTTCGGGCTGCACCCGTTCATCGAAGCCAACCCCAAGGCCGTGTTCATCCGCCGCACTCGCGTGCCCGACAAAACCGACGCCGAGGCCAAGCGCCGCGAGGGCCTGCAATTGGCGCGCGAAATCTTCCAGCTTCGCGATCGGCCGGGAATCCCGTTGACCCACCGCATCGTGCTCAAACCCAATCCTACCCCCGTGCGCAGTCCTCGCCGCCCGGAAGTCGAGCTATGGGGCGCGGCTACCGATCCGGATTTTTACGAAGGTCTCATCATCGGGTTGCGCGAATTGGGACTGCGCAAGTTCTACTTCGCTGATGCGAACCACCGGCACTCGCTGAACTGGCGGGGCTTCTTGGACATTCACGAACGCCACGGCGTGGAGACGGCGGATCCCGACCGGCGAGCGCGCCACTTCCGCCAAGGCTTCGAGATGACCTGGAGCCGTGTGCCCGATGCCGTCATCTTCAGGCGCATCCCGCACTATGCGCCCGTCAACGAACCGGACACCTGGCTGCTCAACATCGCCAAGTGGAAAGCCCACGGCATGTGCATGACCCTGTCGGTGAAGAACGAACAGGGCCTGGTTGTGATGCCTTTCGTCCGCTTCTGCCAGGGCTGGCGCATGGTCACCGGCGTGCCCGATTACATGAAGCCGGAGATCTGCCGGGATGCCGAGGAGCGCGTCAAGCGATATTTCGAGAATCACCGCCGCCTGGGTTACTCCCGCTACGACAGCCGCGCTCTCCTGGGCCCGATGGAACAGGAAATCTGGGCGCAGAAGACCTGCGACAACATGAGCGTGATGCGCACCGGGCTGGCCATCATCGAAGGCATTTACGGCCGCGACGGCAACGGCTTTGAAATCGGCAACGACTACCTCACCAATCTGGTCATGTTCAGTCTCGACAAGTTCCGGCTGGATATCGTCGGAACGTGGCTGGCCGGCCATGAGCCAGGCAACGTCCACCTGTTCCGCATCGCCAAGGAACGCGGCCTGAGCGACACGTTCAATCCGTGGGAGATTCCGGTTTATGAGTGGGTGGAGGGCGGACGGCCCCTGCCGCGGAAGCTTACGGATTTTCCCCGTACGCCGCTGAAGACTTACTATCTCCAGCGCGAGGGCGAGCCGCTTTTCCATCTGGTCGACGAACCTTTCGATTACGACAAAGTCAGGATTTGAATCAGCCAACGGAATGTCAGAGCACACAGGAGCTTCGTTGCCGGCCGTTGAGTTACTGATCTTCGATCTCGACGGAACCTTGATTGACTCCCGCCAGGACCTGGCCGACGCGGTCAACGCCACCCGGGTTCACATGAATCTGCCTCCCCTGGATGCGGGCCTCATCGCCTCCTACGTCGGAGACGGGGCCCCTGTGCTGGTCCGGCGCGCTCTGGGGCCGGAGGCTTCGGAAGACCAGGTCCGGCAGGCCCTCGAGTACTTCCTGAATTACTACAGCGAGCACAAACTGGACTTCACCCGGCCCTATCCCGGCGTGACGGAAGCCCTGGAACGTTTCGCCTGCGCAGAGATGAAAATGGCCGTGCTCACCAACAAGCCGGTTCGGATCAGCCGGGCCATCCTGGAGGGCCTTGACCTGGCGCGATACTTTTTTGCCATTTACGGAGGCAACAGTTTCGCTTACAAGAAACCCCACCCTATCGGCGTGGAGACGCTGTGCCGCGAGGCGGGCGTGCCGGCAAGGCGCACCATGCTCGTGGGCGACAGTGGCGTGGACGTTCGCACGGCCCGCAACGCCGGCGTCCGGATCTGCGGAGTCACTTACGGCTTCCAGCCCGAGACGCTGATCGAGGAGCCTCCCGATCTGCTCGTGAGCTCGCTCGCCGAGCTGGCTGACTTTCTGGGCGTTCCGCCCGTCGGGGCGCCCTCACCGGGGCCGGGCCTCCAGCAACAGATGTCGCTGGAACTCGACCTCTAGCACGGCGCTCGGCCCGCGCACCGTTCCGAGCTCCCGGCCATTCACGTAGTCACTGACGTGGTAGGTCCGGGGAGACAGCCCGCGCAGTTCGATGCGGCCCCGGTATTCGGGCGCGTAAAAGGCGTAATACATCGTGTCGCCCTTTCGGATGACGTGAGCCTCCGGCCGGTCAAAGCCGATGTCGTAGAGATCGCCCAGATACTCACCGCGGGACAGCATTTTCTCGCGGTACAGGCTCAACCATTTCTCGAAGTGCTTTTCTCTTTCCGGCGTCAGATCGCTGCGACTCTTGCGTTGCCCTCCCGAGCCCGGCGGCCAGCGGAACTCCGTACCCACCACGCCGCCGATGCCGAGCGTCGAGGCGAAGTCGTCCGCCTTGTCGCTCAATTCCACGTGATCGCCGAAGAAAGCTACTCCGTCGCCGTGCAGCGCCTTCAGCGTTTTACCCTTGAGCCGGATTTGCCACGATCCGCGGGGATCCGACGCCACGCTCATGTTCAGGTACGGCAGGTAGTGGAAAGCGTACGCCGTCCCGCAGGGGCATAACTCGATCAAAGCATCCGGTTTGATTGCGAGCGCGGTCTCGTAAATCATCCGGAAAAATTGCGGCAGAGCTTCGACGGACTCCTCCGGCCGGGAGTGCTTGTGCGCGGGGTTGTAGCAGGGCGGCACGCCGTTCAGGTGCTGACCGTCGAGCTTCAGACCGTCGTAATCCCACTCCCGGATGAATTTTTCCACGAGCTTGCGGTGGTGCTCGATGACGCCGGGATGCGCCGGACACAAGTACCATGAATTCCACCAGGTGATTCGCTGCGGCGAACCGTCGGCGTTCAGCAACAGCATCTCACGGTGCTGCTTGAGCAGCTCGGTGTCGGGATCGGCCGCCAGCGGCGCCCACCACAACTGCGCGCGGAACCCCTCGGCGTGAAGCGTGTCCACCATGGCGCGCATATCCCGATCGCCGTTGGGGAACTTTTCCTTGACCAGGAACCAGTCTCCCTCGGCGGTCTGCCAGCCGTCGTCCACGGTGACCCAACCGAAGCCCAGCTTTTTCACCATGGGCAGGGCGCCGTAAATCTGGGCGGGAGTGAATTCGCGACCGTATCCCCAGCCGCACCAAATCGCTGAGAATGCGCTTTCGTGGGCCGGCCGGAACCGCAAGCCCTGCTTTTGCATCGCGCGGCTGTAGTCGCGCAGGGGTTGAAAATGATCTCCCTGATGCACTGCCACGAAGGTCCGCCAGGTCTTCAGGCGATCTCCCGGTTTGAGCGCCTGGACGACCCGTTGGCGCACACCCAGGCTGGCGCGCCCTTCGCTATCCACTTCGACCGGTAGCGCCACCAGCCTGGGAACGGTCTCGATGTGACCGACCGCCAGGCCTGCATCCCTGCGCCAAACATCCACCACGGGCGTGCCGCCGCCGTAGTCGCTTGCGTTCATGCCGAGGTAGTTCTCTTGTTTGAACCCGGCACGGAGAGGCAGGACCCAGTCTGGCCGCTTGCTGTAAGAACCGGGCTGGAAAGACCAGTACGGCGGATCTGTGGCCGGTTCGCCCGCAGCGAACCGGTAGTGGTGATTCGTCCAGCTTTCCACCGCCAGCTCGGTCCGTCCCGTGTTGATGTATTCAATCTGCAAGAAGACCTGCCGGGGAAACTCCTCGTAAACGGTGGCGCTGACCACCTTCCTGACGCCCGGCGCCTCCGCGGTCAGGATCACTTGCCGGCCGGCGCCCAGGGAGTCGCGGGTTGCCCGCCGCCGGACCGCGCGCAGGTTGAAGTCCCGAATTTCCCTGCCCGCCGCCTGCAAGTACTCCGAGGACCCAAACTCCGTCAGTACCGTCTGCCGGCCGTCGAAGCGCGCCACGACCCGGCTGTGCAGCCGCCGGTCGAATTCGATGGCGAGATTGGGCGCTTCAATCCGGACCACGGAAGGCGGCGCCGGCACGATCCGGGTGCACAGCAACCCTGCCAGCGCCGCCCGCCGGAGCGAACCCTTCCAGGGGCTGCCACTTCTTCCCATCGGTCGCAAGGCGCTACCAGAGTAACTTGACGGCCAATTGGATGTGTCGCGGGAAGTTGGCGTTCCACGCCGTTACCGTGCTGCGGATGATCGTTCCAAACGCCGCGCTGTTGACGTTGGTGTTGAACTGCTGCCGGTACATCGAGTTGGTATTGAAGGCATTGAAGGCCTCGGCGCGGAACTGGACGCGCAGCCGCTCATTGATCGCCGTCGTCTTGCTGAGCGACATATCCATGTTGATCAGCCCGTGAATCCGGATATTGTTCGAGCGGAACGGCGTCTCCCGCGGTGCGTAAGGGGGAAGGATCAAGAAGTTATAGGTGGAGATGTCGGCACCGCATCCGTAGGCCAGGCTGAACGACTGCGGCGTGATCGTGCCGTCCTCGTTCAAACGAGCCACACACGGACGGATGCCGCGGACCTGGTGCGCCGACCAGTCCACATCCTTGATCCGGGCGTCGCGCAGGTAACGCACGCCGCCGGGCAGGCTGGCCGGCCGGCCCGACTGCAACGTAAACAGTTGGGTCGTTTGCCAGCCGCTCAACAGACGGCTCCAGAACGGATGGGTCACATTCAACAGCTTGCGGCCCTTGCCGACGGGAAGTTCGTAGACCGTGGCTACCGTGAGGCGATGCGGCGTATCGGTAAAGTACAGGCTGCGTTGCAATACGTTCTTTTGCACGTCGAGGTAGCTCTCCTGTTCGATATGCTTGGAGAGCGTGTAGGTCGTCAGGATATTGACGCCCCTCCTGCGCAACTGGTGGGTGACTTGCAAGGAGTCGTACCACATGGCGCCGTCGTTGTTGGTGACGTCCGTTATGCCTCCGAAATGAGGCATCGGGCGAGCCAGCGCGGAGCGGGACAGGGTGGTGCGGGTAAAGTGCCCCGTACCCTCGAAAGCCCGGATGCCGTAGAACGGATTCGGGAGTTGTTCGTCACAGTAAGAGGAACGACCGCCCTCCATGTAATTGCATTTCTGCCGGAAGGCCAGATCCACCTCGTTCATGGCGCGGCTCATCTGAAGGTTGCGGGTGCGGCTGCCCACGTAAGTGACTTCGAACATCTGGCCGCCGGGCAGCTCGAACTCGAAGCCCGCGGAGAACTGGTTGACGTGCGGGATCCGAAAGTCGGGCCGGACGTAACTCAGGCCTTGGCCGACAAAAGTGGCCAGCCCGGCCGCAGCCCCCGGCGGGCGCTGGAGACCCGCAGGATAGGGGTTGCTGATCGAGTTGAGAGGCGTGCGGTTGGAGTCCCCCGAGGCGACGAAATTGGTGCGGGTGCTGAAGCCGACTCCCTGGAGGTACTGATTGCCGGGATTGACGAAGACACGGCCCCATCCGCCGCGGAACACCAATTTATCGAGCAACTGGTAAGCGACGCCGATGCGGGGCTGGATATTGTTGTTGTCCAGATCGGCCGCCGTACGCGGCACGCCACCCACGCCCGCGAACAGCAAGCCGCCCCTCAGCTTGGGCAGATCCGGGAAGCGGTTGCGATCCACCAGAGCATCCACCGGGTTGACAGCGTTGAAATCAAAGCCCCGGTTCAGCCGGTTGAAGCGTTCGTCGGGCGGCATGTTAAAGTCCCAACGCAGCCCCAGATTCAGGGTCAGACGGCGGGTAACCTTCCAGTCGTCCTGGATGTAGGGCGCTGCGTAACGATGCATGTAGATGGGAAAGGCGTTGTGGTCCGAGTAGCCCGATTCAGGGTGACCGAGCAGGAAGCTGGCGATGGAATTTCCGCTCAAAGCGTCCGCCCGGTTGAACCATCGCTGAGTGAAGGTGCGACCGCTGTAAAAGTACAAGGGATTGCCCCGGTTCTTCACGGCATATTGGACCCAGCGCAGGTCGGCGCCAAACTTTATCGTGTGACCGGCGGCGATCTTGGTGGCGGTGGGGTGGACAGCCCAGGTGTTCGTCCAGTTCCCGTAGCCGTAGTTACCCAGATAACTGTACTCGGCGAACTCGTAGCGGCCGAAATTGGGTCCGCCGGGGATCTGGCTGACCAGGGAGGCAGGGAAGCCCAGGGTGGTCAGATCGAATCCCTCGTTGTCCCGGCTCATGGACCAGTGGACGTAACGGTTGAAGGACGCCCGCACGTTGAGCAGCAGACTGGGGCGCAAGGTGGCCACCCAGTCCGCGGTCAAATGATCGTTGACCCGCTGGGACGGATGCTCGCCACCCTGGCCCGGACCCTTCAGCACCGCGCCCGTTTCCTGGGTATCCTCATCGCGGCGGTTGGCCGCATACCGGTAGAACGTGCGGTGCCGGTCTCCGTGATTGGCGTCGAATTTCAAAACAAAGTTGTAAAAAGCGTCGTAGCCGACGTTTTCAGGCAGAAAAAGGTTATTCTGGGAATAGTTGCTGCCGGGGGTCGTGATATTCGGCTTGGGAAAATAGGAGAGAATTTTTCGGGAAACGGGATTGATCCGGCCCGAGGGAATGCGGTTACCCGGAAAAGGATCACGCACCCAGTCGGCGCCCACCTGCCGTCCGGTGTTGGGATCGAAAAGGACGATCTGCCGTCCGTTGGCATCCACCAGCTTGCTGAAATCGCCATCCAGGAACTCGGGCGCCGGCACCGATTCGGTCACCGGGAACGGCGTCTTCTCGCGGTACCGCTCGTAATTGGTCATGAAGAACAGCCGGTTGCGACCGTCGAAGATCCTGGGCAGCCACACCGGGCCGTCCAACTGGATGCCGTACTGGTCGAGCAGGTGCTCGGTGCGGGGCCGCCCCACGGCGTTGTTCTGAAAGGTGTTGGCGTCCCAGCCGGTGCGCCGGGCGAACTCATAGGCGGCGCCGTGAAGCTCGTTAGTGCCGCTCTTCAGAGAAACGTTGACGATGCCCCCGCCGGTCTTGCCGAACTGTGCGTCGTAAATGTTGGTGTGAACTTTGAACTCCTGGACTGCGTCCACCGGAGGGACATAAGCGATGTTATTGACGCCCGCCTGGCTGTTGTTGGGGGCGCCGTCCAACAGAAATTCGGAGCTACGGTGCTGACTGCCGTTCACCGACCATTCGGCGATGGCGCCGTTGTCGAAAGGACGCTGCCAGATAATGGCGCCCGTATACTTGACGCCCGCCACGATCGCGCCCAGCATGAAAGGATTGCGCGCGTTCAAGGGGAGCTCGTGAACCCGCTGCCGATCCACCACGCCGCCGCGGTCGGCCTTGGCGGTTTCGAGCAGAGGCGCTTCGCCGGTGACCGTGACTTGTTCGCTCACCACACCCACTTCCAGCGCGATGTTCACGGTCACCGTAGCCCCGACGTTGAGGACGATGTCCTCGCGGGTGAACTTCTTGAAACCGGGATGCTCGACGCTGACGGTGTAGCTCCCCGGACGGAGGAAGGGAATGCTGTAAGTCCCTTGCCCGTCAGTCACCGCCCGGGTGACCTCATTGGTCGCCACGTTCCGCGCCTCGACCTGCGCGCCGGGCACGGCCGCCTGCGAGCTGTCCACCACGCGTCCCGTGATGGTTCCCCGAAACTCCTGGCCGTTCGCCGCAACGACGCCAAACAGCCAGACGCCAACCAACAGCGGCCAGAACCTCTCGCTCATGCGACCTCCTTGATTCATCCCGGGGGTCCATTTCGCGACCCCCGACGAGGCCCAGTATATGCCAGCCCCCGCGAGGTGTCAAGGCAACCTCCTGGTTCGCAGATCGCCGTGAAGCGAAATTAACATTACGCCCAGGCAATTTCACGTTGACGCATGCAAGGGTCTACAGGTAGATGGAGGCGAAAGGGGGCTGAGATGAAGTTGCTCTTGTCTTCTGCATTCTGCCTGACTCTGCTGGCGGCGTCGGCTTGGCCGCAGGCCAGCACCAGCACAGTTCGCGGCACGGTGACCGATCAGACTCACGCGGTGATCCCCGGGGCCGCAGTGACCTTGACCAATACCGCCACCAATGTCTCCCGGTCCACCCAAACCAACGAGGCCGGGCTCTACGTGTTCCCGGGAGTCACGCCCGGCAACTACCGGATCGTCGTCGAATCTCCCGGGTTGCAACGCTTCGAAGGCACTCTGACGGTGCAAGTCCAGCAGGACGCCGTGGTAGACGTCACCCTGAGAGTCGCCCAGACCGTGGCCGAAATCCAAGTGGCGGACGTAACGCCTTTGCTCCAGCTCAGTGGTCCGTCCCTCGGGCAGGTGCTTAAGCGGACGCGCATTGAACAATTGCCCATCAATGGACGCGGTTATCAGGCGCTATTGATCACCGTGCCCGGCATAGACGCCACCGGCAGGATACGCGCCTACGGTCTGGCGCCCGGCACCCATACACTGCTGTTCGACGGCACCCAGATGAACGAAGTATGGGAGGGCTGGGATATCGGACGGCCGCCGGGACTGGACGCCATCCAGGAATTTCGCGTCGAACTGAACAGTTCTTCGGCCAAGTTCTCGCGGCCCACTACGATCGTGCTTTCCAGCAGGAGCGGCACCAACCAGTTCCGTGGCTCCGTTTTTTGGACCAACCGCAACAGCGGCTACGGCGTGGCCCGGCAGCGGCAGGATACCTATCGCAAGCCGCCTTACTTGAACCGCAATGAGTACGGCGCTTCGGGCGGGGGACCGATCCTCATCCCGGGGCTTTACAACGGTCGCGATCGCACCTTCTTCTTTTTCGCCTGGGAGGGCAATCGCATGCTCCAGTACTCGACTCAGCAGTGGACAGTGCCCACGGAGGCGATGAGAAGAGGGGATTTCCGGGGGCTGGTTGACGCGTTGGGACGCCAAATTCGCCTTTATGATCCTTTCACCACGGATCCCGTGACTTGGAGGCGGCAGCCACTCTCCTATCGGGGCATCGAGAACATGATTGACCCGGCCCGGATGAGTCCGATGGCCAAGTACCTCTTCAGCATTACACCCCTTCCTACCCTGCCCGAGATTAACCCGCTGCTGGACAACAACTGGGTCGGGCCGGTGCCCAGAGTCACCAGATCTTATACGACACGTTTGCGAATTGACCATCGTTTCTCCGAAAGAGACCTTATCTACGGCAGATACACGCGCGGCGCGCTTTACGAATCGTATCAGTACCCCACCCAGCCCATGCTCAACGGCGTTTCCGGCGTCACCACGCGGGACTGGCCCAATCAAGGGTTGGCCTTGACCTGGGTCCGCACCTTTTCGCCTACCCTGGTGAACGAGCTCACGCTCACTGGCACCCGGGACTGGCAATTCCGAGGGACCGTGGGCGACGGCAAGACGGACTTCGCCGCCCTGATGGGCGTGCCCAATCCGTTCAAGGCCGTAAACTTCCCGACTGTCAATGTGGGGGGCCTCGGCAACTACGGTTTCGGTGGTGACGGTATCTTCTACCTCATCACTAATTTCGCGACCCTGCAAAACAACACCACCAAACTGGTCGGCAAACACGAGTTGCAATTCGGCTACCACTACCGCTTCGAAGACATCCCCAAATCATCGAACTCCCTGGCCGGCGCTTACGGCGCGGACACCATGGCGACCGGCCTCTATGACCCGGCGTCTACGCCGGCCAGCCCGCAGGCCACTCCTCTCACAGGCTTCAACCTTGCGAACCTCTTTCTCGGCGTCATGAACTACAACGCACAGTTCATGCGGCACTGGTGGTATTTCCGCAGGCACGAGCACGCTCTCTACTTTCAAGACGACTGGAAGGTCACGCCGCGGCTGACTCTGAATTTGGGCGTACGATACGAATACCGTACGCCTATCTTCTTGCGGGACGGCAGTGCAGTCGGGTTTTCCTTCGAGCACCGGGCATACGTGCTTGGCACGGATCTGGACCGATTCATCCGAATGGGAGGCACTCTTCCCTCCATCGTCAGAGCGGTCGAGAGGTTCGGCGGCAAGTTTATTGATCACAAGCAGGCCGGCTTGCCGCGCGACCTCGTCCGTAACCTGAACTGGAAGAACCTCGGCCCCAGGCTGGGTTTCGCCTACAGAGCCTTGGACGGACATCGTGCTTTCGTTTTGCGCGGCGGCTACCGGTTATCCTATTACACTCAGCCGTTTGCCATCTTTGTCGGGCATCAGAACTGGACCACGCCGGTTGCACAGGGCTTTCAGTATAGCGTCACCAACACCGCCCTCTCGCCGGACGGCCTGCCCAATTACGGGTTGCGGAGCGTACCCCAGTATATAGCCGGCGTCAACACGCCCGATTCGATCATTGACATCAATGATACCCGGCTGATGACCCGGGGTTTCTGGGCCCGGTTCGTGGACCCGGATTATCGCGATCCGCTGGTCCATGACTGGAATCTCACCCTCGAGAAGGAAGTGATGGCGAACACCGTGGTTCGCGCCAGTTACGTGGGTAACCACTCGAGGGGCATCGAGCAACTTGTCAATTACAACGAGGCGACGCCGGCCTACATCTGGTACGAAACGCGCAGGGAACCTTTGCCCACTGGGGAGTTCGCCAACGTGGCCACCAGACCGTGGGACCAGCAGGTTTACGGCACCGTCGTCGGTTATATGAGAACCGGCTGGAGCAACTACCAGGGCCTCGAGTTCGAGCTTGAGCGGCGCTACCACAACGGCCTGGGCTTCCAGGTATTCTGGAACATCGGCAACACGCTGGCGGCGACCGCAACCGTGCCCGGCGAGAACACGTTCCTGCCCGGCCGGGTGCCCTCGGACTTCAAGGAGCGTAACCGCTTCCTGAACTACGCGCGCGACCCTGTTTCCCCTAAACACCGCATCCGGTGGAATTGGCTCGCTGATCTGCCCTTCGGTCGAGGGAAACTGATCGGCAGGAACACGAGCTCTGCGCTGGACAAGTTTATCGGCGGATGGCAGATCGCCAGCACAGGCTACTGGCGAACCAATTATTTCAGCTTGCCCACCACCTGGTGGCCTACGGGCGAAAAGGTTCAGATCTACGGCTACAAGTACCCCATCGAGGACTGCACGGCGGGGATTTGCTTCCCGGGATACCTCTGGTGGAACGGTTACATTCCGGCCAACCGCATCAATAGCCGTGATGCTCAAGGCCGTCCCAACGGAATCATGGGCGTGCCGGCGGACTACAAGCCCGCGGTGGCGCCGCTCATTCCGTACGGCACCACCGCACTGCCGCCGAACGCGCCTGCGAACACCAACATCGCGTCGTTTTGGGACAGCAACACCGTATGGATTCCGTTAAAGAACGGCACCATCCAGCGCACCACGTTCAATGACAACCTGAACCCGTTCCGCAACCAGTTCTTCCCCAGCGCCAATCAGTGGGGAATGGACGCATCGCTCTTCAAATTTATTCCGTTGAGCGAAGGCGTAACCCTGCGCATCAACGTGGACTTCTTCAACGTGCTCAACCATCCGAATAACCCGACCTCGGTGGCCGTGACCGGCGTGCTGTCCACCCGGAACTCGGGCACGGCGGCGCGAACCACGCAGTTCTCCCTTCGGTTGAGCTGGTGAAGTCCGCGGGCACAAACCCCAATGTACCGGCCGCGCGGCCCAGCGCCGCGCGGCCGCTGCGGCATTGAGTTCCATGTTCAGACGAACCTTTCTTGCCGGCACGTGCTCGAGCATTTTTGTCCGCGGCGGCCCGAGGAGCGGCCAGACCACCCTCCGCCCTGTCCCGCTCCGCAGCACCATTACCAACGTCCAGCCCATGACCGGCCTGGTCATGTGGGAGGGATCCAAGAACTGCGAAACCGACGCCATCCAACTCGAGTTCTCGTACCTGCGGTACAGCGACGTCGTCAAGGCCAAAGGCCATTATGACTGGACTCCGGTGGAGCGCAAACTGGACGCTGCGGCGAGCCGGAAGCACCAAATGGTTCTGCGCTTCTGGGATACCTATCCCGGCCGGCCTTCCGGAGTGCCGGACTACATCAAGGCGCTGCCCGACTACAAAGACACCGTCGCCAAGAGCGAGGGCCGCGACACGGGCTTTCCCGACTGGTCGCACCCGGAATGCCAGCGCTTTTTTCTCGAGTTTTACGAACGTTTTGCCGAACGATATGACCGCGACCCGCGGCTGGCCTTTCTCGAAACGGGCTTCGGTCTCTGGGCCGAGTACCACGTGTACTCCGGGCCGGAGCTGCCCGGACTTACCTTTCCAAGCCTGGAATTTCAAGAGCGGTTTTTCTATCATCTGGCGCGCCTGCTTCGTCACACGCCCTGGATGATTTCCCAGGACGCCCACGTCGGAAAACGCACGCCGTTCGCGTCACGGCCCGAGCTCAAACAACTCCGTTTCGGTATCTTTGACGACAGCTTTCATCTGGCCTGGAAACCCGGTTACAATCTGCAAGGCTGGGAGTTCTTCGGCCGGGACCGCTTCCGGCACTCTCCCGCCGGCGGCGAGATCCTGTTCCCCAATCAGGAGCGAGTAAATCTGTTCGCCGCCAACTGGTTCGAACAGGTCCGCCACTTCGGGATCACGTTCATGATTTGCGAGCAGTTGCCCCGGTGGACGACCCTGGAGCGAATCCGGGAATACGGACTGGCTTGCGGTTACAAGTTCAGGATCACTCGATGGGAGGCCGGCGAATCGCAGTCGCAAATCACCGTACTTAACAGCGGCGTCGCACCTATCTATTATGATGCGTATGTGTCTGTAAACGGCGTGCGAGCCAAGGATTCCCTCAAGTTCCTGCAACCGGGCGATCGCATCCACCTGGAGATCCCCGCCGGAGGGCGAAATCCCAGCCTCCGAATCGAGTGTGACCGGCTGGTGCCCGGCCAGTGCATCGAGTTCGAGGCTGACCTCCCGTAACAAAAGGTTGTGGGATGCCTCACCGGCCGACCGATGCCGCAGCCTGCACCCTCTCTCGCAGCGAGTTCATGCCCGTCGCAGCATCCCAAACATCAGGGTTGGCGAACCGAACGGCATATTCCGGCCGCTGGCGGAGACCGGGGCTGGCGTCCGGCAGCTGCACCAGGACCTCGTAGGATGCGCCCTGCGGAGCGTCCGCAGGCAATTTGATCTCGGCGTCAACCACCTTGGTTTCGCCAGGCATCCACAGACGGGGATCTTCCTCCAACCTGAAAACGTGCAATTTGCGGGTCTCGCTGTTTCGCAAGACGACTTCAACCGGGCGCGGGTTGTAAAGGTTCGCCCAGCCCTCGTTGGTCACCGTGAAGCTGATCCGGAAGGCCGATCCCGGCTGCGCGCTGTCAGGGATCTGCGACTCGACCAGGCGGAACCGATACCCCAGGCGGCGGCGAATTTGCGGCATGCAGCCCCCTTGTTCCCAAACTGCCAGCACCTGGCGGTGATAGTCCAGATTCAGCGTGCTGTAACGCAGATAAGCCAGCTCCTTCAGCGCGTTCTCGCAGGTAATGTAGGGCAGCGCGCGGGGGCCAGCGCTGCAAGTCTCACCGCCTTGCGGCACAAACAGGTTGTCCTGATGGTAAAAAGCTTTCTCCTCTGCCATCCGGTCCGTGTAGGTGCCCATGTCGTCCGCGGAGGCCAGGAAGCAGTCGTTATGGGCGCCGGTGCGCGCTCTGGCCGTTCCGGCGAACGCCTCTTGCAAGGAAAGGGGAGCCTCCCCGAAAAAGGCCCACTTGAAGCGGGGGCAACGCAACGCCACCATTCGGTCCGGCGGCAGCGCTTCGAGGAGTTTGTCCAGGATGGCCCGCGTCCGGTCGTTAACCTGGGGCCAGCGCATGCCGGGGCCGGTATCAAAGAGACCGTGAGTCGAACTATGCCATTCGCCCCAGGCTCCCGCAAAACCCGCCTCCATGAATGCGAGCACGTCGGCGTTCCTGCGGAGTACCGGCCGCAACTGTTCGATGTGGGACAGGATGCGCTCGAGGCTGGCGTCAGGCTGGCCAATGGCTGAGCTGTAAGAAAAGCGGAGAATGATTTTGACGCCGGCTTGACGAGCCTGCCCGAAATCCTCGTGGAGCCGCTCAAGGAGTTCCTCAGCGATCGGTGCTTCGCGAAACTCCCTCAGCGAGTACAGCAAGCGCACGAGGCTGATGTGATTCAGCCGCGCCCGGCGAAGCTCCTCAAGCGATAAGGTCGGTCGAGTTCGCGACCGGGCCGGATCATAACTTCGTTGAATGAAAAAACCTCGCTCAGGGTTGGCGAAGTCTTCGTCCGTTGCTTCATAGACCACACGCTTGGTCCCGGATGCCAGCGCGGGGACGGCGAAAAAGACCGATCCTAAAACGACCGCCGCCCGCACCCGCATCCATGCGCCTCGCACCGCCTGCCGATCCCGGCTTAGTCTTGCCCACATTCGCGCGCACCTCGATTTGCGTTGACCAGCTTATCACGCGCCGGACGGTCCTGATTCAGTGTTGTCCGTGCTCTCGCTCTCAGAGGCCGACCCCGCGCTGCGGACGTTGTCAGCCAAATGGAAACCCTTCACGGCGGGCCCGGCAGCAACGCGCGAGAATCCCTGAAACCCTGTAACAGGCCAGGGACGGCGGCAGACTCCAAACCACCAGCCTTTGGCAGTTTCCGGGAATCTCCCGCCAATTGGTATCATGTTGGGTTCATAGCAAGCGCGAGGAGTAAAACCATGAAAGATGCCATTTCCCGCCGCAGTTTTATTCGCGGCTCGGCGCCTGTCATCGCCGGTGGGCCGGCCGTCTTGCGGTCCCTGGGCGCCAATGAGCGGCTCAACATCGGCCTCATCGGCGCCGGAGGCCGCGGCTATTACCTGCTGGAAAGGCTTTACAAAGGCGTGTCGCCGCCCTTCCAGGTAACGTGGGTGTGCGACGCCTACGACGGGCGAATCGCACGCGGCAAGGATCGCGTGCAGACCATGGGCGGCAATACGCCCAGGACTACACGCGAGTATCGCGATATCCTGGCCGATCCCGAGGTGGACGCGGTGATCATCGCGACCCCGGAACATCTGCATCACAGCCAGACCATCGCCGCGCTCAAGGCCGGCAAGCACGTTTACGTGGAAAAGCCCATCGCCCATACCATCGAAGAGGGCGCCGAAATCGTGCGCGTGGCCCGCAAGGCGGGCAAGGTCGTCCAGGTGGGCACGCAGAACCGCAGCAATCCGCTCTACATCAAGGCGAAAGAGATGGTCGAGCAGGGTCTGCTGGGCGAGATCCACTACGTGCGGGCCTTCTGGTACCGCAACTCCCTGGAAGACAACCCCGCCTGGCGCTACGTCATCCCGTCCGACGCCGACGAAACCAACACCGACTGGCAGCGTTTCCTCGGTCCGGCGCCCAAGCGCCCGTTCAACAAGGCCCGCTTCTATCAATGGCGCCTGTACTGGGACTATTCGGGCGGCATCTCCACCGACTTGCTGGTGCACCAGACCGACATTACGAACTTCGTGTGCAACAAGACGGTTCCAATCTCCTGCGTAGCCTCGGGCGGAATTTACCGCTGGGTGAAAGACGATCGAGAGGTCCCCGACACGCTGAGCGCCATTTACGAGTACCCGGGTCGCTTCCACATCAATTACAGTTGTTACTTCGGAAACGACCACTTCGGCTACGGTGAGCAATTTTTGGGCAACGAGGGCACCCTGGAGGTTCTCAACCGCCAGTACCTCAATTTCTATCCCCAGAAGTTCGGGGGCAAGGCGCCGCCCCACGTGGCCGCTCGCCAGGAAGTGAAGATGCACATCCCCAACGCCGATAACCTCTCGGTCGAAGCCCATTTGCGCAACTGGATCGAGGCGATTCGGGGCAAGGAAAAAGTCCTGGTGCCGCCCGAGGTGGGCCATCAAGGGGCCCTGCCCGGCCATCTGGCTACGCTTTCCTATCGCAACGGCAAGAAGGTCTACTGGGACGAGAAGACCGAGCGCTACCGTTTCGGCTGAGGATGCCCGGACGCGCGCCCGCCCTGACTTTTTGATAAGATCAATCGGCCGCTTTCACGGCGTTGAGTACGGAGGCTTCGCATGCTGATTGCCGCCGCCATTCTGGCCATCTTCGTCTACGGCATGATCGCCGCCATGCTGGGCACGATCCTGCCCGATCTCTCCCGCCGTTTTCAACTGACGCCCGAGCAGAACGGCAACATTGCGCTGGCGCAGGCCCTGGGCTTGATCGTGGCCTCGGTTTCCGTCGGTCCCTTGATTGACAACTATGGCAAGAAACCAGGTTTGCTGCTGGGCTTGTCGCTCATCGCTCTGGCCCTGTTCCTTCTGCCCAAGTCGCGCGGCTATCGCAGCATCATGATTTACCTGCTGCTGCTCGGGCTCGGCGGCGGCATCATCGTAACCGGGGCCAACGCGCTGGTCAGCGACATCGGCGCCGAGCGCCGGGCTACCGTGTTGAACTTCCTGAACCTGTTCTTCGGTCTGGGCGGGCTGGCGACGCCCTTCATTTCGGCCAACCTGCTGGGCCGCAACTCGACGCGGCTCTGCTACACCGTCTTCGGCTTGAGCGCCCTCACCCTGGCGATCCACATCGGCGCCCCGATCCCGCCGCCCACGGGCGAGCGCAGCTTCCAGCTCGCGCAGGCCGGCGATCTCATCGGGCAACCGGCCCTCTGGCTGCTCGCTTTGATGCTGTTCCTCTATGTGGCCTGCGAGGTGGGGATGTGGAACTGGCTGCCGCGCCATCTCATCGCCCAGGGCATCCCGGACAGCACCGCACTGAACATCCTTTCGCTGGGATTCGCGCTGGGCTTGTTGTTGGGGCGCGTGGCGGTGGCGCCTGTTCTCATTACGGTGGCGCCCGAAACCGTGACTCTGACGGCCGCTGTCCTGATGGCGGTCACTACCTACCTGGCCTTGCAAACGCGCAGTGCCCGGGTCTCGTGGATCGCCGCATTCTGCGCGGGCCTGGCGATGGCGCCCGTCTTCCCGACGACGCTGGCCATCGTAGGCAACGTCTTCGCCGTGGCCACCGCGACCGCCATGGGCATCGTCATTACCTGTGGGTGGATCGGACTGGCGGTCTCCTCGCGCATCATCGGGGCGATCGCGGGAGAGGATCCGCTGCGGCTGAAGAAATCCTTGCTCGTGCTGCCGGCGGCTTCCTTGCTGATGGTCGTCGTGAACCTGGTGCTGCGGACCGTGCTGTGAGAGGCGACCTCAGTCCTCGTCCACCACTGAGGCCAGTCGTTGCACGACGCCCAGGTCCTCCAGCGTGGTGATGTCGCCGCTCACGCTGCCCGCCGTAACGATTTCGCGAAGGACGCGGCGCATGATCTTGCCGCTGCGAGTCTTGGGCAAGCCCTCGACGAAGCGAATCTCGGCCGGCCGGGCGAACGCGCCGATTTCGTGCGCCACCCAGGCGCGCAGCTCCGTCGCGATTCGCTCGTAATCGGTGTGACCGTGCTTGAGCGTGACGAACGCGCACACGGCCTGCCCGGTGATCTCGTCGGGACGCCCGACCACGGCAGCCTCAGCGACGGCGGGATGCCGCACCAGCGCCGATTCCAGCTCCATCGTGCTGATCCGGTGGCCGCTCACGTTGATGACGTCGTCCACGCGGCCCAGAATCGTATAGTAGCCGTCGGCGTCCACGCGTGCCGCATCGCCCGTGAAGTACAGGCCCGCGGTGGAAGGAAACCTGCGCCAGTACTGCATTTCGTAGCGCTGCGGATCACCCCATAGAGTGCGCAACATCGAGGGCCAGGGCCGGCGAATGACGAGGAAACCTTCCTGACCCGGCGCCAGCTCCCGGCCCTCCATATCCACGATGGCGGGCTCGACGCCCGGCAGCGGGAGAGTGGCCGACCCAGGCTTCAGGGGAGTCGCGCCGGGCATGGGCGAAATCATGATCGCGCCCGTCTCGGTCTGCCACCAGGTATCTACAATCGGGCAGCGCTCCTTGCCGATCACGCGGTAGTACCACTCCCAGGCCGCCGGGTTGATCGGCTCGCCGACAGAACCCAGCAAGCGCAGGCTGGACAGATCGTGAGCCAGCGGCCAGCGGTCCCCTTGCCGGATCATGGCGCGAATCGCGGTAGGTGAGGTATAGAAGATACTGACCCGGTATTTTTCCACGATGCGCCACCAGCGATCCCACTGGGGATAGTCCGGCGCCCCTTCGTACATGACTACCGTCGCACCAGCCGAAAGCGGACCGTAAACGACGTAGCTGTGGCCGGTGACCCATCCAATATCCGCGGTACACCAGTAAGTATCCTCCTCGCGCAGATCGAAGACCCATTTCATGGTCGCCGTCGCCTGCACCAGGTAACCGCCCGTGGTGTGCAGGATCCCTTTAGGTTTGCCCGTCGTGCCTGACGTGTAAAGAACAAAGAGAGGATTTTCTGCATCCACCGGTTCGGCCGGGCAGACTTCGCCGGCATTCCGGTCCAGCTCGTGCCACCAATGATCGCGGCCCGGCTCCACGGCTACCTCCGACCCGGTGCGGCGCAGCACGATCACCTGGCGCACCGTGGGGCACTCCCGCAAAGCCTCGTCCACGGCATCCTTGAGCCGGACCTCCTTGCCCCGCCGCCAGCCGCCGTCGGCGGTGACCACCAGCGTCGCGCCCAGATCCTGGATGCGGCCTTTCAGCGCCTCGGCCGAGAATCCGGCGAAGACCACGCTGTGAACGATACCCAGGCGAGCACAAGCCAGCATGGCCACCGGTAACTCGGGAACCATGCCCATGTAGATGACGACGCGGTCTTCACGGGTCAGGCCGAGCGACTTGAGGACGTTGGCGAACCGGCAAACCAGCCGGTGCAACTCGCTGTAGGTCAGGATGCGCTGGTCGCCGGGTTCTCCTTCCCAGACGATAGCCGCCTTGTTCCGACGTGCAGAGACCAAGTGCCGGTCCAGGCAGTTGCAGGAAGCATTGGTCTTGCCGCCCACAAACCACCGCGCGAAGGGTGGTTGCCACTCGAACACGTGGTTCCACTTTTCGAACCAGAAAACCTCGCGCTCGGCGATCTCGGCCCAAAACTCTTCCGGATTTTCGCGCGCACGCCGGCAGAGCGCGTGGTAGTCGTCCATGTTGCGCACATGGGACTTAGCCGCCCACTCGGGTGAAGGGGGATATACACGCGCAACCTGCTCCAAGCTCCCCATACAGCCTCCTCACTGATTTCCAATCAGCATACCACGAGTTCAACGGTCGCGGTCGAGTGGGCGACCGACAAGCTGCGCAACGGATGCCGGGCGTTCTATGATGGTCATAAAGCTCTGATGCTGTTCGGACCCTGGTCGTCCGGCCCGAAGCTCCCCTCCTGGTTGCTTCCCCTGGTGGGTTGCCTGATCTCGGCCGGAGCGATGTATTGGACATTTCACGGCGTCGAGTTGCGCGCGGTGGTCCAGGACCTCGCCTCGACTTCATGGGGCTGGGTGCCGCTGGCAGCTCTGGCGGACTTGTTCGTCTATGTGTGGCAGTCCTGGCGCTGGAACTTGCTGCTCGGCCCGATTGCGCGCATTCCCCTGTGGCGGTCCATTCGCGCGATCTACGTCGGTCTGTTCGTCAACGAGATCCTGCCCATGCGGCCCGGAGAGCTGCTGCGGGCCTACCTGCAAGCTCGCTGGAGCCAGTTACCCTTCAGCGTGACGCTGTCCTCGGTGGTCATCGAACGGTTCTTCGACGGCATCTGGCTGTTTCTGGCTACGTTCGCCGCTACGTTCTTCATCCGGTTGCCCGGCCACGTCGTGGGTCTGGCGCGGCTGTTGCTCGTGGCTTTGCTGGTGGGCGCGGCCCTGCTGGTGATGGTGAACTTGCGCCGCCAGAACGAAGGGGCGCGACCTTCGGGCTGGCTCGGCGTCCTGCTCACCGACTTGCGGCTGATGGCTCGCTCGCCCCTGTTTTATTGGTCTTTTCTGGCGAGCTTGCCCTACCTGCTGTTGCAGACGGCGCCGATCTACCTGCTTCTCAAGGCGTACGGGCTGGAGCTTTCGGTGTGGGCCTCCCTGGTGATTGTGTTGATGCAGCGGCTGGGAACCGCGCTGCCGCAAGGCCCCGGAAATGTGGGTGTGCTGCAATTGATGACCAAGCAGGCTTTGAGCCTGTTCGGCGTGGATCCGACCACTGCCGCAGGCTTCTCGATGCTGGCCTGGATCGTCATCACCGCGCCCCTCCTGTTGGCGGGATCGGTGGCGGTGATCGTGACCGGGATGAGAGTGGGCGAGCTGAAGCGGCACGTCGAGACGCTAGCTCCCGCACCGGTGCGCGCCAACGACCGCTGAAGCCGCCGGGGGTGTGTTAGCTTGGGGGCATGAAACGCCGTAACTTCCTGCTGTCCCCCTTGGCTGCAAAGAGTGTTCCCGCCCTTGCTCGCCAGGCCGGTGGCGCCACCGGCGGCTTCCGCGCGGGCTTCGCCGAAGCCGACATCACGCCCGAAATCGGCATGGAACAGCCTGGCGGCTACGGCAAGGCGTATCACAAGAGCTTTCACGATCCTTGCAAGGTGCGGGTAGCGGTGTTCGAGGACGGCGCCCGCGCCGTGGCTCTGATCAGCCTGGATGCTTTGACCGCGCCGCAGTACCTGGTAGACGAGGCGCGCCGGCGTCTGGCGGCCGAATGCGGCCTGCCCGGGGAGGCGGTGCTCATCGGCGCCACGCACTCGCACTCTTCCGGCCCCATCGGCATGATGCGGCGGGGCGATTATGACCACGCTTCGCCGCTGGTGCAAAAGCTGGCTTACGAGCACTCGACCGTTGACAATCCGCGCTACGTGCAACGCGTGCTCGATCAGATGGTGGCGGCGGTGAGCCAGGCGCGCAAGACAGCCGCTCCGGTCCGCGCGGCGGCGGGGTTCGGATACGAATCCCAGGTTGCTTTCAACCGCCGGCTGCGCATGAAAAACGGCCTGAGCTGGAGCCATCCCGGACAAGGCAATCCGGATATCATTGCTTACGCCGGACCGGTGGATCCGCAGGTGGGCGTGGTGGGGGCCTGGGACCAAAGCGGTGGGCTGGCCGGCTGCATCGTCAATTATGCCTGCCATGCCACGACCAGTCCGGGCGGAATATCGGCCAACTGGATTTACTATCTCGAGCAAATGATCCGCGGCGCTTTCGGCCGGCAAGTGGTAGTGCTTTTCTTTCCAGGTGCCTGCGGCGATATTACTCAGGTGGACAACCTGAGTCCTTACGCGCGACCCACGGGCGAGCAGTCGGCGCGGCTGGTGGGAGGCAGGGTCGGCGCCGAAGCGGTCAAGGTGTTGCTCAGCGCCACGCCCGGCGAACTCACGCCCGTGGAATACCGCCGGAAGGTCTTGAAAATTGCGCGTCGCAAACCCGCGCCGGAAAAAGTGAAGCGAGCCTATGCCCTGGTCGAGCAGGATCCTAAACAGGTGGGCGAAACCGAGTGGACTTTCGCCAAGGAAACCGTGCTGCTGGACGCGCTGCTCAAGGTGTCGTCCGAGGTGGACGTCGAGGTTCAGGCCATCCAGCTCGGCCCGGCGATTTTTCTGACGAATCCGGCGGAATTATTCTGCCAGTTGGGGCTGGAAATCAAGGCTCGCAGCCGTTTTCCGTTTACCTTCCCTGTGGAGCTGGCCAACGGGTGCGTCGGCTATGTGCCGACGGAGGAAGCGTTCGGCCCCAACGGCGGAGGTTACGAAACTCGGCTCACCAGTTACAGCAACCTGGAGATCAGCGCAGGTCGCCGGATCGTGGAAGCGGCCGTCGAGCTGGCAGACCGACTCACGCCCGGAGGCGTCCCGGAGCCTCCCAAGGCTCCGCCGTTCAAGGCGCCCTGGTCTTACGGGAACGTGCCGCCGGAAATTTCCTGACAGCCCGTAGACAAAGTATTTTGTAGCGGACTACCGGACGGGCAAGTGGCCTGTCTTCAATAGACGGTCTCACAGAATCGGACTTTGTCCGCGGTCTGCTACCCTTCGCGCGCTACTTCGTCCCAGGTAACGATGCGGCGTTCATAAATGGCCCGCGTTCCCATGATGGCCTGCAAGGTGGCTCGCAACGCGGAGTGCGCGTCATTGAGCGGCTTGCGATTGCCGGTGCGCACATTTTCCAGAAAAGCGGCCAGCGACATGGAATCGGCCGTCTTGTCGGCGTCGGGAACCTCCAGCTTGACGAGTCCTTTCCTGGTGCGCGGCTGCCAGGCGCCGGCCGCCAGATCCACCGCTCCTTCGCTCCCGAAGACCAGCTCGCGGATCCCGGTAAATCCGGGCGGATCGAAGTAATGATGACTGAAGTTCACGCGCGCGTCGCCCGGGTATTCGAAGATCAGGCTGTAGTTGTCCATCACCGTGCGGCCCGGGGGCTCGTTGATGAACAGATTGGTCCCTCCCGAAGCGAGCGCGCGTAACGGGTGGGAGCCGATGGCCCAGGTGAACAGATCGAGGATATGGATGCCCTGGTCAACGAGGATATCGCCGCATTTGGTCTTGTCGAAATACCAGGGGATGCCGCGCGGTAGGTCCCCGCCGTGACGGATACCGTGGCACATCAGGACCTTGCCGATGCCTCCGCCGTGGATGAACTTCATGGTCGTGTTCCGGCGGGGGTCGTGCCGGAGCTGGAAGCCCACCTGGAAGATGCCCTTGGCCTGTTCAGCGGCGCGCACGGTCATGTAACAATCCTCCGGCGTGAGGGCCAGGGGTTTCTCCGCGTATACGTGCTTGCCGACCTCCAGGATGGCAATGTTCACATCCTTGTGCGTGTAATCCGGCGTGGCCTGCACAACGGCGTCAATATCCTTCTGTTCGTCGAGCATGCGGCGGAAGTCGGTCCACACGCGCGCCGCGCCGCCCGCCTCCGAGACCAGACGGGCCGCGTTCTGGGCCCGTTCCTCGACAATGTCGCATACCGCCACGATCTGGGCCCCGGGGATTTTCAGCATCGTCCGCAACAGATGGGTCCCGCGGTTACCCGTGCCTACGAAAGCCACACGAATGACGTCGGAAGGTTGTTGGGACCGGAGGATGGTCGGCGCGACCAGCGTCCCGGAAAGAGCCATCAATTTGCGGCGTGTGATTGCGGAATCTTTCATGAGAACCTCGCTCTCCCTGTATGCTACAGCAAGGCGCCGGCTACCGGGCACGCGCTCACAGCGTCTCTACGCTGACGCCGGCGCGCAGGTTGGCGACGCCGGCGGTGTAGCGGCTGTCGGTGACGGTGAACGCCACGGCGTCCTCGAGCCAGTCGTGCCAGACGCCGTCCGGATCGTGGGAGGCCGCGGTCAGCGTGTATTGCTGGGGGCACAGATCGCAACGGAACGAGAAAGTCACCCGCGAGGTCTGGCCCGCTTCGCAGGGACCGAGTTTGACCTGCTCCAGCTCCGTGTTCGTGCCGTAGACCTCCATGCCCACACGCGTGCGAATCATGATGCCGATCACGGGCTCGGCCACCGGCTGCTGGAACTGAACGGTTACGCGCACGCTGACCGGTTCGCCGCTTTGCCAAACCATGGTGGGCTTGCCGTCCGACCCAAGCGTTTCCAGCGCGATGAGTTTTGCGCGACCGTCCCCGCGCCGGAAAGCCGGCGCCAGGGGCGAGCTGACGGTCTCACCCCAGGCCCGCAAGCGACTGGCGACGTGGCGACGCCACGCGGCCAGCGTCCCTTGGGGATCGCCCCGCGCGGCCAGGCGTCCATCGTGGATCCACCAAACCTCGTCGCTGAGCGCTCCCAGCAACTCCTCCTCGTGCGAGGCCAGGAAGATCGAAGCGCCCGATCGCCGCAGCCGTTCCAGTCCGATGGCCGCGCGTGCTCTCACCAGGGCGTCGTGGCATGCGAGAGCGTGGTCCAGCGCCAGAACTTCCACGGGCCCCAGATGGAGCGAATCCAGCGGTCCCACATAGCGGCGCGATGAGGGTCCCTTCACCTCGCCGCGCACCGGTTTTTCGATCCCGGCCGCCAGCCTCAGCAACGCCCTCGGGCCCGCAGACTCTTCCCCGATGACTCCGACGATGGCGCCCTCCGGCGCCGTCGCCGTCAATTCGACCAGAGGCGGATGCGTGACTCCACGAAACTCTACGGCCATCGAAGATAGAATGCCACGACGCCTGGGAG
>Ga0068705_10000177_pt1 | contig 31421 bp, 20 predicted proteins | sample YNPMSTMetaG_FD_65631 | JGI IMG/M metagenome (GOLD analysis project Ga0068705, IMG submission 65631) | Anoxygenic and chlorotrophic microbial mat microbial communities from Yellowstone National Park, USA - YNP MS-T MetaG | ecosystem: Environmental > Aquatic > Thermal springs > Hot (42-90C) >... | reverse complement strand
AGAGAAAAGAAAAATAGTAAAATAATAGTAGAGGAGTTAGAAGTTTATGCATAGATTTCGGGGACATCTTTTTGATCTAACGGATATTACTTCAGGGACATCGAATTTTGATCTAACACCACGCTCATATATATCTTTTTTAGACAATGCTTTATAATAATTAGAACTAAAAATAATATAATCGAATAATGAAATACTTTTATTTTTCTTAATGGATAGTTCTATAATCATAATTTCACCAAAATAAAGGTAATAAATTCCTCCAAGTTTTTTTTATCTTTATGTTAGATTCGCATCCAATAATTACATTTTCGCTGCCACAATAATAATATAAAGTAGACGAATTTGTAGTTTTATCAAAAATTTTTGCAGGATGATGTTTATCTATTTCTATAATAGATTTTGTGATCTCACTCACAACATAATAATTTTGAATAGAAATATAATTCATTCTATCATACCGAAAATCGAAATAAAAGTTGGTACTTTTTCTGAATATATTTTTCTTAAATGACGTTTTTGGACCTCTTTTTGAAGTATATGATTACCTAATGGGTTGCAAGCTATACTAATAATCCCGCCTATTTTAGTTAAAGATATAGCCCTATCTAAGAAAAGAGAAATCCATTGTGGAGAAGTTAAAGGATCACAAAAAACAACATCAAAATATCTAGAATACAAAGGATCAAAAGGATCTAAAAAATTTTGATGCACACACTTTATATTCTCGTTTTCAAGACATTTAATTAATTCTTTATCCAAATCAAAAACAGAAACTTCAAAGTAATTTCTAAGCAATAAACTCAACATATCATCATCACCTAAAAGAGCAACTTTTTTGATACCACTACCATTTTTAAGTAAATATTGAGTTCTGGTTAATATAAATGAAGGCATGTTAATTGCTTGTATCATATTTAAATGGTTAATTCTTTTTTTGGCCATTATTTTTGTTATCTCATAATATATTTGAGGAGATTTATAAGCATATTTTAATGCTGCATATTTACCATATCATGAATATAATGAGCCCATATATTGTCATCAAAATTTACTTTATCTTCTTTTGTATCCAAACCAGTCGCTATTCTGAATATCAAATTTAAAAAATTTATAGAAACAAAACCATTTAAGACAAATTTGTTTATTTCCTGGTGAAGAAGTTGAACAGTTTTTTCTCCTTTTATTTCATAGGTCAAACGTCTTTCAATATTTTGAAGCCATATTTTATTAGAATCACCAATTACAAGGATATAAGGCCAATAACATTTTATAGCGTATTTCAAACTCTCCAAAAATAACCTCCTTTAGTACTAAGTTTAAGAAATAGAGAAAAAGAAATCCATCCTGTAAATAATAAAAACAATGATATAATACCTATCAAACCAAAACTAATATTATATTTAACCCATGCTCCAGGCACAAGAAATAATAAAAATGAATACTTACTATCTATACTTATAAACTGAGCAAACAATATCAAATAACCAAAAATACTTACAAATGCACTAATTTTTCTAAAAATTAAAGATAAACCCGCAAAAAAATAACCGTATCCCAAAAAAGAAATCAACGAAAAACCAATTAAAATAATATTTTTAAAATCTATGCTGCCAATTTCTATACGAGAATCATAGGAAGTAAATACAAATAATATCACAGAAATTATTATGAAAAACAAAACACTCCATAAAAAAGTATTTAAACTTTTAATAAGTAAATAATATTCCATTTTATAAGTATTTAGATATATATATTCAAGAGTGCCATAATACTTTTCTTCATTAATTGACAAAGACATTTCTGATATTAAATCACGACCAACATACCATACAAAAAATTTACTTATAAGATTAACAAATGTTTCCCCCTTTTGGGAAAAAGCGTCAATGAGCAAATAACAAAAGATAGATTGATTTATTATTCCGATGAAATAATTAAAAGAATAATGTTTCAAATCTGCAAATTCCTTAATAAAATCACTTTTGAAAATATAATATAACGCTTTAAACTTTTTCATTTTCTAACCACAAACAGAGATATTCATCAAGTTGAGTAATATCCTTTGGAAGAAGATCCCTTGTAACTACTTTATAAAAGCCATCAACACTTAAAAAAACAATTTTACTACCAACTTCTTTTACAAGAAATGAGTCATGTGTGGCAATCACAACAATAGAATTATTATATGATTTATTTGAAATAATTTTACAAAATTCTTTGATTGATGAACGGTCTAACCCATTATCAGGTTCATCAAAAAAATAAAGTTCTGCAGGTTTACGTAATGCACATATCAGAGAAGATTTTTGCCTTTGGCCTAAAGACATTTCATCTATTGTTTTATCAAGTAATTCTTCATAATTAAAATAATTATAAGAAAAAGTTATAGGCTCAAGATCTGCACTTCTTAAAAGATTTGTATTAAAAAGAATATTCTCTTTCAAAGTTGCATAATGATAAAGCATTTTTCCTGATTCAAAATTTCCACTACTTAAGCGACGCCTTTTTGACATTTCATTAGTTAAATCCTTACCATTCCATAATATTTTTCCTTTTTCAATAGGCAGTTCTCCACATATAGCACGAAGAATAGTGGTTTTACCAACCCCATTTTTCCCATAAAGAATAACTATTTCCTCTGAGTGCATATCAAATGAAAGATTTTTTATAACCTTTTTTCTTTTTAAAATACCATAGCTAATATCAATATTTTGGATCTCAATTTTCATATTTGTTACATAACCTCATCACTAACTTATTATAAATTATTTTTTTAAAATCTTTACAAAATAATTTATCATACACAAAATTACCATGAATTAATTTATATGGGCAACCACCAGCATAGCAGAAAGCTAAAACAGGACAATCACGACAAATAACCGGTAATACATTTATAGAAGTATAAAATGATTTAATTACATTACTAGATCCTAAAATTCCTATAACACGATTTTTATTCCCAAAATCGCTATAACAATCATAAAGTTCTAATTTTGGCCCTATACAATAATCATCATTTCTAAAAGCAGAGCAGGAAAAATATAAAGATTTTCTTGAAAAATTATCCAAAACTTTGTACCCTGCATCAGAAAAAAGTTTTATTAATCTTTTTAATTTTAAATAAATCAAGAAACCTTTATAATATTTGTCTATAGTTTCAAAATATATTGTAAATTTTGATTTATCAAGTTTCAAAAAATTTTTGCATTCAAGAATTTTAGGGATATTACTTATATTGTCAGAAGAACAATTAATACGAATTTTTAAATTAAAATTATTTGAAATTAAAAGTTCTGCAGACTTAAGTATTATAGAATATGTATCTAATTTATTATTATAAAAATTTCGAGTAATATTATGATCTATTTTATATCCATCTAAAGTTAATTGTATTTCTGAAACATTACTATATTGTAAATAGTTAATAATTTCATGATTTATAAGTAAGCCATTACTAACAATATTAGAAAAAAAACGAACTTTATTCTTTATTAAAAACAAAGAAATTTTATTAATTAAATTAATAGCCAACAAAGGCTCACCACCATACCATGTGATATTAATATCTTTTCCCGTTTGATAATACTTATCCTTTATATAATTACCAAGAAAGTCAGCATTTTCATCTGACATTAATATTGAACCTTTTTTAACAAAACAATAATTACATCTAAGATTACAATTTAAAGTTGGGGCTATGGTATAGTTTAAAGTCTTAGATTTTTGCTGTAAAGAATTAAGAAATTTAAAATAATTTATTTCTTCTTCATTTTTATTTTGTTTTGTTATCAAAGAAAGAGATTCAAGTTTATTTATCAACTCATTATTATTTATAAATATAGGTTTTTTATTTTTGTAAATTTTATTGAAATTAATAACTCTAATATAAGCTCCTGTTAAAGTGTTATATAAAAAAATATTTCCCTTGTATATTAGGGAAACTAATCCCTTTTTCCATCTATAACCATGAGGTAAAAAAATATTTTTATATAATTCTAATGTGTTGTCTTTTTCATTCATTTTTATAATTTTAAAGAGGGAACATCTGAACTTTTTTTAAAAAATATAATCAGAGTTCCCTCTTACAAATTAGTAATTAATTCCTATTCTTCCTCAGGGCGCATTCTTGCTGGGCACTTATCATCACAAGAAAGTTCATCATCAACTACTATTAATTCAAGATCAAGAAGGTCATCTAATCTTATTTCAATCATTTTTCCTCCTTGTATAAAAATATCATACAAGGATATTATAGATTAGATTAAAAGGGTCTTTTGGGGAAATTTTTATTAGGTCTTTGGCTCTAAAAAATTAAATTGAAAATTTATGCAGAGGTATGGGAACTTGTCTCCCCCTTGAACTTTAAAGTTCATCACAAAGCATAAAATCCCATACCTCTGTCTCTGACACTTATTCCGAAAATGAATAATTTCGAGAACCTCTATTTAAACCCCAGTTAAAATCCAACATCCATAATTCACAATTCAACATTTCTCACATCTCACCTACTTACTTTCTCACTATTAGTTAGTATTTTGTTTTAAACGATTTTAAAACATCATCAAATATCTTTGAATTTTTTTCAAAGTCCCCTTCAATACAACTAAAAGTAATTGCATAGAAACCTTTATTTGCTGGTATAACAATTAATCTTTCTTTAAGCCAGTATGAAGAACTTTTTGATGCTATATCCTCAAATTCTTTGAAATATCTTACTATCTCAGTTGCCTTTTTATTTCCAATAGTTATTTGTTTTGGCTTTTCATATCTTTCTGTTTGAGTATCACTCCCACTTTGATTTTCTATAAATTTTTTATAATCCTTTCCACTTTTTGGCGAGTAATACTTTACTGTAATAGTTGTTTTTTTATCACTTCCAACAAATACTACTTTATATATTCCAGATTTATCATTCTCTTTATTTCTCTCAATCTTCATATCAGAAGGATAATTCAAACTAAAATAATTATTATCCATAACATACCTCTTCATCTCTCCAGATAAACTAAATGCCATAAACAAAAAACTAATTAAAAACTTCATAAATCCTCCTAACTTCCAATATAGTTATCTATCTTTGATTTAAAATCCCTTCCACTTGTAAGTTCTTTTTTGAGTTTCAAAAGTGCATCCGTGTTTATATCCTTTATATAGTTTGTTATCTCAAATGGAGAAAGTGTATTTATATTTGAAGAATTAAATATAGCATACTTCTCAACCTTCTCCCTTTCTTTTTTATCAAGCAAATTTCTTCTTTCAAGTTCTTTATTTATTGCAAGAAGTAGTTCACTTTTTGCTTCGGATGCAGTTGGAAGATTTGAGTAATATTTAATTCCTGCCATATCTATAAAATCTCTATCATTGTCTGATTTTTCATAATTTCTTTTAAGTATCATAACCTTGTCTGCATAATCTGAAAGTCCTCCAAAGTTTGAAAATATTGGTGTAAGTTCTTTTTCCCTTTCTTTTGTATATTTTGCCTGATATAAAAGCCCTATAGCATAATTTTCACGAACATTTGGGAAATAATTGTCTTTCTTTAACCTTGAGACATCAATATTTGCCATCTCTCTTACAATAAGAGGTGATAAATAGGTCATAAGTTCTTTTCTTGCATTATCATTTTTAATTAAATCATCCTTAGTATAACCCTTTATCCTTAAAAACTGCTCAACAATTGCTGCATCAATTGTTATTTTCCTACCATCATTTTGTGATTCAGATGATGAAAGATACTCAAAATTTATCTGAGGCTTTGTATTTCCATAAACCCTTTGATAGAGTTTTTTAGAAGTTTCAGATTTATCCATCTCAGTTTTTATATTTGATGAAAAATAATCACTAAGATGCTTTCTTAGTGACTCATCAAGGACCTCCGTTGTATATGAAGTTCTTGATGCATTTATTCTTGTAATGTATGGAAGAATTTCGCTATCTTTCTTAAGACCTCCACGATCAAATAATTGTGAAAGAATATATATCTGCTCATTTATTGGTTTAGATTTTATTGCAGCAAGCTCATCAGAATTAATAATTTTTTTCTCTAACATCTTTTGTGAAACCTTTTCAACTGCAATTTTAAGTTCCTGATACTTGGCAGCTTGAGTTTTTCTGGTATCACTCGTATCTACTATTAAACCTGATTGAATACCAGAAGCAACTTGCCTTTTTGCTATCCTTTCAAGAATAACATTTCTTTCTTTTATGCTCATATTTGACCAGTTAGTAGATGAAAAAACAATATTTCCCGCTTGAGCCCATCTAACATTTGAATATTCTACATCACCAAATATTCTATCCCAATTTCTTATCGCATATTCAACGTTAATAATATTTGAACCTGTAAAATCTTGATTTTTCTTCATCCAATCAACCAATTTTTCTGGAGGAATACATATATCAAGTTCACATATTAGTCGTGATTTATCAAGATATGTCTCAAGCGTCTTACTAAGCGAATTAAGATCTTCTTGTGAGTAATTTCTTTTAAGTATTTTCTCAAGTTCAATAATTTGTCCTGCATAGGCAATAAGTTTTTGAGTTTTGTTTGGATCAAGTTTTGAAAACTCTTTTTGAAGTTTTTTATCTTCTAATAATTTTTTAGAATAAACATGACTTAGATTTGAAGAAATCTCAACATCAAACTCCTTTAATTTCTTTCTATACTCCTCCCTTTTCTCTTTATCCGGAAAGATACTTTCAATCACATCGTTTACTCTCCCAATAAATTGATTCTTAACCTCAACTATTTTTTCTTTAACATCGCCAGAACTTTCTTTTTGATATAAAACATTTTTTTTATCTAAAGGTACCGATTCCAAAGCAGATACTTTTCTATTATCTTCTTGAGATGATAAATCCTTATTTGATGAACCTAATTTTACAAGTTCACTTATATCTGGCTTTAAAGTTTTTTCATTGGTATATCTTATTGAATTGATAGATGGTTTTGCAATTATATTTTCACTTATTTTATAGATACCTTGAGAATTAGAATTTAAATCCTTCATAAGTGAATTTTTAGCAAGTAGTTTAGTGTCATTATTTTTATCAGAAATAATTTTATCTTTTTGAATACCCAACATATTACCAGATGAATTTTCCTTTTTAAATGAATTATTAGATAATACATCATCTTTTTCTTCTTCATAATCAATTATTTTTGAATTATTTGTTGATTTGCTTAATGAAGATTTCATTTCAACATCTATGCTATCCTTTCCATTTCTATCAGAAATATACTTTTTTATAAACTCATCCCACATACTTATTTTTGTAAAAGTAAGATTTTCATATGTTGTTGATCTATATCTAAGTTTAGGAAGATAAATACTAATCCCATAAGTATCATCCTTATATGAAAGCCCTTGAGAATTTTCAAATTTACCACCTTTATGATAAACAATTAGTGATGATGTAATATAATCTATGAGAGATTGTGTCTCTTTTTTGATATTTTCATCTTTTGCTGATTTTAGAACTTCTTTTAAATAACTTAAAAAATCAGCATTCCTTGTAAGAATTCCTTCTGTCTCTTCATTTAAAATATAACCCATCGCTTCATCCTTCTCAAAGAAAAAAGATTTCTCAATAACATTAGTTGAGGTTATAACTTTAAAATCATCCGAATTAATTACTGCATTGACCCATCTGTTTAGATGATTTATAAATCCACTAAACTTAGATGTGTCAACAACACTAAGAGTTGTGCCTCTTGAACTTGAGTATTTTCCACCATTATATGCCTTATCATATTCTTCAACCATTGAAACAGCAATTTCTTTTATATCAGATTTTTGATTTATACTTTTTAAAATATCATCATAAGGATAACCTTGACCAGGTATAGTTTCTTCACTTGCAACAATAAATCTTGCATAATCTTTAATCTCGCTTACAACCTCTACCATCTGCATTAAACAAGCATCCATTGCAAAGATATCAATTTTTCTTCCATAAAACATAGATATATCCTTAAGTGCCTTTCCTATCTCATCAACCTTAATGTGATTACCACTTACATCATCGTATGCTATACCAAAATAACCATTACCATGATTCCATAAAACAACAATTAATTTATCAGGATTAAACCTTCTTATTGCTTTTTTAACAGATCTGGCAAAATGTCTCCAACTTCCCATATCACCATCAGGTGTAACATCTATAACCTTTGAAACTATTTCTCTATTATTTGGATTATCTTTTACAATAAAATAAGTATTTGATCCATTTGAAAATTGAACTCCTTCTTTCCCTCGTGCAATTCTATTATGTTCAACAACAACAGCAACCTTATCAGTTGACCCAACACTCTCCATTTCATTTATATCACTTATAGAAAAATTTAGGATACCAAGGTCATTTACTCCGTTTATAAAAACAAAGAACAAATACTCATATTTATCTTTGATCTCACCAGTCGCAGAAGTATCTATCTTTTTTTGAATTGATGAGGGGACCTTTAGAGATGATGAGCTTATAAGCGATGCGTATCCACTTAAAAAGTCATTTTCCTGGCTTTTTAAGTTAAGCGATGCAAGGATAAGAATTATTAAAATCTTAAATATCCTTTTCATAAACACCTCACATTTACTTTATACCAGATTACTACAGAAAAGTCAATAGCACATTTTCCTATTTGTCAATAGGCCATAAGTCCTATTTGTCATTTTCTTTTATAAGATCTGAATAGGCAATAACACCATCTTTCCCATGAGACTTAACCCAATAAAGTGCCTCATCAGCTTTATTTAAAAGTTCTTCAATACTTTTTGCATCATCAGGATAACTTGCTATCCCAATGCTTACACTAAGATTTATAACCTTTGATATACCAAATGAAGAAAGATCAATTTTAATTTTTTTAATCTCATCAATTAATCTTTTTGCAAGTCCAAGAGCATGCTCTTTGCTACTTTGAGGAAGTAATATCAAAATTTCATCACCACCCCATCTACAAGGAAAATCTATTTTTCTTATGGTTCTTGTAATTGTTGTTGCTATCTCAATTAGAACAACATCACCAACCTGATGTCCATAAGTATCATTTATTTCCTTAAAATAATCTATATCAATCCATATCAAAGAAAGCGGTTGATTAAATCTTTTTGCTCTATAAAACTCCTCTGAAATTCTTTGATTAAAAAATCTTCTAATGGGAAGTTTAGTAAGTTCATCATAAAGCGATATCTCCTCAATTTTTTCAAAAAGGATTATATTCTCAATTGCAAGAGCAAGAAGTGATGCAAATGATTTTAGAAGATCTATATCATAGTTTTTAATATGAACTACTCCGAGAAGGTTATCAGCAACAAGCATTCCAATATTTTTTTGATCTATTCTTAAAGGAAGATATATTATATAATCTTTTACAACAATATCATCCTTGCTTAAAAGAATATCAACAAGACTTGATAAGCCCTTAATCATTTCAACTGTATCATTTGATATATCATTAATCATTGAAGTTCTATCTATTGAAAAAACACCATAAAGTATATTTCTTGTTTCATCTACCCGATAAAGCCTTATTCTATCAAAACCAAATATATTCTCAAGCCCTCTCATTAAATACTTAAAACTATCTTTTTGTGTTAAACTTCGGGTAAAGATAGTTCCAAGCGATGTTGCTATCTTTACATTTTTTGTATAAATCTCTTTCATTATTTCAAACTCAACTAAATCAAAATCTTTCATACTATTTGAAATAACATTTTTAAACCTTCTAATATCTCTTACAGAAAATCTCTTACCATCAAATCTCTCAAGTCTAAAAACAAATATTCTTATTTGATTTTCAATTAATCTGCTTCTAAATAAAAAAGGAATATAAAAATAAACACTTTTTCCTCGCTTACTAAAAAAATCATTCCCAGAAATTATTGCATCGTAAAAAGAATTTGTATCTCCAACAAATACAAACTCATTATGTTCCATAAAAATATCATTTCTATATCTAAAAATAGCTTTTAATACATTTTCTTCTTTTATAAACTCAAAAAAAGTAACATTGGCTACACTACTTTCTTCCCTGGCTTTTTTAACAACTTTAAATATAAAATCAATCTCCTTCCTATTCATAAAATCAATATGAAACTACAAGATACTCAACAAGTGCTTTTATTTCCATAAGATCCTTTTTAAAATCTGAATAATCAATTCTTTCATTTACAATATCAAGACATTTTTTATAAAGAAACTCATTAAACATCTTTTCAAAAGTAGGGTATACTACAGTTGAATCACAAAGCCATCCTCTTGAGAAAATATCTCTATAGTGTTCCATTTCTTTTTTAGAAAGATATTTAGATAAATCATCTTTAAATGGAGAAAACACTTTCATTACTTTTGCAAGATTTATAATATTTTCAGGTTTATAAAACCATTCTATAAAAATCTTTATTTCTGAAAACTCTTCAGTTGATGATGAAAAAACTAAATTAAATGATCTTACAAGTTCATAATTTCTCTTAATTACATCTGGAAATCTTGTAAAATCCATCTCATTATCAACAAGATCTCTTCTAAAAGAAAAAGCCATATTTGAAAGTTTCTTTTTTATAAACTCCCTTTCAAAAAAATTCTCCTCAAATAAAGGTAAATATTTTTTTTGAGAAAGATCAATATAATCTTTTATTGCAGATAAAACCTCATCCTTATGAAACTCAAGAACTGTGCCATCATCAGAAAAATATCCATCATTTCTATTTAAAACCGAACACAACACATCATCACTAGTAATATAACCACATATATTTGTATTATCAAGCGGATAATAATCTTTAACGCGAGAGCTATTTTTTAATTTTTCACAAAGAATTATAAAATCATTCCATTTTATATCCTTCATTTCTGTTGGTGTTATATATTTTTTAATATCATTCTTTCTATAAAAAAGAGACACTGCCTCAAAATATAGCGGGAGTGAAAAAGATTTAGATGAAAAATCTGGATATATTGTTTTTTTAAGAAAAGAAAAGAAATTAAATGAATTTAAATCACACAAAAGATCAGTACTAAGAATAAGTCCCAATCTTTTTAAAAGCCCAACCCATTGATGTGGTACCTCAAACACATCAGCAATCTTTTCCTTATTTCCATTAAATGAAAATATGCTTTCCCAAACGCTTTCCCTTGTTTTTATCTCAATATCAATCTTTATATTTTTTTCTTTTAAAAACTCATCACTAATATTTTTAAAATAGAGATACTTAGAATAATTATAATCGTTTAAAATCCAAAGTTTCATAAACTAAATATACTTAAAATTTTTCATATCCCCGGAAAGTAAATCATCCACATCAACAGGTCCATCATAAATACCATTTTCAATTCTTCTATACATACAAACTCCCATCATTGCAGCATTATCTCCACAGTATTTAAGTTCAGGTAGAAAAATATTAAACTCTTTAAATCTTTCAAAAAGTTTTTCTCTCAAAAAAGAATTCGCACTAACTCCCCCACTTACAACAATATTTTTTACTCCAAATTTTCTCACTGCAAGATCAAGCTTATTTAAAAGACTCTCAACAACAGAACTTTGAAATGATTTTATAATTCTAAGTTTATCTTTTCTTGTTATTTTTTTAAGATCTCTTACATAATAGGCAACTTGTGTTTTTATCCCACTAAAAGAATAATCAAAACTATTTTTAACCTCAGGAACAGTAAATATTTTTGGGTCTTCTTTAATAAATTTACTCATCTTATCTATAATAGGACCACCAGGGTATCCAAGTCCAAGAATTTTTGCAACCTTATCAAATGCCTCACCACAGGCATCATCTCTTGTTTTTCCAATAACCTTGTAATTACCATAGCCCTCAGAATACCACAGCTCTGTATGCCCACCTGAAACAAGAAGTCCTATGCAAGGAAACTTTATTTTATTAACTATTTTATTTCTAACAAGTTCAGGAGATAAAAAATGTCCTTCAAGATGATTCAATCCCATAATAGGACATTTAAAAAACTCTGATAATACAAAAGCAGATACCTTTCCAACAAGAAGAGATCCTTTAAGGCCAGGACCTCTCGTAAAACCAACAAGATCCAATTTTTTTATACCAAGTTTTTTTAGCAAATGTGCTATTTTCTCACTATGTTCTCTACTTGCAACCTCCGGGACAACACCACCCCACTTTTTATGAGTTTCAATTTGAGAATAAACATAATGTTTTACAAGATTATTGTCTTCAAAAATTGCAACCGATGTCTCATCACAGCTTGTTTCAATTGAAATATATTTCATTTATTATCAAGCCCTTTAATAACATCCATCATTGAAAGAACTTCAATTGCTTTATCTAATACTTTATCTTCAATTTTTGCCTTTTCTTTTTTCTTTGTTTTCTCTGGATAATAAATCTCTTGCATATCCTCATATAACTTAAGTTCTTCATCTTTAGTAAGTTTTACTTCTATATCTGGCTTTATACCACCAACACCAGTTTTTATATCTCTTTGAATTAGATCTCCATTTGGAGTATAGTATTTTGCTATAGTTAATTTTATTGCAGAACCATCAGAAAGTTGTATCATTGTCTGAACACTTGCTTTTCCAAATGTTCTTTCTCCAATAATAATCGCCCTTTTATTATCTCTAAGTGCTCCTGCAAGTATTTCACTTGCTGATGCTGAGTATTTATTTACAAGAACCACAAGTGGTATCTTTGAATAAAGTGCCTTTTCATTTGCTCGATACTCTGTGTAATCTTTTTGAGTTCTTCCCTTAGTATATACAATAAGTTTATTTGCATCAATAAACATTCTTGCCATCTCAATACTTGAAACAAGAAGACCACCCGGATTATATCTAAGATCAATTATAAGTTTTTTCATTCCTTTTGATTCAAGTTCTTTTATTGCCTTTTTAAAATCATCCACCATTGTCGCAGTAAACTCAATTATTTTAATAATTCCTGTATCATTGTTAATAATCTGATACTTTATATTTTCAGTTTTAATCATTTCCCTTATAAGTTCTACATCAAATATTTTCCACTCATCATCTTTCTTTTCTGGTTCTCTTGCTATTGTTATCTTAACCTTTGTTCCTGGTTTTCCTCTTAATTTATCAACTATCTCCTCTGATGATTTATTTTCAGTTGACTCTCCTTCAATTTTAATTATCCTATCACCCGGATATATCTTTGCTCTATAGGCAGGCGTATCTGGAAGAGGAGTTACAACAATTGGCCAACCATCTTTTATCTCAAGCCTTATCCCTATCCCACCAAACTCTCCTTCAGTATCATCTTTTAATCTTTTATAAACATTTTCTTTTAAAAACTGAGAAAAATCATCAAGGCTTGATACCATTCCAGTTATTGCTGAGTATATCAAATCATTATCCTTTCTCTCTTCAACATACTCAGACTTTATTATCTCAAATGCTTCAACAAAAACCTTTATTTTTTGATATGTTGAATCAACAGCATAATTTATGTAAGGTATAGAAAAACCAATAACAGAAACAATTCCTGCTGTTAAAAATATTTTCTTCCATCTCATATAACCTCCCTACTTTAACCAATCAAGAGGATTTAATGGAATATCCCCTTTTCTCAACTCAAAATAAAGAACCTCTTCTTTCTTATTTGATCTTTTATCAAAACCAACGCTTCCAATAACACTTGATGTTGTTACATAGACCCCATTTGAAACATAGATATCACTTAAAAATCCATAAGTTGAAAAAATATTTTCCTTATGATCAATAATTACAATTTTTCCAAAACCCTTAAACTCACCACTATAAACTACAATACCGCTCATAACAGGTCTAACATTTTTATCAGATGTTGGTTTTATTTTTATACCATCGTTTACAAGATAAGTTTTTAATTCACTAACATACTCTTTCCCAAAACCTTTAACAACTACTCCCTCAACAGGCCATGGAAGTGATTTTTTCTCAAGATTTAAAGAAACTTTTTCCTCTTTTCTATAAGGAGATGTTTTTTCAATCTTTTTAATAAATGTAGTAAGATTGTTGGCAGTTCTATTTAGTTCATCTATCTCTCTTTTTAACTCAGACAATTTTTTGTCAGTAGAAATAAGCTCTTTTTGTGTAAGTTGCATATTTATTTTATTTTTTTTATATTCTTTCATAGTTGTATTTATTTCTTTAATATAGCTTTCTTTTTTTTGAGAAAGGGACATAATACTTTGAGAAAGATTTTTTACTTTATTCTCAATTGTTTTGGCATAATTTGATTTATATATTATCATATTTCGTTTTATTATACCATGTACCAATTCATCCGTTCCATAAAAATAAAGTTCTGAAAAACCAGAAAGATAAAGCGATGTTATATCATTATTAAACTCGTTTACAAGATTTTTATACGTCTCATTTAAAATATTATAAATCTTTCTATTTTTTTCTATATCATTTTTTACTGCTTCAAGGGTTTTTGTTAATTTTTCTTTTTTTTGAATAAAATTTTTTTCACTCTCTTTTAGCTTATTCATCTCTTGAAGTATTTTTTCATATTTTTCCATATATGCTTCAAGTTCTTTATTTTTTCTTTCAATCTCTACTTTTACTTTTTCAAGTTTATCCTTGTTTTGATTATACATTTTTTGAGAAAAAGAAGGCACAAAAAAGAAAAAAATTATAGAAAAAAATATTAATTTTTTTTCCATTGATACAAAACCCACCCTATAATTCCACCACTTAAAAATATAATGATATGATAATAAAAGCTAGGCCAGTACCATATCTGGCTAATATATTTTACCGGATAAATAATAAGATAAACAGCAACTACTCCAAAAAATGAACCCAAAAAACCATTTAAAAACCATTTAAATGACTCATTAGCAGATGAAAAAAAGTTACTTATTCCAACATGCATAATACCGCTTATAAAAAGAATAAATATTACTGCAATCGTTATCCCAATTATAAGGAATAACAATTTTTTATAAAACTCAGTATGCATTATTGCCACGACCTCATCTGGTTTATATCTTATATCAGTAATACTATCGTTCTTAGAAAGCATATCAACAATCACATCAATATTTCCAAGAAAAAGCGGATCTATTTCTATCTTAATTATATCTGGGATTGGATTTAAAGCCATTGATTTTATTGAAAGATATAAAAGATTATCATTTTTTTCAAGATCAGAAAGAATCTTATCATAGCTTAAATACTCAATACTTTTAACCCATTTATTTTCAAGTATCTTTTTCTTAACCTCATCAGGATTTGCATTCTTTTTTAAAGCAACAACTACTCTAAAATCATTTAAAAGAATATTTGATATATTTCTTGCTTGAAAATAAAAAAAAATTACTATCTCAAAATATATACCTATAACAAATGAAGCAAGAAAAACTATTCTATAGCCTTTCTTTATATTACTCATAATTACATTTTATCAATTTTTTTTAATCAAAAAGTTGACTTATTGATTCTCTCAGATGGTTTCTTTTTATTGATTCGGCAAGAAGTTTTGCAACAGTTATTGCTTTTATTTTTGAACTCTTTGAGTAGTCAAAAGGTATTGTATCGGTTACCACAACCTCGGATATATCAGAATTATTTATTTTATCAATTGCATCCCTTGAAAAAACACCATGGGTTGCAAAAGCAATTATTTTTTTTGCACCTGCTTTTTTTATTGCTTCACATACGGATGTAAGCGTTCCTGCGGTATCTATCATATCATCAAAAATAAGGCAGTCCATACCTTCAACCCTTCCTATTATATTGAAAACCTCAGCCATATTAGGTCTAGGTCTTCTTTTATCAACTATAACAAGTCCAAGATCAAGTCTCTTAGCAAATGACCTTGCTCTATCAACACTTCCTATATCTGGAGATACTACAACAGCATTTGAAAGATCCATTCCATTAATATACTCAAGAAATACTGGTCTTGCATAAAGATTATCAACAGGAATATCAAAAAAACCTTGAATTTGCGGCGCATGAAGGTCTATCGTTATAACTCTATCAGCCCCAGCAACAGTTAAAAGATTTGCAACAAGTTTTGCACTTATCGGAACCCTTGGTTCAGCCTTCCTATCAGCACGAGCATAACCAAAATAAGGCATAACAGCAATTATTCTTCCAGCACTTGCCCTTTTAAATGCATCTATCATTACAAGAAGTTCCATAAGATTTTCATTTACAGGATTGGATGTGGACTGTATTATATAGCAATCAGCACCTCTTACATTTTCAAGAATCTTTACATCAATCTCACCATCAGCAAATCTACCAACCTTTATCTTCCCAAGAGGTATTTGAAGTATTTCAGAAATCTTTGATGAAAGAACTGGATTTGAATTTCCACAAAAAATTTTAAGTTCTCCAAGTTCCCAGTATCTTCTCATAAAGTCCCCTTTATTTTTTTCTATCTTTTATTACTTGACGCTCTCTTGCAATTGCAATCTTTCCATCTGGAACATCCTCTGTTATAGTAGAGCCAGCACCTATAAGAACATCATTTCCTATTTTTATAGGAGCAACAAGATTAGTATTTGAACCAATAAACGCTCTATCACCTATAATAGTTTTATGTTTCTGTTTCCCATTGTAATTACAAGTTATTGTTCCTGCACCTATATTTACATTCTCACCCATCTCAGTGTCTCCAACATAACTTAAATGTGGAACCTTAGATCCTTTTCCTATTCTTGATTTTTTAATCTCAGAAAAGTTTCCTATCTTTGCGCCCGGTCCTATCTCACACTCAGGCCTTATGTGTGAAAATGGACCTATAGATGAATTTTCTTTTATAACACTTCCATTTATATAAGAAAAAGGTTTTATAACACAGTTATCTTCAATTAAACTATCATATATCATAACATAAGGACCTATACTTACATTTTTACCTATCTGACACCTACCAATTATATATGAGCCAGGATAAATAATTGTATCAATACCAATCTCTACGTCCTCTGAAATATATGTATTGTTTATATCCTTTATTATAACACCTTTTTCAAGATTTGTTTTTGCATTTATCAAATAGTATTTTCTTTCAAGTTCAACTAATTCTTCTTTTGAGTTTGGTCCAGTTATTTCAAACTCATCATCAATTGTAATTGAGCCAATTTTTCCACCATCATTATCTATGTTCTCAATTGCATCAGTTAAATAATACTCATTTTTATTTCCTTTTGGCTTTAGATTTGATATTGCTTTTATAAGTTTTTTGGTTTTAAATATATAAACCCCGCTATTTATCTCATATACATCGCTATATTTCCCTTTAAGTTCATCTTTTTCAACTATTGCTTTTATATTTCCTTTTTCATCTCTTATTATTCTTCCATAGTTTTTTGGATCATTAAGTTTTGCTGTAAGAAGAAAGCAATCAAAATCACCTGAGATAAATTCTTCATACATTTTTTCAATAGTTTTTATTTTTATTAGAAAAACATCACCAGAAAGTATTAGAATATCTCTTGTATTTTTTATGAACTCTATCGATTCATAAACCGCCTGTCCGCTTCCTTTTAGAAGTTTTTGCTCTATAAATACAATTTTTTTCAAATCTAATGAAAAACTTTTTTCAATTGTCTCTCTAACCATCTCACTTTTATGACCAATTACAATAAATATCTTTTGAAAATCAATTTTTAAAAGTTTTTCTATTATTCTATTTATAATAGGTTTTGAGTCAAACAGATGAAGAACTTTTGGAATATCTGATTTCATCCTTGTACCAAAACCTGCGGCAAGAATAAGCGCTGATTTTTCCATACCTAAATTTTACTAAAATTTAAAACTAACTGAAAATTTATGAGAATACCCAAGCTCTCCATAAGGATTTAATGAATAATCAAATTCAAATTTTTTATAATAATAACCAATACCTACAGAAAAACCAGAACAAAATCCAAGTTCATTACCATAAAATCTATATTTATAAGCAGTTCTAACACTAAAATAACTATTTATCTCTTTTTCAACTCCAAAAACAAAATATGGGTAATTATCAATATATTTAAGAACATTAAAAGAAAATTTTAAACCATAATCATCAATACTACTCCAAATTCCAGTTCTAAATAAAAGTGGCAGTTTATATCTTTCATTTTCAAATTTAATTCCTCTACCTATATTATTTATTCCAAAATCAAAGTTATAAGTTTTTTCTTTTATTTTAACCTCTTTTACAACTCCAACATCAAGAGCAAGAGTATCACCTCTATAATTATCAATCTTTTGAGATATGTATTTTAGAGAAAATCCAAGTCCAAGATTTTTATATAAAAAAGCGTATGAAAAACTAAATGCAAGGTCATCTGCTCCAAATTTTCCTTCAACTGGACTTGGGGAGAAAGGGTCTGACTCATTTAGACCGCTTCTTTTCTCAAGTCCGCTTAAAGATAGATAATTAAGTGAAAAAACATAATATGACTTAGAATCTAAAAATATATTTTTTGTTTGATTGCCAATTGCAAAGTATGATTGCTCTATATTTGAAATGTGAAAATTATGAGCTAAATACAAATTTCTATTTTTATAGTTAGAAACAAATGATGGATTGTAAAAAGAAGACGACAAATCCTCATAATCATTTATAACACTTCCACCAAGAGATGAATAATAAGCACCAACAGGAATTTTCAAAAAAGATGCAGAAGTTGTTCCAGCAGTCGGATAAATCTTCTCAGAATACAAAAAACTCTGAAAAACAATAATTATCAATATTAAAATCCTACCTATCATAAATTCTCCCTCTTACATCCATTTAACCTCTTGCTTTTCACCTATTCATCTTTCAAATACCCCTTTCTATTCCCCCTTTATTAAAGGGGGAGTGAGAGGGATTTAACACCTCTCACATTTTAACTTCTCACTCACTTTATTATCGCAAGTTTTTTATCAATCTTTTTTGTCTTATTAGCAGTTTTTGCTTCAAAAACATAAATATAAACACCACTTGCTATTTTTCTTATATTCCACTCAATTTCTTCTATCTTTCCACCTAAAACATTTTTTTTCTCAAGTTTATCAATCATCTCTCCAGCTATATTATAAATTCTTATCTCAACATCAGCGTTATAATTAAGTGAAAACTTAAATATAAGTTTATCACCCTTTGCAGGATTTGGATATGTATATACAAAACCATCATCAAAAACATCACCTTGAGGAATATATCCAAAAACTCCATACCTTCCAAGATTTTCTACATCTGCTGTAATTACATTTGAAGATGTATCAAGATTAAAACTTCTAATCATCTTCCAAGTATTTCCATCAAGATAAAAAATCCTAAGTGTATTTTCATCAATTGTTCCAATTTCATTTTCATTATAAAAAATAGAAATTCTTGCTTTCCCTTTAAGAGAAGTTGAAGGATTTGATGAGACAAGTTCATATAAAAGAGGAGTAACCCTAAAAAAATTTCCATTAAAATTACTTAAAGACATACTTCCTAAATCTAAATTAACCCTTCTAAAAATCAAATAATCATCTTGAGTAATTGAATTTTCAGGAATTTTAACATACGAGCCATCCTCACTATAAAGCGTTCCACCACCAATTCTACTTACAAATATATAATTATCAGCAGAAACTGCTGATTTTATTTCACTCAAACTTATGTTTGTAGAGTCATAGGCACCAACTTGATAATAATACTTAACACCATTTAAAGCATTGTTATCAATATAACCAGAAACACCTTTATCAACAACTGCATATGGTTTTTGATAATCAAAAGTTATAGATGTTGATCTAAAAATTTTATAACCATAAACATCATCCTCACCCTTTCCATCATCAGAACTTAAATTCCACAATAAAGTTATTCTTCCCCCTCTATCTCCTGGCGTATCAAATGCATTAAAATTTGATGGAGGGGAAGGTGGGTTAAGATCTATCTGTGGATTTCCACTAACATAATCTGAAAACTCTCCACAGTTCCCAGCAAGGTCACAGACACTTAAAACAAAATAATATGTCAGATAACTAAAAAGCCCTTTTATTAAAACACTTTCAATCTCATTAGGATTTGCCAAAACACTTCCTATAATTTTTGTAGATTTATCAATTTCAAATGGATAATATGTTGAGTAATAAATCTTATATGATGATGCCTTTCCGATATTTCCATCATCTCCAACCTCAACCCAACTTAAAACTAAACTTCCTCCTTTACTTCCTTTATTTACTCTAATATCTCTAACCTTTGATGGTGGAATATTATCATTAAAAGGATTATCATTTACTGAGTATGCTGATGATATATTTGAAAAATCGCTTTCAATCCAACCATCAAAAGCACTTACTCTATAAGAAAATGTAGAACCACATACTGCGTTTTTATCAATATATGTTTTTGATGTTGTTGAATAAATAAGTGTCCAGTTATCATATCCATAAGAACTTCTATATATATTAAAAATAAAATCACTGGTTGGATAATCCCAGGTTAATATAATTTTATTGCAGTTATCATTTGGATTATCCTTTGCTAAAAGATTTTGTGGTGTAAGTGGTTTTGAGTTTTTTCTTATAATTTTTGAAGTTTCAGTAATAACTTCATTATTAGAATTATAAATTATTCCTTTAATTGTATATGTTGAATTTGAAAGATTTGAAGAATCCCAGTTAATATTTAAATCTATATCAGAAGATGAAACAGAACCACTTGAAATTCTTGTAAAATTAGAACCATCCAAAGAATATAAAAACTCATAAGAACTTGCACCAGAAATTTTTCCTTTGAGAGATATCATATAGTTTGAACTTATAATCTCATCATATGGGATATCAATATATAGATACTCCGATGCCTTAAAAGCCCTTACTATTCCTGAGTATTCAGAAACTACTACATATCCATCAGATATTGCTGGTGATGAGTATGATGGTGAAGTTAAATCAAATTCTTTTAATATTCCACCTGTTGAAGAGATAACATAAAACTTTGAGTTATTTGTTGTAAGAAATATTTTAACACCAGCAACTGATGGAGATGCAGAAATTTTATACTCAGATACAACTCCAACATTAAAAGTTGAAAATTTTATGGAATAATCCGAAAGTTTAATTCCAAAAAAAGATGTAGATGAATTTCCTGCAACAAAATAGATAGTATCACTCGATAAAGCGATAGACGACGAATCCTGCCAGTTCCAATTGCTATTCTCAATATTCCCAGTTAAATCATTAGATTCATAAAGAAGTGATGTAGAAGTTGAGTTATTCACATATAAACCTCTCTCATCATAGCCAGGAAGCAAGTAAATTTTTCCGGTTAACTCATTGCAACTTATCGCTTTATTTTCAAAAGAGCCACCCTTTGTTTGATAATACTTTAAATCGCTTAAATCTGTATTTGCAGAATAAATTCTTCCATCATTTCCTCCAAAAATAATTCTGTTATTACAAAAAGTAATTGCTGAGTTCATCGGTTTTTCAAATGAAATCTTTTTAACAATCTCACCAGTTTTAAAATCAAGAATAAAAATTGAATTTACTGGAACACCAACGCCTACATAAACAAGACCATTTTTATAATTTTTATCGCCAAAATAAATAAGTGGTGATGAAGAAATAAGACCACCTAAATATTTTTTCCATAAAAGATTACCGCTGTTTATATCAATTGAATAAACATTTCCATCCATTGAAGGGACTATAATAGTATCTGATGAAACTGCTGGTGTTGCGTCATTAAATCCATCAGTTGAATAATCCCAAAGCCAATTACCTGTTTTTAAATCAAGACATACAACATATCCAAATCTTGTTGTAATAAAAACCTTTCCTTTATAAATAACAGGTGATGAAATTATCTGTCCAGGGATCTCAACACTCCATATTTCTTCAATTGGGACCTTCATAAATTCATCCACATATCCGGTTCTTTTTGAGTTTGCCATAAAATAAGGCCAATCAGAATAAAGAAAACTTGAAAAACTAATCAAGATAAAAAACAACTTAAAAACCTTCATAAAAACCTCACCACAAATCAATTACAAAAACCTTTCCAGCATTAGTTGAAAAACTTAAATAACCACTATAATTATCAAACAACATTTCTCCTTTAATCTCACTTCCTAAATAAACTGGAAATCCTTGTTTTAAGTTAAATGTATCTAAATCAAGAGTATATAGATATTTTCCGCTTGCAAAATAAACCGTTCCATTCCACTTAATTGGCATAGTTCTTATAGGATATCCACTATCAAAATAAGAAATTATCTGACCCGTTTCTGATTGTATCTTATAAACCCTTCCGCTTTCATCACCTATTATAACATAAGTAGAGTATGGAACCTTATAAGGTGATGAGTATGTTGATGCATTTAATACAACATCATTCCATTGCGATGGTTTTACTGTAAGATTTGATGCAACTCTTGAGTATAGTTTTCCATCAGTTGATGCGATATACAAATTATTTGAAGCAGCAGAATAAGCCGAGTCAACAAACGGTGCTGAATAAACAGACCCGCCAGTCAAAAAGTTATTTATGACAACTCCATCTGTCAATCTAAATGCAACAACTTTTCCATTATTAAGCCCAGCCCAGCCAAGATTTACATCGTTTCTAAAATCAATTGAAAGAGATGTGTTTACTTGAGAGTCTATTCCACTATCAAAACTCCAGCCACTACAAACATTACCATCCGCTTTATTTAAACAATAAATCTTATTGTTTATAGTTCCAAAATATATTTTTGTATCTGAGTCATATATATCGCCTTTTACTGTAGTTCCTATATTTGTCTTCCAAACAACACTAGCATATGTTCCATTATCTTGAATTTTATAAACATCGCCGTTTTCACAAACAAAGTATATAAAACTCTCATCATTTGCTCCCCAACTTACAAGAGGTGATGTTTTAATTGCTGAAACTGGAGATGTAGTAAATATCCATTTTTCATTGCCATTATTATAATCTATCGCTCTTAATTTTCCATCTTTTCCAGATACATAAACATCACTCCCTGTTATCCAGTTTACTGAAACCATCTTATCAATATTTGAAACCTCGCCAGCATCATAGGACCAAACATCCTGTGATTGTGGAAGTATTGCTGTAATTGTTGAGGAGTTTATTTGAGAATTATTATTTTTGTTTTGAGAAATAAGATTTATTGAATCAGATACACTCATCAAAGAAAGATCAATTTTTGTAATAAACGAGTTTGGATTTACATTGTAAGAATTATCGGAAGATACAAGGACAACAAAATATGTTGATGTTGTTTTTGAAGGTATAAATGAAAGTGTATCAGTTGAAATTGAAAGAGTTAAAGGATTATTATCAAAGTAAAGATTTGACAAGGATATAACCTCATCAACATCTATCCCTTCTTCAAAAACTCCAATATTTCCATAATTTGAGTCCTTGATTATTTTTATAAACTTAAATAAATTTTTCATCTGAGATGTGTTTAGTAAAATATTATCTGTTGTTCTAAACTCAAGTGTTAAAGTTGTAAAATAAACATCATAATTTGATGGGTTATAAATATCAATTCTAAATATATCAACTTCTTTATTTGAATTTAACCAATTAGAACCGCTAAACTGAGCAACTACATTCATTAATGATTTATCAACCGTAATACTTGAAACCCATATATTTGCTGAAGATGAGTTTGAGTTATCAAGAGTTAAAAGTATTTTATAAGTTGCGCTTGAAACAAGAGTATTTCCATCAATATCAGTAAAATTATCTATGTTAAATGTAAACGATTGAGTTGAGATATCAGAAAGATTAAATCCAAGAGCTGATAATCTGTATATATGAGGTGATTTATTATCTTTCAAATCAGTATTTATAAATACAATTAAATCATTTGACCCACCAGCAAAATCAGAATTAAGTTTGAGTTTTATTGGGAAATTGGAAGGAAGATATATATTTGAGTAAGAATAAATAAGATTATTTGATGATGCAGTTCCATAATTTGAGTTTCTTGAAAAAGGCGTTTGAACACTTAGAGTTGTAAAATCAGATGAATCATTATCGCTATCAAGACCATCATTTACTCTTCCAATTGATGTATTTGAGTTTGCAGGAGCATAAACACCAGTTCCAACAAGAGTTGCTTTATAATCATAAAGAATATTTGTACTTCCTTTCCAACTCACCCTATCAATCGTCTGTCCGTTTTCATTTTCAAGAACAACAAAATCCCCATCAGCATTTAAGTTTGTATTAAAAACATAACTCCAGTTATAACCATCATTGCTTATAGATGACTCATCAATTACAGTATAAGAATGTGGATAAATTTTTCTTGTAAATTTAAAAACAGAATCAGAGTTTTTATTTCTCAAAGCAAAGTTTGTAAGAGTATAAGTTGATGATGAGTTATTATAAAGTTCAATAAATTTATATCTGGAATAAGAGATCTCATTTATTTTAACATCACTTGAAATAGAGTTAGCATATCCTGGTGTTGGCGTTGGATCTATCTCAAGATAAGGTGAGCCATCATATATTCTTGAAAATGATTTTCCAGTTGACAAAATTGGCCATTGAAGTTTATCAACAATTTTTCCTTCTGAATTTTTAAGTAAAACACTGTAACTTTGAGCAGAGTTCATAGAGCTAAGATTTATAAGTTTAAATGAACCAGAGTTTATAGTATCAGTTGATGTTCCACTCCACATAACTACTTCAGTGCCGTTTAGATCAACTGCGCTTTGTTTGTATACAACTTTCCAACCATTTAAATTAAAATTATTCTGAGTGTTATTATAAAGTTCAACCCAACTATTTCCACTAATATCAGGATAGACCTCATTTATAAAAACATTCAAACTTTGTGGCAGCGAAGAGACAACATTTGATATACTTAAAAGATTTCCTGCTTTATCTTTTACTTTTATTGCAAAATAATAAGTAGTATTTGGGTCTAAATCATAAACAATTATTGACTCAATAGAGCCACTTGAGAGAGGAACTCCAGAATAATCATAAGTTGTAGCCAAATTAAAAAGTGCTTCTGTTATCTGATAAGTTGCATATTTTATTACATATCCACCTTGAGTATTATTTAAGGCATTATCAGAAGGCGATGTAAAATTAAGAACAACAGTTCCAAGTGTTGGTCCTTTTGAAGCGGTAAGGTCATTTATTAAATTTGGTGATATTGTATCTTTTAAAACCTTAAATGCATCAACCAGAGTTGTTGATGAGCCAGCTAAATCTAATACTCTTACGCTTATGTAATTTGTCCCATCACTAAGCAATGAAAAATTTATGTTCCAATCCGTCGTATAATAATTTCCAATGCTTCCGCTTGATATTAAAAACTCACCAACAAAATCACCACTCATTGAACTTGATTTATAAACAAGATATGTTATAGTTGAAATTCCAGAACCACCGCTATCAAAAAAGTCAATGTTTATACTTCCAACACCTGTTGATGTCCAGAAATTAAATGAATCAGAACTTAAGTTATTTACAATTGATGGTGGGGTTGTATCTTTTTTGATATAAAATGCGTCTTGTGCAACACTTGATACATTTCCTGCATTATCAAACGCTCTTACAGAGACATAACTTATACCTTGTGGAAGTTTATCAAATGTATTTTGAGTAATTTGCCATGATTGGTTATAATTATCAAGGTTTATACCAACTACTTGTGGTGTCCAATCTTCAATCTGAGTTCCTCCATTTGATGGTAGATTATAAATCCTTGTCTCAATCCTTGATAGTTTTGATCCGCCTGTATCATTTGCATAGACAGAATAATAACCAGTGTTTGAGTTTCTCCATATATCATCACCGCTTTGATTATCAGTTAATGTTGGCGGGGTATTATCCTGCTGATCATATACAAAACCATAAACCTCCATATTAAAATCAGATGCAGAGTTTGTATGCTGAAAGTTAAGATTATTTCCAGCACTAACCCAAGCAGCATTTATCCATAAAGTTGATTTTATATATCTTGAGGCATCAACACCAATTGCTGTCACATTATTTGTATTTGGATCTGTAAAAATATTTATATATGTTATGCTACCAACCCATACAGTGTTATCATTTGTAACAGTCACAGATGGGGATGCCGGACTCCAGGTCCCATTTTGCCAGGTTATCCAATCAAATTTATTATCAATTGTTCCTATATCATCAACAGAGACAGCAATAAATCTACCATTATTTGTCTCCCATGTGCAATCAGTATTTCTTGTTGTAATACCACTCATTGCGGTATCTGCCGTTGGAAGAGCGATCCATCCCTCAGTTCCACTTGGTCTCCATATAGAAACATTCCAGGATGCAGTTCCATACATTGATGTAAGTCCAATTCTATTTGATGATGGATCTGAACATAATCTAATCCAACTAACAGATGCAGCAAAATTTGGACCGGTAAGCGTTGTTCCCCATGTGGATGTTGAGTAATATTTCCTGTAATTTGTTGTTGTTCCAGTTCCCCATAAAGCAAGAAGATCACCTGTAAGTGTCTCAAAGGCAATATCCCAGGATTGACGAGAAGCATTTGAAAGCGATGTTGTTAGATTTGTATTTGAGATCCAAGAAAACCCATTCCATATCAAAACGCTAAAACGTGAATTTGCATCACTAACACCAAAAGAAACCTTATCACTTCCGCTAAGCGCTTTTGCTCTAATCCAGTTTATGCTCCCACTAAGCCCGCTTACACTAATTGCTGTTGGATTTACAACCCAAGCGCTTTGTGTTGCTGAATAAATTGCATAATTTACATATCCAACAGTTCCATTATAATAAACAAAAATCAATTTTGCTGAGTTTTCTTCAAACTCAATATCAAAATTCTTAACCAAAGAACTTCCATAAGAAGGTGCAGGCGATGGTGTTATATCGCTCCACAAACCCATCTCTCCATCATATTTAAGTATTTTTATTAAGCCATTTGAAAGTGAAACTGCTGCAAATTTTTGATTTCTTATAACAGGAACTGATTTTAAAACAATCCATTTTGCTTGAGAGCCGAGATTTATATTTGTATTCAATTCATTGCTCCAAAGACCAGTTGAGTATTGAATTCTATATCTTAAATAATTATCACTACCTACCCCATATAAAACCATTGCTGCTCTTGGTCCTCTTGGAGTTGATGTTCCAATAACAACATTTGATATTGAACTTATATTTCCAACCTCATCATATGCTTTTATTGCAATTGAGTAAGTTGTATTTGGTATAAGCCCATCTATTACTCTTGTCTCAAGATTTCCCGAGGGAAGCGGTTGCCAAGTTTGATTATATGTATTTGCAGAATCAAAATTGGTTTCATTTATTAAAAACGATGATGAGTATTTTACTATATAGCCGGTTGCAGTTCCACTTGATTGAACTCCTTTAACTCCATCACCCGGCGCAGTAAAAGTTATCTGAATCTGTCCTTCAAATGGACCTGTTGAGGCATAAAGATCTGTTATCGAATTTGGTGGTGTCTTATCAACTCCAGCATAATTTGATGTTGAGTTTGAAATTGAGTAATTTCCTGCCTTATCATATGCTCTTATTGCAACATAATATGTGTTTCCTGCTATCAAATTTTCAATCATCAATGATTCGCTCTGTCCATATGATTTTGGAACTATTGTTGAGATAAAAACATTTGAAGAATCAAAATTAGAATCATTTACATTTCCATCAGTTCTTAAAGCAATCTTATAATACTTAACCGCTCCCAAATTTCCATCATCGTCAGGAGCACTCCAGCTTATTAAAAGATTTCCTTCATCTGTTGCTTGAGTTGGTGTTATAGCATTTAAATTGGTTATAGATGATGGTGGAGTTGTGTCTTTTTGAATATAGAAAACATCAACTGCTTTTGTTGAATATCCAAGCCCATCCCACACATAAACACTTACATAACTTGTATTTGATGGCAAAAGATTCCAAACACTATCGGAAATTCCCCAGTTATTATGATATGAGTTCTGTCCTAAGTTTTCAAATATAGATCCACTTGAGATTAAAACATCATTGTTTTCACCTGGTTGCGAGTATATCTTATAAACAGCAGAGTTTAGTCCAACTCCATAATCATCAAAATAAACCTTAAAAATATTTCCCGGATTTAATCTATACCAGTTAGTATCGCCATCTTGAAGGTCTGTAATCACTGGCAAATCAGTATCTTTTTGAATATAAAAAACATCGCTTGAGATATAAACATTATCAGCAATATCTGTAATTCTTAAACTAACATATGATTTTTTATTTGTTGGAAGAGCATTAAAATAAGCTGATGAAATCTGCCAATCGCTTGTATAATAAGTTGTTCCTTGAGTTAAACTTAAATCAAGATTATGCCAATCAATTATAACATCATTTCCATTTGTTGAGGTTGAAAATCTTATCTCAATACTTTTAATTCCGGAATGCGCATCAAAGAAATCAACATTGTAAACTCCATTATTTGTATTTCTCCATATATCATCACCTGCCTGATTATCAATAATCGTTGGTGAAATTGTATCCTTTCTTACATAAAAAACATCTGTAAGTGAATTTATATTCCCTGCATTGTCATATACCCTCACGCTCATATAATTCGTCCCACTTACCAACAATCCCCACTCCACATCCCCTATTCCCCAATTGCTATTATATGAGTTTGAATTTATATTTGTAATCAAATCTCTCCAATCAAATAAAACCGTTCCTGTCTGATTTGTTCCTGTCGTTGCTTTTATCTGAAACTTGCTTAGTTTTGAGCCACCTGTGTCATTAAAATAAACCGAATATACCCTTGAGTTTGAACTTATCCAGATATCATCTCCACTTTGATTATCTATTATCTGAGGTGGAGTCGTGTCAACTATAACTGAGTATGTTGAACTAAAACTTGAGTAATTATCTGCATTATCAACGCTTCTTACTTTCCAGTAATATAAATTCTCTTTTGGAAGTGTTATAGTCCTGTTTGTCGTATTTACAAAACTACTTGATGTAATAACACTGAAATTCTCATCTGTTGAAACATATATTTCATAGCCCTTAACTCCACTTGCAAGATCACTTGAATTCGACCATATAAAATTAACACTCAATGTGTTTGTTGAACTTTGATTTGATGGTGATATTAAAGTTGGTATGCTTGGTGGGGTTGTGTCTTTCTTGATATAAAAGGCGTCCTGTAAAACTTCTGAAGTATTTAATGCTTTATCTTTCACCCTTACGCTTACATAATTATATCCTTCTTTTAGATTATTAAATGTTGTATCAGAGATTTTCCAGTTATTAGTATAAGAATTAACATTAGATGTTGTAACTTGAACACTCCAATCCTCAACAAGTATTCCTGTATTATTTGGACCAGTGTATATTCTTGTCTCAATCTGATAAACCCCTGAGCCACCTCTATCAAAAGCATCTATATCATAAAATGCAGTATTTGAACTCCTCCATACATCATCGCCGCTTTGATTATCAATAAGATATGGTGGCTGGACATCATGTCTGTTATATGCAAATGAAAATGGTTGATATGCATTCGCAGAGATTAGAGTTGTATGTGTCTGTCCTAAAGCAAGTGTTTGCCCATTCCAGTTAGCATTTCTTAAATCATTCTAAACAGAATCACCATGTAGAAATATAGTGTTTAAGTCAGGATCATTTTGGAGTTCAATATAGTTTAAAGAATTGCTCCAACCAGATAAAACCCCAGGCGATGCAAGAGTTGACTGCCAGGAACCGCTAACCCAAGTAGAATATAAAACCTGACCGCTTGTAGCAGATGCACTTACAGCAATAAGTATATTTCCATCCGACTGCCATGACATATCTATTGTTCTTGCACCGCTTGCCCCAACCCTTACATTTGCATTTTCTGTTTGCTGATATGCCCATTGGCTACCTGTCCATATAGAGCAGTTCCAGTCAAACACAGAATCAGATGCGCAAGCAGCAATATGGTCTATATATGCAGTTGTTGTAGATGGATTTGGAACCAATCTAAGCCAATAAGGAACACCGTTTGCACCACCAAAATAAAATGTAGTTGCGCTATATGCTGACCAGGCATTTCCATCCCATTTGGTTGTAAATGCGCTTCCAGCAGTTGAATTATTTGTCCATATAACAAGACACTCGCCACCGCTTCTCTCCCAGGCAACATCAAAATTCTGCCTTACAATTGAACCAACGCTTGATGCAATCTGATATCCATTTCGCCATTGATTTCCATCCCATCTAATTGCATATAATTCAAGAGAAGTTACTTTTGAAAAAACAGCCATTAGTTCATTTGAATCCGGTTTTTTTGCTAACTTAACCCAGGCAACATTGTAAGCAGTCCCGGTTGAAATTGAATAAGTCTGGCTCCAACTTGTACCATCCCATATCTTATAAAAAAGTGTTCCAGCAGGAGTTCCGTTATATAAAACAATTGCTCTATCACTTAAATCCTCATACTCTATATCAAAGCCACGATATGCAGAGTTTGTAGTTCCTATGGTTGTTGTTGACCACTCATTTGTCCAAGTATTTGTAACACCGTTGTATCTTTGAATCTGCAAAACCCCATCGCTTGAAAGAATTCCTGCGATCTTTTCATTTCTATTCTTTGACGCTTTTAAGGCAACATATCTTATAAGCGATGTTGAGCCAGCGCCAGTTGGTGTTCCAAGATTTTCAGCGCTCCATCCACTTTGTGGATTATAACTTCTCCATCTTGGTGTATTATAACCGTCGCTTCTTCCATATAAGATTATCCCGCCTCTTGATGATTTTGTTTGAGCATAAGTTCCTGTTGAGTTTGAAAGCAAACTTATATTATTTTTCTCATCATAGACCTTAATTGCAAAATAATAAGTTGTTCCAGGAATAAACCCGGTTAAAATTCTATGTTCGGCTTCCCCTGCACTAAGCGGCTCCCAGTTTTGAGTATATGTATTTGCTCCTGACCATAAACTCTCATTTGTAATTGGTCCATCAGTTCTATATCTTAAAATATATCCAGTTGCCGTTCCCGTGCTTCCATTATCACCTGTTGCAGTCCATTCTAAGATTATATTTCCTTCATATCCACCAGGTGTTGCTGAAAGATCTGTTATTTGTCCTGGTGGTGTTGTATCTGCTCCACTTTGTTTATAAATAACATTTGATATCAGTGAAACATTTTGCGCTTTATCAACTGATTTTATTGCAATATAATAAAATGTCTCAGGCAAAAGCCCTGTAATTTTTCTATACTCGCTTTGACCTGGTGAGAGCGGTATCCAGTTATTATTATAAGTATTTGCACTATCAAAATTACTCACGCATCAAATCATATATAATCTAACCATGATATATATCATCTTGTCAAAAATAATATAACCGAAGGCTGGCTTGGTTAGGTATAATTTTATTGATATTAAACTAAGTTTAGGAGGTCATATGATAATCCTAACCAAGCCAGATTATGAGTTTCGTATGAAGTACATTTTTGCCTAT